>Ga0116171_10005824_pt1 | contig 10751 bp, 5 predicted proteins | sample AD_JPNHW2_MetaG_FD_89798 | JGI IMG/M metagenome (GOLD analysis project Ga0116171, IMG submission 89798) | Active sludge microbial communities of municipal wastewater-treating anaerobic digesters from Japan - AD_JPNHW2_MetaG | ecosystem: Engineered > Bioreactor > Anaerobic > Digestate | place...
CTTCTCGGCCAGTGCGCGAGCCGCATCGCACGAAGCACCGGGAAGCAGGATGACAAATTCCTCACCGCCGAAGCGGGCAGTCACCGCTTCGCCCGGCGCTATTTCGGCCATCGTCTCGGCGACCTTGCGAATCACGACGTCACCAACGGCGTGACCGTAGGTGTCGTTGATCTTCTTGAAGTGGTCGATGTCCATGACCAGCATCGCCGCATCGGATCCGGGCGCGAAGTCGATCACGCGTGCGGTCTCAATCTCCATGCCGCGGCGGTTGAGCAGGCCCGTGAGCGGGTCGGTCATCGCCTCGCGGCGGTGCTTGTCAAGTTCGCTGCGCAGCTGTTGTGCCTCCTGTTCGGTGGCCTCGAGGTCCTTCTGAAGTGCTGCATTGCTCGCGTTGGCTGCCACGGTCGCCTGTAGCAGGTTTTGCGCTACAGCTCGCAGGTCTGCCGGGTCCTGTGCCTTGTCGAGCCGGGTGATATTTTCGGTGAGCGACGCCTGGAAGCCGGAAGTGCTGCGGTCGGCGCTGCGCACATTGTCGAGTAGCCCGCCGAGCAACTTGTCGATATCCTCGCCCATGCCGCGAAAGCGGCGAAAAGACTCACCCGCCACATGCTGCTCGTAAAGCTCGTGCATGACGAAATCATCAAGTCCGACGGCTGACGCGAGCGCCTCGTCGATGGCGCTACCGAGCCCGGTGTTGTCGCCCCCGAGGTAGTCGTGCGCGACCCAGTAGTTGACCGGCGTGGACGCGAGCCGGTGATCAGACAGGAACCCGAGGGCGCGTACTCCGGGAGCCGCGGCTGCGGTTTCGTTGGTTTGTGATAGGTTCATGCTAATTTCGGAGCTCGGGTCGGGCCCGTTGCGAGGGCAGATTGATTCGCAGGCGCCCTTGCACAACGCGGCTGGCGCGCGATTATAGACCCGTAATTCGACGCGGTCCATCCGGATGCCCGGCACTACATCGGGGACGATTTACCGCCCAGCGCCGTTTGCCCCGGCCGGCAGGCACCAAGCACCAACCGGTGGTCCGCGGGAAGATAATGTGCGCAATAATGCAGCGGCGTCGGACTCTGCATCCAGGTGGGCGATCGGCTCCAATGTCGGCGCCTCAAAATCGCCGATGTCCCGCAGGTTCAGCACCAGGACGACTGCCGGCGCCACAGTCGCACTCGCTGCCCAAGCGCGCCAGAAGCCGGCTCGCGTTCAAATCGAGGGGCGATATTCGTCCAGGTGCAGTTCGCTCGATAGACGCTTCCACGACTAAGCTTGTGCAAATGCTGCTCGAAAGGCTGTATGCGCGTGGTTCGTGACGATGATCACCTTGATTAGCGCGGCTCGTGGCGTTGAAGAAGCCCCAGCCGGTGTGACGCACGAGAGCGGGTATCATTAGCTACTAAGACGTGCCCTCGTAAACGAACATTGCTAGGCAATGACGTAGTGATGGATTGACCGCCACGATGGCACGTCCATGCCCGATCCACAATATTGACTTCAGTTGCTGCTGGCCACCCTGATTGCCTCCAAGAGACAGGCCGCCGAAGTGGTCGAGATCGTGACCGCAGTCAAGCTACTTGGCCGGTCGGAAAGAAGCTGGTACATTTGTTACCTTTCTCAGAGTGACGCTCATGCGGCCGATCCGATGCCTTCCCTTCCTGGTCCTGTCTTTCGTCCTTGCTGGGTGTGGTGAGCGTGTCGATCGAGAACCCGAGGTAGCAATCCCCACATCCCCGCCCCCCGTTGTAAAGCCGCGAGTGGCGTTGGTCATGAAAACGCTGACCAATCCGTTCTTCGTTGAGATGGAGAAGGGTGCGCGCAAGGCGGAGATTGAGCTCGGCATTGAACTGATCGTCAAGACGGCAGCGCAGGAAACCTCATTCGAACAGCAGGTTTCGATCGTCGAAGATCTAGTTCAGAACAAGCGGGCCGATGCGCTCGTGATCGCCCCTGCGAATGCACACCATCTGATTCCTGCGGTGCGAAAGGCGCGTGATGCGGGTATTCCGGTGGTGATTATCGATGCCCGCCTGGATGCCACCCAACTCGCAGTGGCGGATCTCGCCGGCCTGCCCTTTATCAGCGTGGACAACGAGAAGGGGGCCTATCTCGCGGTCAAGGCGCTGAGCGCAGGGATTGAAGTGCCGACCACGGCAGCCATTCTCGAAGGCATTCGTAGTGCCGAGAATGCGCAGGCGCGCAAGCAAGGTGCGGAGCGTGCGTTTTCAGAGAACACGGCGATCCGAGTGGTTGCCAGTGAAACCGCCAACTGGAAGATCGATGAGGCCTATGAGGTAACCAGGAAAATGTTCGAGCTGCATCCGGGCATCGGCCTGCTGTTCGCCGCCAACGACATGATGGCACTGGGGGCCTTGCGATACTTGAGCGACAATGGGCTGAGCTCGGTCAAGGTGGCCGGTTTCGACGCCTTGCCCGAAATCCGGACCATGGTCGATCAGGGCAAGCTAGCGGTTACCGTCGACCAGCGCTCGGCGGAGCAAGGTTATCAAGGTGTTCTGTATGCGATTCGCCTGCTCAAGGGCGAAAAAGTGCCATCAGAAACGCTGATCGATGTGGAGCTGGTCAGCGCGCCGAAGTAGGCCCGGGATTGCGTTTGAACATCATGACGATCAAATTCGCCGCTCCCTTGGCGGAGTCGGCCCGTTGCTCATGGGTGGGGGGCGGATGCGGCTGAACCTCACCCAGCGCTTCATTGTCTACCTGATTGTGCTTAGCATCCTGCCACTGTTGGTGGTGGGCTTATCGGCGATACACCTGTCGAACCAGGCTCTGGAACATGAGACGCGCAGCAGTGCGATTCAACAGGCTCACGACAAGGCTGCCCTGCTCAACGGGCAGATGGCGAAGATCGAAGCATTGATCGCTAACATCAGCGGGGTTGAGCAGATTGTCGAGGCGGTCTCGGCTGAGCCGCCCGATGGCGATGTGTTCACGCGCCTGGCCACCCAGGCGCAGATCGGCTACGTGCTCAACAATTACATCAACCTGGACGGCCTTGTCTCCATCGACATTTTTAGCTTTGGGGGTAGTCACTACCACATCGGCGACACCCTGGTTTCAAATAACCTGGATGTAACGGCGCGCGAACAGTTGATCGCAGAGACCCTGGCCGCTCCCAGCCGGATACATTGGGCAGGTGTGCAGGCCAACCTCAATCGTGACTCCGCCCACCGCCAGGTGGTAACGGTAGCCCGAGTGATTCGCCGTTTCGATCTGGCGACTTCGCGCGAGGTCCCGGTCGCCTTGCTGCTGATCAACTACGACCCACACCAGATTCGCCGCGAGTTCAGCAAAGCAGGCGTTAGCGAAGATCGCCTGCTGATCGTGTTGGACGGGCGTGATCGCCTCGTATATCACCCCGATCCAGCACGCCTCGGCTCGCACGCAGAACCAGCGTTGATTGCCCAGCTGGCCGAAGCACACAGCGCGACGGTAACGATCAATGCTGCAAGTGGAGTACTCATTAGTCAAGTCGCCCTGCACGCTCCCGGCTGGCGACTTGCGATCTTGGTTCCGGAAGAAACGCGGTATCGCTCAGCGCAGGCCATTGGACGGACCACCACCGTGGCGATGCTGGTGTCGCTCCTTATCGTGGGCGTGGGGGCGGTCTTGTTCGCGCGCCGGGTGGTGCAACCGATTCGTGATGTTGCCAGACGCTTCGGGCAACTACGCGACCTGCCCGATGCCGAATTGCTGCCGCTGGCGCCGCGCGGCGATGACGAGATCGGCAATCTCTCGCGCGGGTTCAATGCCTTTCTGGATGGTTTGAATGTCCGGCGTCAATCCGACGCAAAGCTCCAACTCGCAGCAAGCGTATTCAGCCACGCCCGTGAAGGTATCGTTATCACCGATACCGATGGCCACATTATCGAGGTCAACGACGCCTTCACCCGTATCACCGGCTATCCCCGAAACGAGGTACTCGGCCGCAACCCCCGCATCCTCAGCTCCGGGCGCCATGATCGAGCTTTCTATGACGAGATGTGGCGTGATCTGCGCACCCGAGGGTACTGGGAGGGGGAGGTCTGGAATATGCGCAAGTCCGGACAGGAGTACGCCCAGTCACTCGCAATCGCGGCCGTGCGCGGGAGCGATCAGCAGACCTCCCACTATGTGGCGCTGTTCTCGGACATCACGCGGCAAAAGGACAATGAGCAGCAGCTCAGGCATATCGCGCACTTCGATCCGCTCACCGGCCTTCCCAACCGGGTGCTGCTGGCCGATCGCCTCGAGCAGGCCATCGTACGGGTAAGGCGCAGCGGCCTGCCGCTGGCACTGGCTTTTATCGATCTGGATGGGTTCAAGTCAGTAAATGATGTACATGGCCATGACGTCGGCGATCAACTGTTGGTGACCCTTGCCGCGCGCATGAAGGATTGCCTGCGCGAGGGCGATACCGTCGCCCGCCTGGGTGGCGACGAGTTCGTCGCCGTACTTGCCGATCTGAGCAATCAGAGTGCAGCGAAGGATCTGATCGATCGATTGCTGTCCGTCATCGCCCAACCGGTAAAGGTGGATGGCGTGGTCGTTCAGGTTTCCGGCAGCATCGGGATTTCCCACTACCCGCAAAGTGATGATGTCGATCCCGATCAGTTGCTGCGCCAGGCGGACCAAGCGATGTACCAGGCCAAGGTCGCGGGCAAGAACCGTTACCATATTTTTGACACCGCACGGGATGCAAGTCTGCGCGGTCAGCACGAGCACCTGGAGCGCATCCGGGAGGGATTAATCAAGAACGAGTTCGTGCTTCACTACCAGCCCAAGGTCAACATGCGCAGCGGCGAGGTGATCGGAGCCGAGGCCCTGATCCGGTGGCAACACCCGGATCAGGGCCTGCTTGCACCCGTGGAGTTTCTGCCGCCGATCGCACAACATCCGCTGGAAGTGGAACTGGGACGCTGGGTGATCGACACTGCGCTGACCCAGATCGCGGCATGGCAGGACGCGGGAGTCGATTTACCGGTTAGCGTGAACATCTCCGGCTTTCATCTGCAGCAGGCCGGTTTTCTGGATGAACTGCGAGCCCTGCTGGCAGCGCACCCGAACGTGCCGCGCGGCTATCTTGAGCTAGAAGTGCTGGAGAGTAGCGCTCTCGAAGACATCGCCCTGGTCTCCGCGGTTATCGATGCATCCGCGACGCTCGGAGTCAGTTTTGCGCTCGATGATTTTGGCACCGGTTATTCGTCGCTCACCTATCTCAAGCGCCTGCCGGCGCAAGTGCTCAAGATCGATCAGAGCTTCGTTCGCGACATGCTGCAGGACTCGGACGACCTCGCTATTCTAGAAGGAATACTGGGGCTGGCCACCGCCTTTCGGCGCAGGGCGATTGCCGAGGGGGTGGAGACGGTGGCGCACGGCGAAACCCTGCTGCGGCTCGGCTGCGATCTGGGCCAGGGCTATGGCATCGCCCGACCGATGGCGGCGGCCGATCTGCCTGCGTGGCGCCAGCGTTGGCGCCCCGACCCACGATGGGCGCATGCACACTGCCTCGACCGCGAGCTGATGCCGGTGCTGATTGCCGGTGTCGAGCATCGAGGCTGGATTGTTGCCCTGGGGGAACACCTCGATGGCAGGCGCGACGCGCCGCCGCCACTCGATCATCATCAATGCCGATTCGGCCAGTGGCTCGACAAGACCATCCATCAGCCGCGCCACGCCGCAACCTTCGCCACCATTGAAACCTTACATCTCCGGGTACACGCGCTGGCCGCCGACTTGCTCAAGCGGCGTTCGCAGGGTCACGATGTCGAAGCTTTGGCCGGTATGGCGGAACTTCACGCACTCTGGGACGCGCTGCTGGTCCACCTCGAATACCTGTTGAAGGACGATCCGCGCAGCCTGGCGCCGTCGTCTGGAGGCGGATCAAACTGTCGATAGAGAATCCCCCCTGAATCGCCCCGGGTTTGGTGGAGTCGGCACCGGTCGTAGCTTCCGGACACTTAAAGACCGTCAATCTCCGTGCGGTTCCGCCCCCGCTGCTTGGCTTGATACAGCGCCGCATCGGCTGCGGCCAGTAACAACTGGAGACAACTCGTGCTTCCCGGTCGCAGCTCAGCCACGCCAATGCTGACCGTGACGTGCGCGCCAATGGGAGACGATAAATGGGGAACGCCAAGTTCGGCCAGCTGCGCATGAATCCGCTTCGCCACGATTGCGGCGCCTGCGCTTGCCGTATCCGGCAGCAGCAACACGAACTCCTCGCCGCCAAAACGGGCCACGAGGTCGGCAGGGCGATGAACGGCTCCACGCAACACAGTTGCAATGGCTTTCAGGCACTCGTCGCCGGCGACATGGCCGTAGTGGTCGTTGTAAGGTTTGAAATGATCGACATCGATCATCAAGACGCCGAGCGGAGCGTGATCTCGCGCGTGGCGCTGACATTCCACCAACAGCATTTCATCAAAGTAACGTCGGTTTGCGATTCCCAGCAGACCATCTTGCCGACTGAGCGTGAGCAGGCGGCGGTTCGTGTCTTCGAGTTCCAGCTGGAGCCGCTTTGTGGCGGTGATGTCCTGGGTGAGCGCCAGCCCCCCATAAACGCTCCCATCCGCGCTTTGCAAAGGGATAGCGTGGACCAGGAAACATGCCTCGTTGAACAACACCTCGACCTTGCCCGCCGTGCCGTCGAGCGCGTTACGGTACAGAGCGGCGAGTGGCGTCGAAATGTTCTCAGGGAAGAGTTCCCATAGGAGTTTGCCTTCGAGATCCTCCTTTCTGAGCTGGTGGTCGCGAAGCCCCAAGCCATCGGCGAAGGTATAGCGCAACTCCTTATCAAAAAGGATCACCGCACCATTGGGAAGGTGGCTCGCGATCGTCCGATAGATTGCTTCACTGCGCCGTAAGGCCTCCTCGCGCTCCAGGATGACTTGTTCATTCAGCTTCACGTTCGTGATGTTCTCATGACTTAGCACGGCTCGCAGGGGACCGTCACAGCTCATACGCGTTGCACGGAGATTGAACCAACGGCGCTCGTCACGGGAGTGGCACGGGTAGTCAATCACGAACTCGGTGAACTGGCCCGCGAGTACGGCCTTCACGCCCGCGGCTGCTGACCTTGCCACCTCCCGATCGTCGCCTTCGGCGCGATCACAGATCTCGAAATAGTTCACGCCAACGCCGCTCGGTGGCCCCTGCAATCCGTTGTTGCACGCGAAGTCTTGCCATGCACGATTGCTTGTGAGAATCGTCCCTTCAGCGTCAATAATGGCGATGTGCGCCGAAACCGAATCGAGCACTGCCCGCGTGACGGAGGTACTGTTACGTAACGCCAGTTCAGTGCGCTTCAGGTCGGTGATGTCGAAGCTGAGCACCGCGATCTTGGTGACAGCCCCCTCGGAATCACGCACTGGCTGAAGCGAGTTGTGAAGGTGAAGATCGCCCCGCCCGTCTTCGAAACTCAGGGATTCGCCGGTGCGGCGTACGTGGTCGACGGTGTTGCGATACTCCCGGGCCAGGTCAGGCGGGAAAAAATCAAAAATGCATCGGCCCGGCAGTTGCTCCAACGACACCCCAAGGCGTTTGGCGAGCGCTTCATTCGCCGTGATAACGCGGCCCTCGCAATCGATGAGAAACTCCGCTTCCGCGGATGCATCGAGGAGCGCACGTAGCACGACCTCGTTCTCCTGCAAAGTCGATTCCGCCTCGCGCCTTGCGCTGACGTCGCTCTCGCTGATCACGATCATGTTTGCGCCGTTCACCGGATCGCGACTGCACCGCGCATCGAGCTGATGCCAACGCCGCCCGTTGCCGGTGACCACCTCGAACTCCCGAGTTCGACAGTTACGCTCGCAAGTGCTTGTTTTTGCTAGAGCGCGCTTTCAAAAATGCCACTACAACAGCGCCAGCTGCTCCGGCGCCGCTGGCTTTTCGATTCCTAATGCATGAAGCACCTCGTTCTGCTCCGTGCTGAGCGTCGACACCCCGATCACTGGCTCGCCGCCGTTCAGCCGCACCCGGTGATGCTGGATGCGCTGCAACTGCTCGAGTGCCCGCTCGGGCGTGTAGCCCGCATCGGCTGCCTTCAGGCGACTACGCATCACCCGGTGAAGGATCAGCGCCATGAAGCAGATCGACGCGTGCGCGCGGATCCGCTCGGGCAGGCGGTGATACACCGGGCCGATCTCGATCTCGGACTTGAGCACCTTGAAACCGCGCTCGATGTCGGCGAGCGACTTGTAGCGCTGAATCACGTTCGGTGCGGCGAGCCCCTCGGCGTTGGTCACCAACAGCAGCTTGCCGTCCATCATTTCGGCAAGACGCTTCGCCTTGTCGTCGATGTGGTAGCTGAAGAGCTCCTCGCCCAGATCCACCTTGATGATGCGCGACAGGTGCGCTTCGCTGACCGCATGGTAGAAGCGCGCCTTCGCGCCGCTGTCCGAGAGCTTGCGCCCCCTGTGCTTCACGCCTTCGTCCTGCTCGGTGAGCTTGCCCGTCCATTGGTCCGCCTGGCGGATCAGCGCGTCGATACGCTCATTGCGCTGCTCGGTCTTGGTGGCCGAAGCCATCGGGTCGTGCGCGACCACCAACCGCAGTGCGTTCCAGGCCCGCTCCGAGATCACTTCCTGCGTGGCGGTGGCGCACTGTTCTTCGTGGAACGGTTCGAGCAACTCGATGAACTCGTTGTAACGGCGGCCAGGCACCGCGACGATGAATTCGAGCGGCTTGCCGCTGGCCAGGCGCACGGCCTTCAGCGCTTCGAGATTGTCCAGGCTGAGCAGTCCCCGGTCAGCGACCAGCACCAGGCGCTGCACCGACGGGAAGCGCTCGAGCACCTTGGAGAGTGTCGGCAGCAAGGTACGCGTCTCGGCCGTGTTGCCGTCGAACACCTCGTGGTAGATCGGCAGCCCCTCGGCGGTCTGCACCACGCCGAGCATGAACTGGCGGGCAATCAGCCCCTCCTTGGCCATGCCGTACTGGCGCACGTCGCCAGCCTGCTGGCTGAGTCCTTCGCTTCGGATCGTCGTGAGGTCGTAGAAGACCACCGACAGATCCTGGTCGATCAGCGGGCGCAGCAGCCCGGCAACCACCGCATCGACTTCGTCCTGGTGATCCATCAGCGCATCGAGGCTGCGCAGCAACTGCTGGTGCGTCACCGCCTTCGGCCCGAAGTCGGGCAGCGCCACGGTCTGCACCCAGCGCAGCACACCGAGCTTGGATTCGGGGTCGCACAGGCGGTTGAGCACCATCAGTCGGATCAGCGCTTCCACGTCCGTGGTGTGGCGCGTGCGGCGGAACACCCGCCGCAACTCGGAGAAGCCCAGCGACCGCCACAACTCCGTGAACGCCCAAACGTCGCCGAGTGCCCGTGCAGACTCGAACGATACCGTCGGCGCCGGCGGCTTGGCGCCCATCGGCTCGCGGCCGGTGACCTTCAGCAGGCCGTTGATCACCGCGTCGAGCGAACCATCGACCTGCTCGGCGCGCCCGAGCGTGGCGACGGTGCGCTTCTTCACCCGTCCCGCCTCGTCGCGATAGGACTCGACGAGCTGGACGTAGCGGCGGCCTCCGGAGGAGGTGAGCTTGACATGCATGCCGCCACTCTACACAGGCGCAAGGCCCCGTCAAGTTTGAAGGTGGCTGTTACAAACGTGCCACCACAGCACTTTTACGATCATGACCTTGAAACCCGCGCCAGCGCTGAAGGCACTTTCCGAAAAGGGGCGAAAATCGGGGTGAAGCGTCGAACCCCGGCGAACTCGGCGGAGCATGAACCCCGGGTCTTGAGAGCAAGCAGAAGCTCCTGAGCCGCCTGTGCCGATGCGAAATGCTCGACGAGGTTGTGCTCGTCGTCTGCGAGGGCGGCATGGGCTGCCGGGTTGCGAACCAGCAAGCGACCATCTTCGGCATACAAGGAGATCATCACCGAGGTGTGTCGCACCGCTTCGAGACTGCGCAAGGCATCCTCATCGACCGCTTCATCGATGCTGCCCTCGACCAGCATCGCCATCCTGCCATCGTCGAGCTCGATGCCGCCGCAGGTACACAGCACGGTATGCGGCTGGTTTGCGGGGTAGAACGTCCAGCGCTCGCGGACATGTTGGCCGGCCCGGAAACGCTTCAGGTAGCTGAGGAGCCGGCGCTTCACTGTGCTGCTCATATCACCACCGAAGTCACGATCGCGCAATTCGGGTAGGTTTGCCGCACCCCACAGGGCCAGGGCCGCCCCGTTTGCCCAAACCATGAGGGAATGCTCGATATCAAAGATCCAAATCGGCGCCGTGAGCAAGTCGAGAACCTGACAGCGCTCCTCAAAGGGAATCTGGTGATTGTTCAAAATAGCAGATATCCAATAAAACTGTCATTTGTCGCATTATCGCGTTTGTATTGGGTGGCGGGCGTGTAGGAGGTCTCAAATTGAGTGCTTTCGCCAGTTTGAGCATATGCTGCTCGACAAGCTGTATGTACGTGTGCCGTTCAATTTGAATAATGCGGCTCATGGAGTGCGTCGAAGTTCGGCTGCGCCGGCTCCATGCACCTGCCTTAGCGCTCTCGCGGACTCGATCGCCGGTTCGAAGTCGGCCATTATTTGCCGAATCTGCGCGCGAATACAGGTGCTCGAACGGCCGTAGGCACCTACTGGGCCGGCCCTGTAGGTGCCTAAGCGCGCATACACGTGCATACATATGGATGCTCTTGCTACGGTCAGTGTCTGATAACTACCGAACCCCACCGACAGAGCCGAATTACCTGCTTCTATAAGCTGTCCGTCAAGTTCCAGGGTAGTCCGGTCGTTTGACTGA
>Ga0116171_10005826_pt1 | contig 10750 bp, 5 predicted proteins | sample AD_JPNHW2_MetaG_FD_89798 | JGI IMG/M metagenome (GOLD analysis project Ga0116171, IMG submission 89798) | Active sludge microbial communities of municipal wastewater-treating anaerobic digesters from Japan - AD_JPNHW2_MetaG | ecosystem: Engineered > Bioreactor > Anaerobic > Digestate | place...
AAAACCCTAGCCGCTCAACTTTATCAAGAATTAAGGGATTTCTTTCCAGAGAACGCCGTTTCGTATTTCGTTTCTTACTACGATTATTATCAACCAGAGGCTTACATTCCCAGTAGCGACACCTACATTGAAAAAGAGGCGACTATCAATGAAGAAATTGACAAATTACGCCTAGCGGCTACCACTCATTTAATGACTAGACCAGACGTCATCATCGTTGCTTCCGTTTCTTGTATTTATAGTCTTGGCTCGCCCGTGGATTACAGTCGTTTTGTTTTGGAAATCGTCGAGGGTGAAATAATCGATCGCCAAAGTTTGCTTTTGCAACTAACAAATTTGCAATATGAGCGTAGTGACAGCGATTTATTGCGAGGCAGTTACCGCTTACGCGGAGAGACTATCCAGCTCTGGCCAGCTTATCAAGATACTGCTCTGCGCATTGAAACTCTTGAAAATAAAATTTTAAGTATTAAAGACATCGATCCTGTTTCTGGCAGCATTGTCGAAAAAGAAGCTAACAAATTTCATAAAAACAAAATGGCTGTTATTTATCCAGCTAAACACTACATGGTAGAAAGTCAAAGTCAAAAAGAAACCATTGCTCAAATTCGTCAAGATATGGTTAAGAGAGTCGAAGAACTCAAACAAGCTGGCAAAACAATTGAAGCTTATCGACTAGAACATAAAGTTAATTATGATTTAGAAATGATTGAAGAATTTGGCTCAGTGAACGGCATTGAAAATTACTCACGCTATTTTGACGGTCGAGCAGCTGGTGAGCCACCCTATACTTTGCTGGATTATTTCAAATATAACCAAGAAAAATTTAATCAAGATTCATTTCTGACCGTTATTGATGAAAGTCACATTAGTTTACCACAAATTAAAGGTATGTATTTTGGCGATAGATCAAGAAAAGAAATACTCATTAACTATGGTTTCCGTTTGCCCAGCGCCATTGACAATCGCCCTCTGACATTTCATGAATTTTTGCAAAGAAAACAACAAACCATCTACGTGTCCGCCACTCCCAATGAATGGGAAGTAGCTAGAAGCAAAAATAGAGTGGTGGAGCAATTAGTTCGCCCGACTGGTTTACTTGATCCTCAAGTTACCATTCGTCCCACTAGTAACCAAGTAGAAGATCTCACTTTTGAAATCATTAAAAGAAAAAAACTTGGCCAGCGAGTGTTAGTGACCACTTTAACCAAAAAAATGGCTGAAGCTTTGAGTGATTACCTGAATGATCCGGAGAAAATTAAAAAATTACTTGCCAAAAAGCAAGCTTTACAAAACTTTAAAAATAAAGGTAAGAATAAAGGCACAAAGGGTAAGAATAAAGGCACAGATAAGATTGAAGATGAAATAACTTTAGAAGAATATCCTCAAGTTGCTTACTTACACTCCGACGTTAAAACGCTAGATCGTAGTGACATCTTAGATGACTTAAGAAATGGTAAATATGATGTTTTGGTGGGCATCAATTTGTTGCGAGAAGGTTTAGACCTACCTGAAGTCAGTTTAGTGGCCATTTTAGATGCCGACAAAGAAGGTTTTTTGCGTTCAACTACTTCTTTGATTCAAATCATGGGTAGGGCGGCGCGTCACGTCGACGGCCGTGTTATCCTTTACGCCGATAAGACAACAAAATCAATGGATTTTGCCATTAAAGAAACTACGCGCCGCCGTCGTGTGCAAGAAAAATATAATTTAGAACACAATATCACTCCAATTGGCATTAATAAACCAATTAGAGAAAAATTATTACAACGCAAAAGCAAAGAAGAAATTGATAGAGAAAACCAAAAAGGCATTTTGCTTAAAATTTCGAACAAAGAACAATTAAATTTATTAGCTATTAATCCAGAAGAGTTAACCCCTGGAGAAAAGCAAAATTTAATTAAAAAATTGCGCACACAAATGAAAAAAGCAGCTAACGAACTAGATTTTGAATTAGCAACCATTATTCGTGACAAAATTAGAGAAATAGAAGCAGTTGCCTAACTAGAAATTTCTGTGTTTTTGCGCTATAATACTCGCCTCATGTCTTCGGGAAACACGATTAAAATTACTGGTGCTCGCGAGCATAATCTTAAAAATATTAATCTGGAATTTGAGAAAAACCAGCTAATTGTTTTTACTGGTCTCTCTGGAAGTGGTAAAAGCTCGCTGGCGTTTGACACTTTATATGCCGAAGGTCAACGTCGCTATGTTGAATCGCTCAGTTCTTACGCGCGGCAATTTTTAGGCGTTATGGACAAACCAGACGTCGATCAAATTGATGGTTTGTCACCAGCCATTTCTATTGATCAAAAAACCACTTCACATAATCCACGTTCCACTGTTGGTACTATTACCGAAATCTATGACTATTGTCGTTTACTTTTTGCTAGAATAGGCCACCCACATTGCTATAATTGTGGCAAAGAAATTAGCACCCAAAGTATTGATCAAATTATTGGGCAAATTTTGAGCCGCATTGAAAATAATTTTTTACAAGCAAAAAAGCCACCACAAAAAATCATGATTTTGTCACCTATAATTAAAGAAAGAAAAGGTGAATTCGATAAATTATTACAAAATTTAACCAAAAAGGGTTACAACAAAGCTAGAATTGATGGACAAATTTATAATCTTGATCAAGAGCTAAATCTTATTAAAACCAATAAACACAGTATTGATGCTTTAGTTGATCGTTTAGTAATCACTCACGATCAATTGACTAACCCAAGCGAGTTGAGTAAATTAAAAAGTCGACTTAATCAATCAGTGGAAGAAGCTTTGCGCTTAGCCAACGGTTTAGTCTTTGCCACTTGGGTCAACGATCCGAGTTTTAATTTCCCAGATAATCCCAAAGAAACACGAGATTTTCTTTTTAGTGAAAATTTGGCCTGTAGCGACTGTGGCATTTCCTTAAAAGAATTGGAACCACGTTCCTTTTCCTTTAATGCTCCAGAGGGAGCGTGCCCCAATTGCAACGGTCTTGGTTCAATTTTAAAAATTAACCCTGATAGAATTATTGCGCCCACTCTCACCATGAGTGAAGGAGCAGTGATCCCTTTTGCGCGAATGTTGGCCAGTGAGGGTTGGTTTTCTAGGTTAGTTAAAATTGTGTTAAAAGACTACAATTGCGATTTTCGCTTAACCAAATGGCAAGATATGCCGAAAGAATTGCAGCATATTTTACTTTACGGCCATGAGAAAATTTATGATGTAGTCGGCGAAAATCGCTTTGGTCATATGACTAGTTATAAAAGCCAGTTTGAAGGTTTTATCAAAAATTTAGAGCGTCGCTACAGTGAAACCGATAGTGAATTTATTCGTCGCGAAATTGGTCAATTCATGCACAAGGAAACCTGTCCCAGTTGCAATGGTGACCGCCTTAAACCAGAAGTTTTGTCCATTACCATTAATCAAATTAACATTGCTCAATTTAGTCAATTAACTATCGATCGTGCTTTGAAATGGATAGAAAAAATTGCAAGTCCGACTCAAAAAATTCTTTCAGATAAAGAATTGCAGATTGCTGATTCTATTTTGAAAGAAATTAAAACGCGACTACAGTTTTTATCTGCTGTAGGGCTTAATTACTTGACTATCGCTCGTGAAGCGGCCACACTAGCTGGTGGCGAAGCACAGAGAATTCGCTTAGCTTCACAAATTGGTACTGGGCTAACTGGGGTACTTTATATTTTAGACGAACCAACCATCGGTTTACACCAAAGAGACAATCGTCGCTTAATTGCCACCTTGCAAGAGTTAAAAAAGAAGGGCAATACTGTCATTGTGGTTGAACATGATCGAGATATCATGATGGCTGCCGACCACATTATTGATTTTGGCCCTAAGGCTGGTGAGGCTGGTGGTGAAATCATTTTTGAGGGTTCTTATGAAGAAATTCTACAAGCTAAAAATTCTTTAACTGGTAAATATTTAGCTAGAAAAAAAGAAATTACTAGAACCAGGATCAAGCAGCCAAACTTTTTTGCTAAAAAAGCTAAAATTGTCATTAAAGGTGCCAAACATCATAATCTAAAAAATATTGATGTAGCAATCCCACTTAATACTTTAACTTGTATTACTGGTGTTTCTGGTTCTGGCAAATCAACACTTTTAAACAATGTTTTGCATAATAACTTGGCTAAATATCTTGGTTACACTTATGAAGGTAAACTAGCCGATCTTGAAAGTATCTCAGTCCCCACACAAGTCAAAAGACTGAGTATGATTGATCAAAGTCCTATCGGCAAAACTCCCAGATCAAATCCAGCTACTTACACCAAAATTTTTGACTATATTCGCCAAATTTTTGCACGGAGTAAAGATGCTGCGATGCGTGGCTACAAAATTGGCCGCTTTAGTTTTAACGTTAAAGGTGGACGATGTGAAGCTTGTCAGGGTGAGGGCCAAATTAAAATTGAAATGCAATTTTTACCTGATGTATACGTCCAATGTGATGTTTGTCATGGCCAACGCTATAATGAAGAAACTCTCCAAGTTTTATACCAAGATAAAAATATTGCTCAAGTTTTAGATTTAAGCATTGATGAGGCTAGTGAGTTTTTCAAAAATCACAGTAATATTCGCCAAAAGTTACAAACTCTACAAGAAGTTGGTCTCGGCTATCTTAAACTTGGCCAGAGCGCCCCAACACTTAGCGGTGGTGAAGCCCAACGTGTTAAATTAGCTAGAGAATTAAGTACTAGATCTCATGACCATGTTGTTTATTTATTAGATGAACCAACCACTGGTTTGCATTTTGCTGATATTCAAAAATTACTCAACGTCTTGCATCAATTAGTAGAACAAGACAACACCGTCATTTTAATTGAACATAACTTAGACATTATTAAAAATGCCGATTGGATTATTGATCTTGGCCCAGAGGGTGGAGAATACGGCGGTGAGGTAGTGGCTTACGGTACTCCAGAAGAAGTGGCTAAAAATCAGCAATCTTTCACTGGTCAATATTTAAAAGCAGAATTAAAACATAATTAAGCCAAAATAAGGTAAAATGAGCAGTGATGCTCATTGCTTTGATCAAAAAATTAAAGTGTTTTTGGTTTTTAAATGTTTTTGTTTTTATTTTATTTTTTTTAACTAGTTCTCTGCAAGCTATAACTGCTCAAGCTGTCGATCCTCAAATTGAGGATGCTACACAAAAGCAGATTCAAAATAATACCGAAATTCAAGATGGTTCAGAAAATTTTGAAATCAATTTACATAGTACCTACACCGTAACCGCCACTGGTAAAACTATTGTTGAACAAAAATTTTTGATTAAAAACAAAAATCCAGAATTATTTGTCAACAAATACGGCATTGTCGTCAGTTCCACTAGCATCGACGACGTCAGCGTTAGCCACAATGGTAAAACTCTTAACAGCTCAGTTAGCAAACAAAAAGGACAAACGAGTATTGGCGTCACTTTTGACGAGAAAGTAGTTGGCGAGGGCAAAACTAATGAATTAATCATTCGCTACACTGATCAAGATATTGCTTTAATTAGCGGCAAAATTTTGGAAGTAAATATTCCCAAACTTTCTGATCATTATCAATACAAAAATTATCAATTAGAGCTGCGCGTTCCCAGTATTTTTGCAACCCCCAGCCGCATTAGTCCCGATAATTTCACTCTTAAACAAGAAGCCGATTACAATGTCATCACCTATGACAATCTTCGAGATCAATCCATTAGCGCTATTTTTGGTAATCAGCAAATTTTTGACCTTAAGTTAAATTACTACCTCAATAATCCTACCAGCCAAAATGCTTTAACTCAAATTACCTTACCGCCAGAAACACCTGTTCAAAAAGTTTATTATCTTAATCTTGATCCCATGCCCAAAAACATCAAGGAAGATCAAGATGGCAATTTTATTGCCACTTACGAAATCCCCGCTAACAACTCTTTTAATGTCGAACTTTTTGCTCAAGTTATGCTAACTCTTAGACCAGATGAAAACATTCCTTTTAGCCCAGTTTTAAGAGAACAAGTGGCAGAACAAAAATTTTGGGAAATTACTAACCCAGAATTAATAAAAGCGGCGGAAAATCTCAATAGTATCAAAGATATTTATGATTTTACTGTCGAACAACTTAATTACACTAAAGAACCACTCACCCAAAATTTTGAGCGCCTAGGGGCTGTAGCCGCGCTAAAAGAGGAGAATAAAAATAACGCCACTTGTCAAGAATTCACTGATTTATTTATTGCCTTATCTAGACAAAAAAACATTGCTACTCGCCGCATAGTTGGTATTGCTTATTCTAACAATGAAGAATTGCGACCAAGTAATTTAGAGGCCGACATTTTACATACTTGGCCGGAATATTATGATCAAGAAAAAAAAGCTTGGGTGCAAATTGATCCTACTTGGGAAGATACCACGGGCGGAGTTGACTATTTTAATCATTTTGACCTAAACCATATTGCCTTAGCAATTAATGGCGTTTCAAGTACTCTTCCTTATCCAGCAGGAGCTTATTCTGGTAATAGTGATGAAAAAAATAAAAAAGTTTACTTAGATTTTTCCAAAGAAGAATTTGCACAAATAAACCCTAGTTTAGAAATTAATTTATTTAATAAAAAATTTTACGGACTTAATATTCCAGGGAGTTATAATCTTGAAATATTTAACAAAACTGGCAGAGTTTGGTACTTTTCCGATATTCAAATTACTAGTGAGCAAACGGAAATTGTCCTTGATCAAAACAGCAAAATTCAAAAAATTTTACCTTTTTCTAGAATTGTTTTGCCTATTACCATTTATAATAAGAGTGGACAATTTGGGCAAAAGTCCAAAATTAAAGTAACAAGCATGCTCAAAGAGGGTCAAATAACAAGCAATGAGTTCGAAGTCAGTTCCAAGTTCCAGATCGCCGTCACTGATCATAAAAAAATCATTTGCTTGGGAGGCGGATTTATCATCCTTACCCTCTGCACCGGGAGTTTATTCCTTCTTGGACGCAAACTCGCAAATTCTTTACGTAGGAAAGGCCAAAAACTTGAAGAAGAGAGTCACAAGCTACAAGAACTCTCCACTGCTCTCAAAGAAAATCAAAAAAATGACGGAACTGGCCCACAGAGTGGAGTATCAGGTTCTTGATAGTGAAATTGAGGCTCTCTTAATTGAAGCCGAATTGATTAAAGCCCATCAGCCACATTTTAATAGTCGCCTCAAAGATGATAAATCTAACATTTATCTTTTAATCAGCAAAGAAGATTTCCCTAAGGTTCTACGAGTGCGTAGGACTGATTTAAATAAAAAAATTTACCAACAAAAACTGGCACTTTTTGGCCCTTTTGCCAGCACTAGCCAGCTTAATGAATTGCTCAAAATTATTCGTCCTATTTTTCAATGGTGCAATCAAGGACCAAAAAAAGATGGTAAAGCCTGCTTTTACGCTCATCTTGATCTTTGTTCAGGCGCTTGCTGTCAAAAAATTAGCAAAGAGAATTACCAAAAAGATATCCATCGGCTTATCGCTTTTCTCAAAGGACAAAAAAAATTTTTGCTTGAAGAACTAAAAACAGAAATGCTTGCTTTGGCCAAAACAGAAGACTTTGAAAAAGCTCAGATAATTAAAAATAAAATTGATTTGATTAAAGAAATTACCAGTAGTCAATATAAATTAAAATCAGACATTATTTTGCCAAATTTTAAACAAGCAGAAACTCAAGAGGCTCTGGTGCACCTACGACATATTCTTCATCAAGAAGGTGTCACTTGTAGTCAGCAACAATTTCACCGTATTGAAGGTTATGACGTGAGTAATACCATGGGCCAGCAGGCAACTGTTTCCATGGTAGTCCTTCAAGATGGACAAATTGCTAAAAATGAATATAAATTTTTTAAAATTCGTTCGCTAAACACGCCCAATGACTACGGCATGCTGCAAGAAGCTATTAAAAGAAGACAAAATCATCCGGAGTGGGGTAAAGCTGATTTATTAATGATTGATGGGGGTAAAGGTCAAGTCAGAGCAATCGCTAAAATTTGTAAAATGAAAGTACCTGTCATTGGTTTGGTCAAAAATCCTGACCGTCTGGTCATTAGCATGCAAAATCCTGATAAAAAGGATGGTTTATCAACGAAAATTATTTCACTACAAACAGAACATCCCACCCTTAAAATGCTACAAAAATTGCGTGACGAAGCCCACCGTTTTGCCAAAAAACAACATACTCGACTTAGAGAGAAAAAGCTTCTACAATGAGAGTAGAGTAAAGTAATTTTGTGTTTAAAGTAATCAAGTTTTGTTATAAAATAAAAAGGAGTACTAAAATTTATGAAAAAATTTATTAAAGCGACCATCATTTCAATTTTAACTATTGCTATTTTGTCTTGGTTCTTTCCAAATATTAATTATAGTAGTTCGCTAACTTTAATTATCGCTGGAGTCGTTTTGACTTTGCTTGAAAAGCTACTCGCTCCACTTCTTAAAGTTCTATTTCTGCCAATCAATATAGTAACTTTAGGCTTGTTTTCCTTGGTTATCAACGTATTTGTCCTTTATATGGCTACTTATCTTGTGCCAGGGTTTGTTATTAATAATGTTGTTATTTTTGGTTTGCACTTTAATCAATTTTTCTCTTTGCTCTTTGCCTCATTTTTAATCAGTTCTTTACAAAGGATTTTTGCGTTGATTTTATAAAATTGCTATAATACAGCAATGAAAATTCTTAAACCTGTTTTTCCTTTAGTATTTTTGTTACAGATTGTTGCCATTTTCTTGGTTTCTTTTGGCAGTGTACAAGCTGCGAGCAGTTCTGCAAAGTCAAATAGTGTGCCTGCCGTAGCTAGCCTTGCTGGTTCTTTAACAGAGCCGGACGCTAGCGGAGCTGCTGAAACAACTGATAGCGCCAAATTATCTTCACCTTCAGCTGAAATAGTAGAAAAATTACAGCAAAAAACTGATCAAGATATTACAGAAACCAGCGGTCAAAAAAAATCGGTATTAGCTGCTTATTTGGATGAACACCCAATTGGGGCTTTGAGTTGGAATAATTTCCTGCAAAAGGCCATTCGTAAAGCCATCGTTAATGGTATGCCTGCCAATATTGTCGTGATTTTATTAATTTTTCCAATCATTGCCTCTCTTGTGGCTTTTTCGAGACACGTCATTGGTCTGAAAGGCTTTGGTATTTATATTCCCGCAGTTTTATCTGTCGCTTTTGTTTCGACAGGGATTTTAACTGGGATAGTGGTTTTTGCAGCAGTACTACTGACTGCTCTAATAACTAGGCCTATCTTAAAAAAACTTAAGTTACCCATGTTACCAAGAACCGCTATGTTACTTCTATGCGTCTCAATGGCTGTCTTGGCACTGATGCTTGTTAGCTCCATTTATAATGTCAATCTTATTTTTAACATTAGTATTTTTCCTTTATTAATTATTATTCTTTTAACTGAAAATTTCATGGAAACACAACTCTTGAGCAGTCAAAAAGAGGCGCTAGAAATTACTTTTGAAACCTTATTGACGGCTGTTTTATGTTCGTTAATTCTCGGTTCAGAATCAATCCAAAAGTTTGTCATTTTAAGACCAGAATTGACTCTTTTTATGGTAGCTATCATTAATTTAGCTATTGGTAAATATACAGGCTTACGTATTTTAGAATATTTAAGATTTAAAAACTTATTTGACCAAGATGCCAAATTTAGCAAATTCAAGGACATCTCCTCTGACAATTCTCAGGAAGAGGAATAAAACCCAAACATGTCAATTAATAAAACCAAAGATCTCTTGGGAATTAATGCTCGTAATACCTTGTATTTAAGCCGTAGCTCAAAAAAAGCTAAAGCGATTGTGCATTCTAAATACGCTACTAAAATTTTGCTGCGTGACAACAATATTGCCAATGCACAAATCTATGGGATTCTGGCCACTTCTGAAGATATTGCCAACTTTGACTGGATGAATTTAACCAAAGACTTTGTCCTTAAACCCACCAATGGCTATGCTGGTGCCGGGGTAGTAGCTTTTCGTTCCAAAATTGGCGCAAATACCTGGGTAGATATGCTCGGCAATGAATGGGATTTGGCAGATATTAAATTGCACTGTGCCGACATTCTCTCTGGAGAGTACAGTATCCACGGCTTGAATCATAATGTGATTATTGAGGAAAGAATTCCTATTCATCCTAAATTATTAAAATATTCTTACAAAGGCACCCCTGACATTAGAGTAATTGTGTTTAATAGCGTCCCTGTAATGGCCATGCTACGTTTACCAACTGAGGAATCTGGCGGACGCGCGAATGTAACTCAGGGAGCTATTGCTGTTGGCATCGATATCGCTACGGGAATCACCACTTTTGCAGTAGCTCATAAAAACGAACCTATTCGTTATCTGCCTGGTACTAAAAAAAAATTGAACGGCATTGTCATTCCAGAATGGGAAAAAATTTTAGAAACTGCCGTCGTTGCCAGTAATGTCGCCGAATTGAATTTTGCCGGCGTTGATCTTTTCATTCATAAAGAAAAAGGCCCCATGGTCGTCGAGCTCAATGCCGCACCTGGATTATCCATCCAGGCTGCTAATCGCGCCGGCTTGCGTCGTCGATTAGAAAGAGTAGAAGATTTAAATATTCAAAATCCCAAACACGGTGTAAAAGTAGCCCAGGCACTTTTTGCCGAAGGTTTTGCATCTAAAATTAAAAATAAAGCAGAATTCCCTGTGGTTTCCCTACATGAAGAAATCTTAGTTTGGGGAGAGAATAAACAAAAAGTCGCCGCCATTGCTT
>Ga0116171_10005827_pt1 | contig 10747 bp, 7 predicted proteins | sample AD_JPNHW2_MetaG_FD_89798 | JGI IMG/M metagenome (GOLD analysis project Ga0116171, IMG submission 89798) | Active sludge microbial communities of municipal wastewater-treating anaerobic digesters from Japan - AD_JPNHW2_MetaG | ecosystem: Engineered > Bioreactor > Anaerobic > Digestate | place...
CTTTTTATCAGGATCAAGTTTCATAGGTTCAATATATGCCTGATACATCAGGAAAAGGTTCTGTTTTGAAAGCCTGTAGTAGTATATAGATGTTACTAATCTCTGAGCTGAACTTGAATTTTTTTCATTTGTATATTTATAATCATCCAGAATAGAATTTGCTCTTTTATGTGCAGATTTTGCATTATCAAGATATTTATCCATAATGGCGTCGCGTTCTTTTCCTTCTACTTCCGACTGTATTGAGATCTGAACATTCCTTTTGATCCCTTTATTTAAAAACTGTGATGAATCTTTACTGTAGTCTGTTGCCAGTTTTTTAGCTACTTTGAAAATCTCTCTTTCATTTTCAGCGAACTTGGAAGCAGATTCTTCAACCTTATCTTCAAAATAGAGCGCAGTCGCGTCAGCATACTGATCTATCAGCTTCTGTACTTCAGCCTCTCCCCCGCCGTAGTTCATAATTGCGGAACGGAGCAGCTTAATATTTTTAAAATTTTCATAACTGAGTCTTTTAATAAGAGACACCGGATTATATTGCTGATTATACGTGTTCCCCTGATTTTGAGAATATCCTGCATTGAATAAGCCAAAAATATTTATAACAAGTAATAATGCTAAAAACCTTTTTCTAAACATAAAAACCCCCGAATCCTATTTAAAGAAAAAATAATGAAAAAACTATTTTTCATCGAATTTAAATTATAATACTTACTGAATAGATAAAGTCAAGAAAAAATGACTTACACTCCATTAAAATAGTGGCGGCAGTAGAATAGTTAATTGTCTCTCTGAATTCAGTAATTCCGGATCACTGACTGTATATGGCAGGGAATTCCTTCAGGCATAACCGGCGGAGAATAAACCGGTTAAATTTGTATTAAGTATAAAATATCTTACAAAAAAGAGATATTTTCAATATTATTCTTATAACCGGATTTTCCGGCTGCATGTATATAATTTTTTCATGGCGGCATTTATACTTTTTGCATCAGCAATAATACTTTCAGCAGTACATTTCAGATATAAAAAGGATTTTATTAAAGGAAACAGTTAGATATTATCTAACTGTTTTTTTGAGATTTGCGGTGATCAATATGAATTGCTTTGACCTGTCTTTTTTTAATCTTGGGAGCTCCTTCAGGATTATATTTTTCCTGAACTTCTTCAATGTTATTAGTAACAAGCATTCTGACAGCCTGTTCCGCTTTATTCAGTATATCTATCAGAAGAAGATTTTCTTCAAAAGTAAAATCCTGTAAAAGATAATCCTCCATGGAAGTTCCTTCCGGACACTCGCCTACTCCGACTCTCACTTTTGCGAATTTTTCAGATTTCAGAGCTACTGCCATGGAATCTACGCCTGCATGATTCAGGTCGGACTGAAGATAATCTATTCTTAATTCGCCAAGATCAAGAGATGAGTCCTCAACAATACAGATGATATCTTTTACATTAATTCTTAAGAATGAGGCTATGTATAGAACTGACTCTCCGATAAGAGTTACAAATGTCTGAGGTTTGAGGAGTACTACGTCATTTTTCTGTATTTTCCCGCGGCCGATGATAGATTTTTTCTTTTTAATTCTAACTTCAATGTTTTCATTATTAGCCAGAATATCAATTACTTTAAAACCGATATTCTGCCTGTTGTTTGCAAATCTTTCGCCCGGATTACCGAAACCGACTATTAATTTCAATAAATATACCCCTTTAAAAAACTTTTAACCAGCACTATGTTATGATATTCGGCCGGTTTTAAAGTTTCATAAAAAATTTTATTCCCGGGCTGAATTATTATTCCTTCCCGGCTTCTGCTGCTGGTGCTGGCGTTTCTGCAACTGGAGCAGTCTCTTCTTCTTCAGCTACAGCTTTTGGTCTCTCAACTGCAACAACAACGTTAATTGCAGATGTCATTATTTCAAATTCAGTTCCATGAACTATATCACCTACATGTATTGCATCGCCTGTAAGCAAATTAGAAATATCTATTGTTATTTTCTCAGGAAGATCCCCGGGTAGACACTGAATCATCAATTCTCTTTCTACCTGTTTCAGAACACCGCCTAATTTCAGGCCTGCAGGAGTTCCAACAAGTTCAATAGGAACGTGAGTCTTGATTTTTTCGCTTTTAGTTACTTTGAAAAGGTCAAGATGAAGAATTCTGCCGGAGACAGGATCTCTCTGAAAATCTTTTACAAATGCCATTAAATCAGGCTCGCCAGCTACATGAAGATCAAAAATAACACTTTCTGATATATGACCTTTAAAAAGAGTTAAGAATTCTTTTTCCTGTATTTTTATAGCTTCTGATTTGCCATGTGAATATACAACAGCTGGAATAAATCCTTCCATCCTGAGTCTGTTGCAGTTATTTTTTCCGGATTTGTCTCTTGCTACTGCTGTTAAAGTTTTTGCGCTCATTTAAATTACCCCTTTTTTAACACTTACTATTATTACTATTATAAAAAATCTTATTTTAATCAAATAAAAAGAGAACTTACAGATTCTCCATTGTGTATTCTTCTTATTGCTTCCCCGAATAGAGGTGCTATCGAAAGAACTTTCATATTTCCAAGTCTTTTATCTTCAGGAAGAGGAATCGAATTAGTAAAGATAATCTCCTTGAAATCCGCTTTTTTTAGATTTTCCACAGCATTTTCTGAAAGAACAGGATGAGAGAACAGGCAGTAAACATCCTTCGCTCCTCTCTCCTTCAATGCTTCAGCTGCTTTTGATATTGAACCTGCTGTATCAGCAATATCGTCTATAAGTATACAATTCTTTCCGGCCACTTCACCAATTACATTCATTACGTCGGATATATTAGCTTCAGGCCGTCTTTTATCTATTATCGCAAGGCTTGTATCCATTTTTTTAGCAAGAAATCTTGCCCTGTCAACTCCGCCTGCATCAGGAGAGACGACAACCACATTTTCAATATTAAGGCCGGTTAAGTATTCAATAGCAATAGGTGTCGCATAAAGATTATCAACAGGAATATCAAAAAATCCCTGAATCTGATCAGCATGCAGATCCATTGTCAGAACTCTATCCGCGCCGGTGACCTGTATGATATTGGAAACAACCTTTGCTGATATCGGAACCCTGGGTTCAACTTTTCTGTCCTGTCTTGCATAACCGAAATAAGGTATAACAGCTGTTATTCTTGCGGCTGAAGCCCTTACAGCAGCATCAACAATAAGCAGCAGTTCCATTATATGGTCATTAGAAGGATTACATGTTGACTGTATTATAAAAACATCATGAGCCCTGACGTTATCTTTAATCTTAACTGATATTTCACCATCTTTAAATCTTTTTAAATCTATACCGGATAGATCCGTACCAAGATAATGTGCAATTTCTGAAGCAAGAGCATTATTTGATGAACCGGAAAATATTTTTAATGGATTATTATTCATGAGACTTATCCTCGATTTTCTTCGAAACATATTGCTCCAGAGACAACAGCTCTTCCCGTGTATTTATTCCCCTGCCTTCAACTGAATCTTTCATTGGAATAGTTTTTACAGTCAAACCTGCACTAACTATATAATTCAATGCATCCGGAAGATAATATTCCCCCTGTGCATTTTCTGTATTTATCCTTTTTAATCCTTCAAACAGAAACTTACTATTAAAAATATAAGTCCCGCTGTTTACTTCTTTAATCTTACGCTGTTCGTCACTGGCGTCTTTTTCTTCAACGATTCTGACAAACTTTCCGTTTTCTTTTACAATTCGGCCATAACCTGTAGGATTATCCTGAATCATTGTCAGTATTACAGCGCCTGTTGTATCATCTTCCGCTGAATGTATTAAAGCCTGAAACGTTTCAGGCTTGATTAATGGAACATCACCGCAGGCTATTATAACATTCCCGTCATAATCTTTAAAATAGTCCTCAGCCTGCATGACTGCATGACCTGTTCCAAGCTGTTCATGCTGCCAGACATAATTAATACGGCTCCCGAGTTTATCAATTACTTCATTTCCTCTGTAGCCGACGACGACCAGAATGTCATCAATCCCTGCAGAATTCAGGCTATCCACAACATGTTCAATTAAGGATTTTCCACATAGCGGATGAAGTACTTTAGGTAAATCGGATTTCATCCGAACCCCTTTCCCTCCGGCGAGCACAATTGAAGAGATTTTTTTGATTATTTATCTCCTAATTGATAAAATCAGAGGCGCAAGGATTCGAACCTTGGAGTGCCGAGACCAAAACCCGGTGCCTTACCGCTTGGCGACGCCTCTATCATTTCAGCTTTTAATTAAAAACTAACGACACATTTCTCAATATACACTATGAAAGTCAATCATTAATTTTTATTACTTCGGAATTTAGTAAAATAGACCCTATTCCCGCCCTTTTCAAGTATTTTCTGTGCGTTTTTAGCAGAATATTCATCTTCAAAGAGACCGAAAACTGTTGATCCTGATCCTGTCATTGATGCAAAAAAAGCACCATATTGGTACATATTTTCTTTAATAAAACCCAATTGAGGGTATAAACCGAAAATACTCATTTCAAAATCATTGTTAAATAACTTTTTCCATTCAGATTTAACAGAAATTCTCTCAATAATTATTTTTTTTCTCTCACAGCAGTTAATAACTTCATCAGATACCGGTTTTTTTAATGAATCATAGGCAAAACCGGTATTAATATGTATCCCATTGTTTACCAGCAGTACGAAGCTCTCATCATTATAATCAAATGCTGAAACAATTTCCCCTCTCCCCTCTATGAACTCAAAGCCCCCTTTAAGGAAAAATGGAACATCCGATCCTGTGAAAGAAGCGGCATTTATAAGCTCGTCATCAACTCCCCTGTCAAATATTCCGGATACAATCTTCAATGCTGCGGCCGCATTGCTGCTGCCCCCTCCCATTCCAGCCCCGGATGGAATATTTTTTTTTATACTGAAAGTGAAATGTCCGCTTTTCCCCAGCGTATGCATATATTTCTTTACTGCTATTGTAATAAAATTTTTTTCCGAGGGTATCTCTTCAAGAATAGAAGAATGATCTCCGCCTTTGTTTAAAATTTCTACGGAAACATCGTTCGGGCTTTTTGATAAATCATATTTCTCTAGTTTTAACAGATCAAAGAGATCAAGCTCCGCCATCAGGCTGAAGAGATTATGATAATTATCACTCCTTCTGTTTAATACTTCCAGGTGAATATTAATTTTTGCGTATGATTTGATAGTATTTCTTTCCCTTTTAATCTGAAAATCGGGTAAATCTGATACAAAAAAAACTGGATGTCAACTACAATACAATCTTACATCATCACTTGCCCGGATTATCCCCGCAGGTTCATCATGAGCTTTCCGCAAAAACATAGTTTTTATTCAGCCATGAAATATTTAACTTGAATTAAGAACAACAGAATGATATCCTTAAAAAAATTAAAACGTCCGATACAGGTGAAAAAATTGAAATCGATACTCATATTTAATTACGTAATTATAACATTTGTATCAGTATATTTTATCATCGCATATTTAATAAAAAAGAATAAAAACAGCACCAATGCATTTTTCATCCTTATGATGATTCTTTTATTTGTCGAATCTTTGATGATAACAGCAGTAAATATCCACCCGCCGCTTCTGGAAATTTATTTGACCTCGGGATGTATAGTTCTTCTCCCGGCAGTTGCTGTCATTATGCTTCTTTGTATATCTGCACATTTCCCCGCTGAGAATATTGGAAGATTCAAATTTCTTATGATACTGTTATTGCTTGTTACCCTGTGTGATATGGTCTCCATTTTCTTTATTAAAAATATACATACAATAAAAATAAGCGACTCTCTGGAGATCACCAAGAACAGAGCATCACTTATACAAACAGGAATAATTCTTTTATTTATGCTGGCAGTACCAATCCCTCTGATCATAAGATTGAAAAACACCTCTTTCCGCAGAATAAAAACAACTGCAATTTATTATCTTTCAGGTCTTTATATTTCATATATTCTTTTTATATCCTTATATCTTACCGGGGTCTATATCTATCATCTGCCGGTTCTTAAAAATCCTTTTATACCGGTACCGGTTTTACTTGTGCTTATTTTTACAGACCATCTTATTTATAATCTTAAAAAAAATGATTTTCAGAAATACTATAAGCTTCTCGCTTTTTATGCATTTGCTTTTATTGTTTTCTTTACACCGGTTTATCTTTTTCTCAGATTTTATCCTCCGCTTTCACAATCCGGCCATACAAGTGTGTACATTAAATCAGGAGTGATTTTCATATATCTTGTAATATCCTACCGGATAATCAGACCATACGCAGAAAAACTCCGCACGGGAAGGTTACAGACATTACTTCATGCAATTAATAAAACGTTAATGCCTGTGAATGAATTGAAAAAGTTTTCAGACATGGATACTTTCTGGGAGTATATAACAAACGACAATTTCCAGAATCTTAAATATACGCTGGGAATTCAATCCGCATATTTTATGCTTATAAACAGGAAAGAGAATATCTTCCAGTTCACTTACGGTTACGGCCCTGATCTTAATTTTCAATATATGGACGGCAAAAGTGAAGTTGCAAAATATATAACCTCATACGAGGGAGTCTTTGAAAAATCCTTTCTCATTGCTGAAAGACCAATAAAAAAAATAGATAATGAAATCCTTGATTTTTTCGATGAAAACGGGATTGAAATATCCATGGTATTTAAAAATATGTCCGATCACATTATTGGATTTCTTCTTCTGGGGAAAATTGAAAATAATCAGTCATACACTTCAGATCACCTTGCCGCTCTCGAAATTTTCAGGATCAAAATTCAGAACCTTCTTATCACAGGTCTTATCCTTGACGAAGTTACAGCCGAGCAGGTGGCGGAACATGATAAAATAGTTGTATCGACAGTTAAACAGAGAATCATTCCTGCAGAACTTGCATCAATACCGGGGATAAGAATCAGTTCGCTCAATTTTAACAACTCTTCTTATGGCGGAGATTATTTTGATTCAGTAAAAATTGCGAATGATAAGACTTTAATTTTTATTGCTGAAACTTCCTACTCCGGCATAGATTCAGCGCTGATCGGTATGGAACTTTTCTCCATTCTTCATTCAAGAACACTTATATTCAATTCACCGGAAAAAGTCCTCAATACTATGAATCAGGTAATTAAAACATCGAGACTGACAAACAGCTTTGCCAGGTGCTCCTGCATGATTGTTTCTTCAGACGGAAATTTCTCTTATTCAAATGCTTCACATAACCAGCTTCTGATATATGAGCCTGAAAAACAGAGTTTTACAGAAATGGAAACTGAGAATATACCTCTTGGAATGGAGATGGCTCATAGATATTCTTTTTCTACAGGTAAACTGAAAGAGGGAACAATCGGGATTCTCTACTCTGATGGACTGTTCTCTTCATGCAATGAGAATGGAGAAACATTTTCCCAGGAGAAATTAAGAGAAACTGTCATGAAATTTTCAAAGGAAACTCCATCGGTAATTACCCGGGAAATCTATATGGTTTATAATTCATTCATCGGGACAAAAGAACAGCTGAGTGATGTTACTGTTATAGTATTTAAAAAGGTAAAAACAGAAAATGAACAACACTGAAGCTTTCATTCAGGCAGTGAAAAAATATAAAAATATTATGATAGTCATTTCAGGGTCCCCTGACCCTGACGCCCTTGCCTCTGCGCATGCCCTGAAAATTCTGCTTTCTTCAGTTCTGATTAATTCTGAAATTGTGATTACAAAAAAAATATCTTTATCACAGAATAAAGCATTCGTCAAATACTTAAGTATTCCTGTTTTATTTAAAAAAAACCTTACTCCTGAAAAATATGATGCATATATTGTTCCCGATTTCCAGACTAATAATGTTGAAGGGATTTCAAACCTTATACCATGTGCTGCCCATATAGACCATCATACTAAAACAGATATAAAGATGCCTTCAGATTTTTCACTTATCAGAACCGATGCAGGCTCCGCCAGTTCACTGGTAGCCATATTAATAAAAGACCTCCTGCCGCCACTTAGCAGGAAGAATCTCATTTCCGCATCTACAGCGCTTATGTTCGGAATACAGACGGACACGGATAATTATGAGCACGCAACGCCTATTGATATTGAAGCGTTGCGTTATCTATCTGAATACTCTGATAAAAAAATTATAAACAAAATTAATGGGATCCCTATTTCTCCGGTAACTATGAAGTACTACAAAAAAGCCATAGAAAATCAGCATCTTTATAAAGACTGGAGAATTTACGGCATTGGTTATATTGATATTGAAAATCGGGATTCTATAGCTATTACTGCTGATCTTCTTTTAAAAAAGCCTGACTGCAAGACAGTAATTGTATATGCGCTTGTGGAGGATAAAAGCAGAAAGGATCTTTTCCTCGATGTTTCATTCAGATCCAGATCTGAAAATCTTGACATTAACGCCATTATTAAAAATATAACAAACACAGGCGGAGGAAGACAGTATAAAGGGGCTTACCAGATCAAACTTGATTATTTCCGCAACTGCCCTGATAAAGAATTGTTATGGGAAACAGTTGAAACTACAACACTGGAAACACTTAAAAAAACAAGAGATGAAAATTATATCACTGAAACCAGTCTCTTTAACTCTTCATCGTTAAAACGGGCTGTTGCGTTTTTTAAAAAATAAGTGAAATACTTGCCGACACTTCATACGATCTCAGTTCCCTGCTTATACCATTATTTTCCCTGTTCCTGAATTTTTCCTGAGCCAGAATGGCGGAGAGACCTCCCTGTACATTCTTGTGAAGATCCAGCTTAAGTTCTGATGTTATCATCTGAAGATCATATGGTTCCGGTGATACAGTTTTAAAATAATCATACCTGTTTATTTCCATTTTGTATTCGAGTGAAAATATAGGAATACCGGTCAATTTGTAGAAATTTGAAAAGAAATAGTATAACCATCCCACATCGGTCTCATATATAGTTGAAAATTTATGACCGAAATCCTGTTCACTGAATTCATTATTTCCCTCCATATTCTGAAGATAAATATAATCTTTATCATTTTCATCCAGATCGGTGCTGATATATTCTTCATCATTTTTCTGTCTGTAATCAAATTCATATTTAAATCCGAGGCTGGTTCTATCCCATTTAAAAACAATCCCGGCTATCGGAGTTATTTTTTTTTCGTTGATGTTGTATGTTATCAGCATACTGTCTGTAACATTTAATCCCAACTCTAATAAAGATGAATGGTATGGCAATCCTTCTCCATTCTTTCTGAAAAAACTGAAATTTAAAATTTTCATCAGATCAAATTCAAAACTTACGCCCATATCTGCAATCACCGCCTGATTAGGGATTCCGTAAATATTGCTTCTTTCAGAAACCTGGCTTATACTTCCTGATGAAAAAAATCTGAATAAGTCCGCATCGATAGAAAAATCTCCGGTGAATCTATCCATCAGTTTTAGTGAATTATTATATTCACTGGAACTGGTTATTCCGCTGATCCCGTTATCGTCATTTAATGTTTCTGATATAAGGTCCCGCCCTTTACCGTAATTTCCTCTCCCTGTAAAAAAGTATCCCGGATAGTGGCTGAACAGATTATAAGCTGAAGAGGAAAGGCCTGATAATACATTTGAGATGCCGTATTTCTCATTAAAAAAACCGGTGCTTTCCCCTTCATAAGGTACATCTTTCTCATCAAAATATACTGAACGAAGATAATTGAACTGGAGATGCTTTACTTTGCTGAAAATTTCCGTTTTACTTAACTGAATTGGAAGTTTAATTCCTGTAGATAAATTTGACATGCTGTTTTTTGACCGGCTGTATCCATCACCTATTGTATCTTCGTCTTTATAATCTTTAAAACCATTTTCATTATAATCAATATCTATTGAATATTCCGGAGAAAAATATTCCAGGAATTTTATTCCGAATACTGCGCCGGTTCCATTAGCTCTTTCCAGATATTTTAAATCATCACTGTTACTGAAAGGTAAATAAAAATTTCCATCGACTTTCCCGTCTACTCCTGTTTTATCATAACTGTCAGCCCCGTTCAGTTGTACTATCTCTCTTGAAGAAGTATTGAAACGGGGACGGAAATAAAAAAGACTATTGGAATAATCCATTTCAATTTTTGCATCTGATTCCTGCTTCTTTTCTGATTCATTAAGGGATACTGATGAGGAGAGAATTGAATCATCAACTACAAGTGAATCCCTTTTGATTTTATTGTGAGAAAAAGCCATATCAATCATCATCCTTAGTGAAACTTTCCCATAAATAAAATCTGCAAGTTCCTGTCTGTAAACAATCACAGGAGTATGAACTACATTAACCGTATCTTCATCATAACTATTCCCATCAGTTGATGCATCTATTAAATTTTCATTTTTATCAACTGAGTAAGCAAGAGTTATAGATGGAATACCATCTCCCGATGAATTATAAGCCGAGTTCAAAGTAAAAAAATCACGCCTGGCATCTCCTTTTTTGGCGTCCGGGACTTCTTCATTCAGACTGTCGGTACTGCTTGATTCATTTATATAATTCATGCTCGCATCCCAGTTAGGGAGTATCTTTGCGGATGTGAATAACTCATGATAATTTTCTTTTATGTCTGAGGATGTTTTATTAACTGAATTAAATTGTGAAGAATGCCCCTTATATATATAACGGAGATTCATATCTGAAAGTACAGGAACTCCTGAATCAGTTTTGAA
>Ga0116171_10005828_pt1 | contig 10743 bp, 9 predicted proteins | sample AD_JPNHW2_MetaG_FD_89798 | JGI IMG/M metagenome (GOLD analysis project Ga0116171, IMG submission 89798) | Active sludge microbial communities of municipal wastewater-treating anaerobic digesters from Japan - AD_JPNHW2_MetaG | ecosystem: Engineered > Bioreactor > Anaerobic > Digestate | place...
CAACGATAACTGGTTATTCTGGAATTGATCCTGAAGTTAGTATTAGTGGACTTGCTCCTGGATGCGATGATAAAAATCGTTATCCATCGACAAGAACATTTACTTTTGGATTATCAGTAAAATTTTAAAAGACGTAGAATATGAAATCTTATATTAAATTAATTATGGTTTTATGCTTAACTGGTTCTATTGTCAGTTGTAGCAATGATCTTGAGGAAAATGTGTATTCATCTATAACCCAACAAAGTTATAATTATACAACTTCTGATTTTAATCCTACAGTAGCTAGTGTTTATAGTTATCTTAGAAGTTTTATCTCTCATGGCGGTTTTTGGGCTACACAAGAAATTAGTGGAGATGAAATAGTAATGCCTCCAAATGCATCAGGATGGGATGACGGAGGTATTTATCGTCGGTTACATTATCATACATGGAATTCCGAGCAACCTCATATTTCAAGTATGTGGAATTTATTTTATCGTGGTGCTCTTCTTTGTAATAATGTTATTGATCAGATTCAATCAGGTAAGCTCCCTGCTCCTTCAGAGGCCGAAAAAGTTGAAGGGTTGGCAGAAGTAAAAGCAATGCGTGCATATTATTATTGGATGATTTGTGATAATTTTGGAGATGCACCATTAGTAACGGATTTGTCTTCTGATCTCCCGGCTAAAAGTACAAGGAAAGATATATATAATTTTATTGTTTCTGAATTGACAGAAGCTATTCCATCATTAAGTGAAGTTCAAGGTGGAACGATGTATGGTAGGATAAATAAGTGGGCTGGCAAAACTTTATTGGCTAATATTTATCTTAATTCGGAAGTTTATACAGGAGAAGTTCATTGGAACGACTGTATTAAGCAGTGCGATGATATAATAAATAGTGGAAAGTGTTCATTATCTTCAAATTATAATGCTTCATTTAGAACTCTTGGCGTTGAATCCTCTCCGGAGATATTGTTTACTATTCCTTTCGATCAGAATCTTGCTGGGGGTAATTCGATCCATATGTTTTCATGGCATGGGGAATTAAAGAAGAAATTCCAAACTGAAGCTACTCCTTGGGGAAGCGGTTCAGCAATGGCTGTAAGTCAATTTATCGATACTTATAATGTTAATGATTCACGTATAGCTGATACATGGTTAATGGGTAATCAATATGCAGCTGATGGTACATTATTAACAGGAACATATGATATGTTAGGACAACCTCTTTGCTTTACAAAAGATTTACCAAGTGGTAATTATACAAAAGAGGCTGAGGGTTATAGAATGAATAAATTCGAAGTTGTAAAGGGTTCAACAGGTTCTTCAAGTACGGATTTTCCCCTATTTCGTTATTCAGAAGTGTTAATGATGAAAGCAGAATGTCTATTGCGAACCGGAGCAAGTGGTGCAGGGGCATTGGTTACACAAGTTCGACAACGAGCCTTTAAGGATCATCCAGAATTGGCTGCAGTAACGGATGATCAATTGAAAGAAAATTCATCATACAATTATGGCTATGTTGAAAACTATAAGATAGTTGATAAAGGAAACACAGATCCTGTAAAATTTGGTCGGATGTTGGATGAATTAGGATGGGAATTTACTTGGGAAATGCATCGTAGAAGAGATATGATACGTTTTGGTATTTATACAAAGAAGAGCTGGTTGTCACATAAGCCTCAGGGTGATTATAGAACTGTATTCCCAATACCTGAAAGTGCTCTTACATCAAATCCAAAATTGGAACAAAATCCAAGTTATATAGAATGAATGTGTTAATTGGGTAATAATTTAAGGCTTCTCTTAAATAGAATAGGGAAGCCTTAATAATCTTACCTTATTAGGGTTAGTTATTTATTATTTGTAATAAGCAAAATATGAAGCAGATATTAAAGATATCGTTATCGGTGTTATGCCTGACGGTTAGTGCCTTTCAGGGAGTGGAAGGGCAAAAGAGTGGTTCACTGCGAATGATAGAGCAGGTGGATTTTTCTCATGTCAAGATACAAGACGCATTTTGGTCGCCAAGACTGGAGAAGCATATACCGGCGACATTGCCGGTATGTATCGATCAGATAGAGAACAAGACAGGTCGAATAAAGAATTTCGAGAATGCAGCCAAAGGCGAAGGGAAACATTCCGGCATCTTCTTTGATGATTCGGATGTGTATAAAGCCTTGGAGGGGATATCCTACAGTCTTATCAATCATCCGGATGCTAGACTGGAGGCCAAAGCGGATGAATGGATAGATAAGTTTGCTTCAGCGCAGCGTCCGGACGGGTATATAAATACCTATTATACGCTTACGGGATTGGACAAGCGTTGGACAAATATGGATAAGCATGAAATGTATTGTGCAGGTCATATGATGGAAGCGGGTGTGGCCTATTATAAGGCAACGGGGAAGCGTAAGTTGTTGGATGTTTGTATTCGGATGGCAGATTATATGATGACGGTTTTTGGCCCGGGCAAACGCAACTGGGTTCCCGGACATGAAGAGATAGAGCTGGCATTGGTAAAACTATACGGTGTTACACAACAAGAGAAATATCTCAACTTTGCAAACTGGCTTTTGGAAGAACGCGGCCATGGATATGGAAGTATGGGGACAGAAGGGAAATGGAATCCGGCATATTATCAGGATGAAGTACCGGTTCGTCAATTGTCAAGTATTTCAGGACATGCAGTTAGGGCAATGTACTTGTTCTGTGGAATGTCGGATGTGGCTGCTCTGAAGAATGATACTGGATATATCGGCGCATTAAACAGGCTTTGGGATGATGTGGTTTTGCGGAACATGTATATAACGGGAGGTATAGGTTCATCCGTTCATAATGAAGGATTTACTGAAGATTATGATTTACCGAATAAGGAAGCATATTGTGAAACCTGTGCATCTGTGGGGATGGTCTTCTGGAACCAGCGGATGCATGAATTTACGGGAGACAGCAAGTATGTTGATGTCTTGGAGCGTTCAATGTACAATGGAGCATTGGCGGGAATATCTCTTTCCGGGGATCGTTTCTTTTATGTAAATCCATTGGAGTCGGATGGGGATCATCATCGTCAGGCATGGTACGGATGCGCTTGTTGTCCGAGTCAGATATCGCGATTTCTGCCTTCTATCGGGAGCTACATTTATGGAACATCAGAGAAAGCGTTGTGGGTGAACTTGTATATAGGCAATACAACGGAGATACCGATGGGGACAAGGACTGTCAAAATAAAACAGGAAACAGAATATCCATGGAACGGGAGGGTAAAACTGACGATTTCTTCTCCTATGACGAAAGAGATAAGAATGCGTATTCCGGGATGGTGTAAGACTTATACACTCCTGGTAAACGGGAAGAGGATGAAAGCCGGGACAGAGAAAGGCTATGCTGTTTTGCAACGAAGCTGGAAAGCAGGGGATGTTGTAACGTTGAATATGGAAATGCCTGTAGAGATGGTGTCGGCCGATCCGAGAGTGAAGCAGGATGTAGGCAAACGTGCTGTCCAGCGTGGTCCGTTGGTTTACTGTATGGAAGAAGCGGATAACAAGGAGGACTTTGATAAACTGATGGTATCAAAGAAAACGACATTCAAGACAATCTTTGATGCTTCTCTTTTGAATGGAGTGGAAAAAGTACAGGCAGTGAACGGTAATGAGACAATCAATTTTATCCCTTATTATGCATGGGATAATCGTGAAGCAGGAAAAATGAAGGTTTGGGTTGATTATGTGCCATAGTTATATTATAAAAGCGTATTGCTCTTAAATGAATTCTAACCATACAAATAGTAACTTTTTTCAATAATTCTATGTATTTTTGCAGCATAAAAGAAAGAAATGGTTTACGATTGGAATACACGAACAGAATTGTTGTTTGGAGTTGAACGGATGGAGCGACTTGCGCGATGTCATGTTCTTGTGGTGGGATTAGGAGGTGTTGGTGCTTATGCGGCTGAACAAATTTGCCGTGCCGGGATTGGGCAAATGACGATTGTTGATGGTGATACAGTTAGTTTGAGTAATATCAATCGTCAATTGCCTGCATTGCACTCTACTGTTGACAAGCCTAAGGCAGCCCTGGTTGCCGCAAGACTGATGGATATTAATCCTGAACTGAAGGTTACAGTCATCAATGAATTTATTCGTGATGAGCGGACGGAACAGATACTGACAGCAGCGAAATATGATTTCGTGGTCGATGCTATTGATTCGCTTAGTCCTAAAGTGTTCCTCCTTTATCATGCACATCAAAAAGGATTGCCAATCGTTTCCTCTATGGGTGCAGGAGCTAAAACTGACCCTTCTCAGGTGAAGATAACCGATATTTCCAAGACTTTTAATTGTTCTTTAGCCCGCTCTGTACGTAAGCGATTGCATAAGTTAGGAGTGGAAGAAGGTATTCCTGTCGTTTTTTCAACACAGATGGCTAACCCTGATGCGGTGATTGAGACGGAAAATGAGCAGTGTAAACGTACCACCGCAGGAACGGTGTCATATATGCCTGCTATTTTTGGATGCTATTTAGCTTCATATGTAATTACTCACTTGATATGATACAGACAGAAAGCATAACAAAGAGTTTCGGTTCATTGGAAGTGCTCAAAGGGATTTCACTTACAATTGGCGAAGGAGAGATTGTGGCTATCGTCGGTCCCAGTGGTGCTGGTAAAACTACTTTGCTTCAAATCATGGGCACGTTGGATAAACCCAACAGTGGCAAACTTATTATTAATGGAATTGAAACAGCACGTTTGTCAGAAGAAAAATTGGCAGCATTTCGTAATCGGAATATAGGTTTTGTTTTTCAATTCCATCAATTATTGCCTGAGTTTACAGCGTTGGAGAATGTTATGATTCCTGCATTAATTGCTCGTGAGAAAGTATCTGCTGCTGAAAAGCGGGCCAAGGAATTACTTGATTTTATGTGTTTGAGTGATCGTATGGCGCATAAGCCTAATGAACTTTCGGGGGGTGAAAAACAGCGAGTAGCTGTAGCTCGCGCACTTATCAATAATCCGACAGTTGTACTTGCTGATGAACCTTCAGGAAGTTTGGATACAAAAAACAAGGAAGAACTACATGCTTTATTTTTTGAACTACGAGATAAATTGCATCAAACTTTTGTTATTGTCACTCATGACGAACAACTTGCCTCCAATACCGATCGCGTTATTCATATCAAAGATGGTATTATTGATAACGAACAAATGACAAATAATATACAACCCCTTATTAATGAAACAATATGATAACATCTGAAAGAGCAACCTTTGGAAGCAAGTTTGGAGCTATATTAGCTACAGCCGGAAGTGCTGTAGGTTTAGGTAATATTTGGCGATTTCCGTATATGCTGGGCGCAAATGGAGGTGCCGCTTTTCTACTTATTTATTTGATTTGCGTTGTCTTGTTGGGGTTGCCGGTCATGATTTCGGAGTTCTATATTGGAAAGCACACGCATCGCAATGCTGTTGGCGCATTCAAGGAAATGGCTCCTGGAACGAAATGGAGTTTGATAGGATATAATGGCGTAATAGCAGCCTTCTTGATATTAGGTTTTTATGCAGTTGTTTCAGGGTGGACAATTGAGTATATTATTCAGGCTTTCAGCGGAACCTTGCATGGAAAAGATGCAGCAAGTTTTCAGGCTGATTTTGAAATGTTCTCTTCAAGTACTGTCCGTCCTATTATTTGGACAATTGCTTTTATTTTATTGACACATGTAATTATTATATCTGGTGTGAAAGACGGTATCGAACGTGCTTCAAAAGTAATGATGCCGGCATTGTTTTTTATACTGATTGCTCTTTGCATTCGTTCAGTTACGCTTCCTGGAGCTGAGAAGGGCCTGGAATTTTTCTTTAATCCGGACTTTAGCAAGATTACTTCTTCTGTTGTATTAAGTGCGATGGGGCAAACTTTTTTTTCTCTTAGTATTGGAATGGGTTGTCTTATTACTTATGCTTCTTATTTTAATAAGACAACAAATATCCAAAATACTGCGTTACAGGTGACCGCTTTAGATACGTTGGTTTCTGTCTTGGCCGGAGTAATGATCTTTCCGGCTGTATTTTGCTTTGGAATAACGCCTACTGCAGGTCCAGAACTTGTATTTATAACTCTTCCGAATGTATTTGAACAATTGCCTTTGGGATGGCTTTGGTCTGCTGTATTTTTTGTACTGCTGGCTTTGGCTGCTTTGACATCAACAATCTCGCTGCATGAAGTTGCTACAGCCTATACACACGAAGAGTTTAAAATATCGCGGACAAAAGCAGCCTGGCTTGTTTCAGCAGGCGTAATGGTTTTGGGGATTGTTAGTTCCCTTTCATTCGGAGTTTTGAAAGACTTTACTATAGGGGGGTTGACATTCTTCAGCCTTTTGGACTATGTGACTGCTAAAATTATGCTTCCATTGGGAGGAATGTTCATTTGTATTTATGTCGGTTATCGTGTTGACCGCAAGATTTTAAAAGCAGAACTGACAAATGAAGGAACATTGCCTTTCTATTTTTTTAATACCTATGCGTTTTTCATGAAATATATTGCACCTATAGCTATAGCCATGATATTTTTGAACGAACTCGGATTGATTAATAAAATTGTGAATTTTTTTCAATAGCGATTGTTTTTCTTTTCTATAAACTTAAAACCTATAATTATGAATTGGCGAGATTTTTTTTATTTTTCTAAAGGCGAAAGGCGTGCGCTCATTATTTTGTTGTGCCTTATTTGCACCTCTTGGATAGCCTTGCTTTTCACAGATGATGAAGAATCTTATGTATACGAAGATATAGGAAAAATATCTTCTATAGACCCTGGATTAGCTTATAACGGGCAGGAAGTATATTCAAGTGAAAGAGATTCATGTGAAAGGACGCTGAATTCCATTCAAATGAAAAAAAAATCTCTTCCGAGCATATTAAAGAATACGTCCAAAAGGGATTTCACTTCATTCAACAATAAAAAACATTCGTACCAATCGTATCCGAAAGTGGAAAAATATCCAATAGGAACAGTTCTTGAACTGAATACGGTTGACACAATATCTTTGAAGAAAATTCCAGGCATAGGAAGTACTTTTGCTCATCGAATAGTGAAATATCGTGAACTCTTAGGAGGTTATTATTCTGTGGAACAATTGCGTGAGGTATATGGAATGGAAGAAGAACGATATCAGTCGCTGCATCCTTGGTTTAGAGTTGATGTTAAATATATTCATACTTTATTTGTGAATCAGTTATCTGCAGACTCCTTGCGCCGTCATCCATATATCAATTATCGTCAGGCTCATATTCTTGAGCGATTACGTCGTCAAAAGAGTAAACTTACCGGCTGGGAGAATCTTTTGTTGCTGGAAGAATTTACAGATTTAGATCGCTTAAAATTAAGCGCGTATATTTCTTTTGAATGAGAAGCTGTAAACATAAAAAAGTTCTGATCCTATTAAGAATCAGAACTTTTTTATGTTGTCTCACGCGGATTCGAACCACGACAGACAGTACCAAAAACTGTAGTGCTACCATTACACCATGAGACAATCAGATTGCTTTACAAAAGCGATGCAAAAGTAAGGATAAATTCTTATTCTGCAAATGTTTTTATTGATTTTTCTATTTTGCAATGAGTAAGTAATAGTTTTTCTTCCCTTTTTGAAGCAGTAAATATTTACCGTCGAGTAAAGACTCACTATTAATAATAGCATCAAAAGCTGTCAGTTTTTCTTTATTTACGCTGACGCCTCCGTTTTGAACAAGTTTACGCATTTCCCCTTTTGATGCAAATGCTGCAGCATTATCTGTAAACAGATCTACTGCTTTAATGCCGGAACTTAGTTCATCACGGCTTACTTCAAATTGTGGGACACCTTTAAATACATCTAGCAATGTTTCTTCGTCGAGCTTTTTTAAGGTATCAGAGGTAGAATTCCCAAAAAGAATGTTCGAGGCTTCTACAGCGGCGTTATAATCTTCTTGCGAATGCACCATTATGGTTACTTCTTTTGCCAATCGTTTTTGTAACGGACGGAGGTGAGGAGCTGTTTCTTGTTCTTTAATTAATGCTTCAATCTCTTCTTTTGCCAAATCGGTGAATATTTTGATGTATTTTGCAGCATCCGCATCGCTAACATTAAGCCAGAACTGATAAAATTTGTAAGGAGAAGTATAACGGCGATCCAACCATATATTCCCTGATTCTGTTTTTCCAAACTTACCTCCATCAGCTTTTGTTATCAGTGGGCAAGTTAAAGCAAAAGCTTCTCCGTTAGCCATACGGCGAATCAGTTCGGAACCTGTTGTGATATTTCCCCATTGATCAGCGCCACCCATTTGTATACGACAACCTTCATGTTCATACAAATACAAGAAATCATAGCCTTGTAACAACTGATATGAAAATTCTGTAAAAGACATACCTATTTCAGATTCGCGGCTTAAGCGCTTTTTAACAGAGTCTTTTGCCATCATATAGTTCACGGTAATATGCTTGCCAATATCACGGATGAAATTCAAAAAAGTATAATTTTTCATCCAGTCATAGTTGTTTACCAACTTAGCTGCATTAGGTTTGTCTGAATCAAAGTCGAGAAATTTAGCCAGTTGTGCCTTTATGCAATCTTGATTGTGACGAAGTGTTTCTTCATCAAGCAGATTTCTTTCTGCAGATTTCATTGAAGGGTCTCCAATCATACCTGTTGCACCTCCAACAAGAGCTATAGGACGATGTCCTGCACGCTGGAAATGCTTTAATATCATAATACTAACCAGATGCCCGATATGTAATGAGTCGGCAGTCGGATCAATGCCTACATATCCGGAAGTCATTCCTTTTTGTAACAGTTCTTCTGTTCCGGGCATCATATCTTGGATCATGCCCCTCCATTGTAATTCTTCAACAAAATTCATCGTTTTAATTGTAGTTGTATTGAATGAGGCAAAGGTAAGATTTTTTATTGATAATTATTGCTTTGCTTTTAAATGTTTAGTGTCTGGCCAAGAGAGAAGGGAAAAGAGCCTTTGTATTCTTTTCTATTTGTATCGTTAATTCTTCTAAAGGAATTGCCAATGTAGTTGCTATATGGTGATAAACAGCACGAATATCTGTTTTTTTATCGTCAGTTTCAGCAAACAGATGGGAATTGTCCCAGGTCTTTTGTAAAGCTTTTGTCTGAAACTGTTCTCCAAAAGAAAGATATAATCCTTGGTCAAGCAATTGCTTTGCTAATTCACTATTTCCGCGAAAACCATGGATAATCCATGGGACGGCGGGCTTGATTTGTTTCTTGAATCCTATTATTTCCGCCCAGGCTTTGACGCAATGAATAATTAGTGGCTTTCTTTCTTTTTCGGCGACTTGGGCTGATTCTTTAAATACGGCCTGTTGTATGTCGAATGGCACGTTTGAAAGTTTGTCCAATCCTATTTCTCCTATAGCCAGGACATTGGGACGTGCTACTATAGATTTTAATGTATGAATTTGCTCTTCTATATTATAGATGTACCAAGGATGAATTCCGACAGAATAGAAGAGCAGAGCATCTAAAGAGGGATATTTTTGTTTCTCAATGATACAGTTCACGATTTCATGAATGTTTGGTTCAGAAACAGTAAAATGTGTATGTATATTATAGAAGCACATCACATAATTACGGTACTGGATCATATCCGCTTCCACCCCATGGATGACAACGCGATATGCGTTTTATTGTCAGATAGAGACCTTTGATGGGACCATATTTTTTGAGTGCTTGCACAGCATATTCTGAGCAGGTTGGAACGAACCTGCAAGAGGCTGGTGTCATTGGAGAAATGCAATACTTGTAGAAGTAAATAGGCACAAGCAAGATTGCCGTAAAGAAACGTTTAATCATATTTTATTGCAAAGCACATTCAGAGCTTTAGACATTGCTTTTTCTATTGAATTAAAGGAATGGACCTCTTTGTCAATATAAAGAAAAGCAATCATCATCTGTTTATTTTCAGCAGCCAATGGTTCTGTTAAATTATATTTATTCAGTCGAAATGCTTCTCGCACTTGTCGTTTGAGTAAATTCCGTTTAACAGCTTTTTTAAAGCGCTTTTTGGGAATGCTTACTAATATTGAAACACAAGTAGGCATTTGCTTTGTTACCGGCAAATACACTATCCTTAATGGGAATGAAATAAATGACTCACCCTTTTCAAATAGGACGTCTATGTGGCGTTTCCAAGAAAGACGTTCTTCTTTGGAAAGAGTGAATCGCTTATTTTCCATTTTTCTTTGCACTTCCTAGTTCTTTCTTTAGATATAAATCTAAAGCGGCAGTCATGGATGGTGCTTCAGACGTAGGAGCTTCTACGTCAAGGCGTAGGCCTGCATCCTTCACTGCTTTTGCCGTCGTAGGTCCAAAACAACCAATGCGTATATCATCCTGTTTGAAGTTTGGGAAATTTTTCAATAAGGAAGAAATTCCTGAAGGACTAAAAAACACCAGCATGTCATAATCAAACTTCTCGTTTTCCTTGAAATCATTGCTTACGGTTCGATACATGATAGCTGGGGTAAAGTTTATTTTCTTTGCTTCCAACATGCTGAACAAATCATCTTTGTGGACATCTGAAACAGGTACGAGATATTTTTCTTTTACATGTTTCCCGATGAGGGTAGTTAGTTCTTCCATTTTCCCTGTTGCACTAAAGAAAATTTTCCGCTTTCGGTAGATGATGTATTTTTGTAGATAGACAGCAATTGCTTCTGTCATACAAAAATATTTCATCGTTTCA
>Ga0116171_10005831_pt1 | contig 10741 bp, 8 predicted proteins | sample AD_JPNHW2_MetaG_FD_89798 | JGI IMG/M metagenome (GOLD analysis project Ga0116171, IMG submission 89798) | Active sludge microbial communities of municipal wastewater-treating anaerobic digesters from Japan - AD_JPNHW2_MetaG | ecosystem: Engineered > Bioreactor > Anaerobic > Digestate | place...
AAAAGTGGCAAGGGATGGAATCACAAATGTGTATATAGAGTATATAAATCAATGAGATATAACAAGAGAAACAAATTAAGAAAGCGCTTACCGGCGAGGACAAAAACTCCATTAACACAGCCAGATGCACCTAATACGACCTGGTCAATGGATTTCGTGAGTGATACTCTTGAAAGTGGCAGAAAATTTCGAGTATTTAATGTAGTGGATGATTATAGTCGTATGGCAATTGAGCAAGAATTGTCAATGTCCATGCCTGCGGAAAGAGTCATTCGAATATTGGAGAAAACGATATGGATAAACGGAAAGCCTGATAATATACGATGTGATAATGGTCCGGAATTTATATCTGGAAAATTTCAAGAATGGTGCAAAAATAATGAAATCAATATTTTATACATACAACCAGGCTGTCCGACACAAAACAGTTATATAGAAAGATTTAATGGTAGTTATCGAAGAGGGGTTTTAGATGCTTATCTATTTAAAACACTGGAAGATGTTCGTATTATTTCTGAAAAATGGAGGAAAGATTATAATGAAAATCGTCCACACGATTCTTTAAATGACATGACCCCAAAAGAATATCAAAATGAATATGAAATAAACAATGTATATTTGCAGTCTATTTTATAACTGTCCTAAAAAGGGGAAGCTGACAATTCAATTATAGGACGATGTCCTCCTGACATTTGATATATAATTTCAAATCTATTTATTTGTCCAATTTCAAAAACAGAATCGGTCAAATTAAAAAAATTCTGACCACAACAGTTTACTTGTAATGTCAATATTATCGATATGAATGTTATTAATCGTTTCATTTTTTAAATTGGGCACAACATTGAGACTAAAATTAGGCTAACAATTCTGAGTACGTCACTGTCAACCAGCGATAAAGTTTATTAGTTACAATGCCCTTCAAAGTGGCACTATCTGCCCGCTTGATTTTAGCCTTTATTAGCGATTTGTGGATATTCTTCCAATACTGCTATGTCAATTGCTATCTTTGTTTGTTTTAATAACGGTTCAGTTCTTTTCTGTGCAAGGGCAATATATTCTTTGCTTATGTCATAACCTATAAACTTTCTATCAGTTTTCAAAGCAGAAACCGCAGTTGTTCCACTACCCATAAATGGGTCTAAAATAATATCCCCTTTAAAAGAATAAAGATGAATTAGTCTATTTGGCAATTCTTCGGGAAATGGCGCAGGGTGTCCAATTCTTCTTGCACTCTCTGCATTCATTGTCCATATTGATTTTGTCCATTCCATAAACTGCTCTTTTGAAATGGTGTTTTCCTTCTTACCTCTTTCTCTTTTATAATCACCTTTAGAAAAAACCAAAATATATTCGTGTATGTCTCTCAATATTGGGTTAGCAGCACTTTGCCAACTACCCCAAGCTGTCGATGGACTTGCACTTGCTGCTTTATTCCAAATGATTTCGCCACGCATATTAAAACCAATATCAATCATCATCTTAGAAATGTAATCAGATAAAGGGATATAAGGTTTCCTTCCAAGATTAGCAACATTTATACAGGCACGCCCACCATTAACAAGAACTCTAAAAGTTTCTTTAAATGAATTTTCAAGAAGTTGTAAATATTCTTTTAAAGATAAATCTTCGTCATATTCTTTTGATACATTGTACGGTGGTGAAGTTATCATCAAATGAACAGAATTGTCAGGCAATTCTTTCATATTCTCTGCAGAACCAAGAATAAATTTATTTTCTAATTTATCTGGAAAATCATTTTCGTTTTTATCAAGTATCTTTTTGTCCCCAAGTTCTGAATATAATTTGGAGTTATAAAATTTTGAACTATCATGATTTATTCTTCCGTTTGTACCGAAAGAACTTGTTTCTGTGCCATTTTGTCTTTTCATTTTAGTCTCGGATTAAGTTTAAAAATTTTTCTGCTTTAGCAATATCAGTTGTTTCTTGGCTTGCAATTCGGATTATTTCTCCCAATTTCAATTTTGAAATCATTGAAGAGAAATAATTCATATCGTTGGTAACAAGTTCTCTACAGTTATTAAATAACTGTTCTCTTTCTATAATTGTTTGAAAACCCATTTTTGGAGTTTTTTTAACATACTCTGAATTGGTTGGGTTTGGATTTAATGACCAGAACCCTTGAATTACACCCGAAGTTTTTAGAAAATCCACTTTCTTAATGTAGCTGTCAGTTATTGGACTGTTACCCAAAACAACAATTGGTATTTTTGTTGAAGCAATTCCAGAAACACGAATGTTTATAGATTTTCCAATTGCTTTTAACATTGAGTCAGAACGTAGTAATGCCGGATTGCCTTTATGTTGCTTGTAATCACCTATTAATTCAACTTTATCGGGCTGTGTAAACATGTAGTTCGACACAACACTCATTTTAATTTCAAAAAGCAGTTTAATATTTTCTGGCCTTTGGATTGTCTGATTTGTAGTACAGAAAGCAAGGTCAGCGCTTGATTGCCGTGAAAGTCCAAGTTCATCACAAACAACACTATTTACTGCATACAGTCCTAAATTCTCTGCTATTGGTTCAAAAAGGGTTTTACTCCATTTTTCAGTAAATTGTCCTATAAGAGAGTTTCTGCTTTGCAAAGTTTGACCTTCTGCATCCAAACCTTTGGGAACATAAGCAAAGTATCCACTATGCAGATTATAAAATAATTGTTCAGGAGAAGCAAAGCTTTTTAGTGCTTGCGTAAAGAATTGAATTTCAGTATCATTATTCCAAAGTGTCATAATATTTTCTTTTTTACAAAGATAGTCATTTTATTCTGTTTCTCTCTTTCTGTACTTTTTTTTGCTATAACCCACAACTTGTTTATTTCTACACCATGAATTTATAAAGTTGTACATTATTTCTTGCTTAAAATCTTTATTTAGTAATTAATTTTTATTTGCTTTAATTTTAAAGCCTACACAAATAAGATTTTTTCAATTACAATGTTTATTTTGTACTTATTTAGAGAAAATAAGCTCTTTTCTCCTCCAAAAAAACAACCCCCTTTCATCGTCCCGGTGACAAAAGGAGGCTGCTATGGTGGTGTAAGAAAAGAGGATGCTTAATTATTAGTTGCGGGGGGGATGGGGTCGGTGACGGCGGCGTCAATTTTCTGTTCGTTGTTCATCCGTTTTCTAAGTTGTGACAAGGTGTAGTCTTTCAATTTGGCTTCGTTGTTGGCTTTGTAGATGGCTTTGCCGGCATGCAAGACAGGCTGTAATACAAACCATAAGCTGTTGAATGCGCCTGTATTGCTTAAACAGAGAGGTGTGACAGAATTTGTTTATTTATTATTTTTGAGACATTCCGCTCATAGCAAAAAACTCATTCCCTTTCTTTATGCAGTAAAAATTTTCCTATCAGCCTGTCAGATGTTTCTTTTTCTGTAACACCTTATAAACTTGCCAAGTGATTACGATTACTCTTTTATTACTTTTTTTACCACTTCTCCTAATTCTGTTTCCATTTTTACGAAATAAATTCCTCTTGGCAATTGCGAAATATCTATGCTAATTTCTTGAGATTGAAAGGAGGATTGAGAGAGAAGATTTCTGCCCAACATATCATAAATCTTTACTTTTTCAATCTTCAACTCGCCACTCTTAATTCTCAATTCATGGCTTGTCGGATTTGGAAATACAGAAATTTCTCTTGTTGCTATTTCAACAACACCGTCTGTTCCGACAATAATATTAAAATTTTTAGTATAGGGTGTTCCGGGTGCCGTTCCATTTACTATGGTTGCCGTAATGATGGCGGGGCCTGCTGTTGTGGCATTGAATATATTACTACCTGTTATACTTGCGTCTGTAGTGCCAGAATTATTTACGCTCCAAACAATTGTTTGATTGGTAGCGTTTCCCGGTTCAACGGTTCCTGTTAGTGTAAGTGGAACGGTTGCAGTAGCAGTTGAGGGTACTCCGGTAATATTAGTTACCGGAACAAAAGTATTATATACAATTATATTAAAATTTTGAGTATAGGGTGTTCCGGGTGCAATTCCATCTACTATGGTTGCGGTAATAATAGCGGTTCCTGGTGTTATTGCATTGAATGTATTACCGCCTGTTATACTTGCGCCTGTAGTGCCAGAATTATTTACACTCCAAACAATTGTTTGATTGGTAGCGTTTCCCGGTTCAACGGTTCCTGTAAGTGTAAGTGGAACAGTTGCAGTAGCCGTTGAGGGCACTCCGGTAATATTAGTTACCGGTACAAAAGCATTATTTACAATAATATTAAAATCCTGAGTATAGGGTGTTCCGGGTGCAATTCCATCTATTATGGTTGCCGTAATAATGGCGGTGCCTGCTGTTGTGGCACTGAATATATTACCGTCTATTATACTTGCCCCTGTAGTGTCGGAATTATTTACACTCCAAACAATGGAAGTATTGGTTGCATTATAAGGTAGTACCGTTACTGTGAGTCCGACAGAATCATTTATCATAGCATTTGTGGGAACTCCAATAATGTTGGTCACGGGAATAACTGCTCCACAGTCTATATCTTGCCAGCGCAAGAATGGCAACCTTTCGCCATCGCAAATATTCCAAGCATAAGTGAAATCCCAAATTGCTAAGTACCAAAGACTGTCTGTGGTATAAAAAGAAAGACTTTCGAGAGTCCCCATACTTTTGCCTGTACCAGATGCTGGCATCCCGTCTGTTGGGGTCACCTGTGTGCCGTTTTGCATTACTACCATATTGGTATTGGCATAGTTATTTTGTAATGTTCCACTACCAAATCCGGTTATACGGTTAATATTAACAGAAGTAGATGTTATCTTAATAGAATCATTAGCAGCCACACAATTTCTAGTGGTAGAAGAATAACAAAATCCCACCAACCCACCAACATACTCTGTCCCGCTTACTTTTCCGACAGCATAACAGTTATCAATAGTACAACCCGTTGAATTACTTCCCGATAAACCTCCGATTGCTTCTTCACCAGTTACATTTCCTATAGCATAACTATTGATAATTGTAGCATTATTTCTATTCTCCCCAACCAAGCCTCCGATAAACTTACTTGTTCCTGTGACGTTAACGTCTCCCGTAGCGTAACAATTGCGAATGATAGCAGAATCATTATTATTTCCCACCAATCCGCCTACTTGCAATGAAGGACTCATGTTCTCAGCCTGTGCACTCACATTGCCTGTTGCATAACAATTGGTAATAATGCTGACATAAGAATTGTACTCTCCTGAATTATATCCCACTAACCCACCTACATTCTGTCTTCCGTTAACATTTCCCGTACTATAACAATCTGTAATGACAGTAAAAGAATTCGAGCCCACTAATCCACCACCGAAATTTTCTGCACTAACGTTTACAGTAGTATAACAATTTGTAATGTTAGAATAATGATTTTTTCCCACCAAGCCACCAACAGTTGTTCCGTTTACACTGCCTGTAACATAACAATTGCTAATAATACAATGTGTCATTGTTCCTACTAAGCCTCCCACCTGATATTGACCTATTATATTACAATTTTCCACTCCCAAGTTTTTAATTGTTGCATTAGAAGTGGCATATCCAAATAAACCGATATTATCTTGTGATGGTCGATTAATTGTGAGATTTCTTACTACGTAACCGTTTCCATTGAAGTGACCTTGAAAAGAAGTAGTGCTACTGCCAATTGGCAGCCAACCTGCGCCTGCAGAATAACCGCTCAGGTCAATATCATTCATTAATTTGAAATACCTACCCATGTTGTTCGTATAATTAGATAATGCCGCAAGTTCTGCTGGTGTAGTAATTTCCCATGCAGTCGAATCTGTGAGTCCATCACCGTTTATACCTGCAGGTGGCCAGGATTGAGCTACTGTATTCAGACTTAAGATTATCCCTAGCACGAACATACCCAATTTTTTGAAGTTAGAAATCTGTTTCATATTATATGATTTTATTGAAAAAATTTTTTTTGACTCATTTAGACAAAATTTTGTACAGTACCAATTTCTTCTATTTCGGATTCGATGATACTATTTCTCATTTTGTCACACAAATGATGCTTTTTCTAGCTTTTCTATTGCCAAATCAATAAATTTTGGATTAGAGAATAAACTTTTCTTTCTGTCGCTCCAGCTTTCTATCTGACGGGTTACTTCCTCATTTGTTTTCGCTTGTTTCTCTAACATAAGATAATCGACTGTTGAAAGTAATTCCAACCCAAAAGCAGAGTAGAAACCAGTTAAGAATTGCTTTGTATTATCTGCAAATTGTTTAAATGTTCTATGCTCCGATTGATTGAGATATTCAATAACTTCGGTTTCGCCGTCAAACATAATTCCGAGTTCTTCAAAAGGTTTTTTGTCTTTTGAGCTATATCCTGTAATATAACTCCCATTCAAATAATATAAAACATGTTTTACTTTACCGGAATAAGGTCCATAGAAATTAGGTTGAAATTCCAATTTAAACTGATCCTTTGCTCCAAAACGTTGTAAAAAATAGGCTGCTTTTTCAGATGCAAATTCGGAAACGAACTCTCCGTTTCTTACGAGGTCGTATAAAACAGAAAGTAACATGGCACGTGCAGGTGTCAATTTAACCCGCTCTTTTTTCATTGCCTCACAAATAATAGCATTGGGTTCATATATCTGAATATCACATTTCAACCCGCTGAGATACTGTTGAATCATGTTTTTAACTAAATGCCAATCTAACCCGCCATTACCGGCTCCAAGGGGTGGAATGGCTATAGATTGTATTTTATTTTCAGTAATCAAACGAGCAAGTTCTTTCAAACCGCTTTCAATATAACTATATTCTGAAGGTTTGCGCCAATCTGTTTTGGTGGGAAAGTTGATAATTATTTTCCTACCTCCCAGCAGGGACGAATCTTCGGTAACAAATAATTTTCCAATCTTTATTTCTTCTTCTTTACAAGCTTTTACATATAGTTTGTAATTGTCAGGATATTGGTTTTTGAACTGCAAAGCAATTCCTTTACCCATAACGCCAACAGTATTGACTGTATTAACCAAAGCCTCGGCTTTACTTTCAAGTAAGTTTCCTTCAATAAATTGTATCATAATTTTTTAAAAATAACAATTTGTTTTTACATAAATCTTTTCTTCGGAGATTCCCATACTAAGCAATTTTTGCTTTGCTTTTTCATTATACACAACCCAAGCAATAATAGCAGTTGTAGGAACATCGTTTTCTACCAAAAATTCAGCTTCCTTACGTCGTTTAAGATCAAGATCTTTATCATTGTGCCAATAGGTTGCATCGATAGCATTTTTATCCAATATTCTATCTATATTTGACAACTCTTTTTGTTCATGGAAATTTGTTAATCCATCCACCGCATGTCCATCGGAAAAAATAAAGTTCAATTCGTGTTCTACGATTTTTTGAACTGAACTAATACCATATACAATATCCTCAGCCTGAGTGACGGGAACCCCATTGTATCCTTTCTGAATTACATATAGCATGGGCATACGCACTCCGAAATAGAATGGAATATAATCACCTAAGTTTTTACCATTAGGCAGGAAAATTTGATTTCTTGTCCCAATAATATTTTCATCACCAATAGTCTTGTAACTCTTATTCGCATTAACCGACATTACATGTGTAATACCATACTGAAAAATGTGAGGGACATTCTCAATATGGGTCATACGGTATAAATATATTTTGTTCAAGTCGGCCATAAAAGAATTTAATAGGTTGCAAATATAATTATTTTATTTCTATTTTTCCACTAATCAATTTTGACAATAAATTATCAAGAACATAGATGATGTCTTGGATTTCATGGATATTAATTAATACCTTATTGTCAATATGGTTTATATTATTTTCAAATTCAGAAATAATTGATTTGCGTGGAATTATCAGTTCAATTTTATCAAAATCATTCTTATTTAGAGAGCCAAAAAAAGTTTTTTCACATTTAGTATTTTCACTTTTTTAGACAATTTTTTTTCATTTTGAAGATAAATTATTTTTATTAATTATACGGTGTTTTAAACCCTTTAGTCCAATTTTTCCCTTTTTAAATAATTTATTTTTACTTACTTCAATAAAGCTCACAAAAAAAAGATTTTTTCAATTACAAAGTTTAATTTGAACATTTTTACAGAAAATAAGCCCTTTCCTCCAAAAAAACAACCCCCTTTCATCGTCCCAGTGACAAAAGGAGGCTGCTATGGTAGTGTTAGAAAAGAGGAGGTTTAATTATTAGTTGCGGAGGGGATGGGGTCGATGACGGCGGCGTCTATTTTCTGTTCGTGGTTCATCCGTTTTCTAAGGTGTGACAAGGTGTAGTCTTTTAATTTAGCTTCGTTGTTGGCTTTGTAGATGGCTTTGCCGGCATGCAAGACAGGCTGTAATAGATACCATAGGCTGTTGAATGCCTCTGTATTGCTTAAACAGTTTTGGGCTCGCGTGCTCAGCAACTCATTCTGCTCGAAGTTCAGGCTTTCTATGGTGTTGATGAGGGTTTTCAGACTGTCAATTTGTTCCTGTTTCATCCCTTTTTCCATCAGGAAGGTTTTATTGTCAATCAGATTGGTTATAAAGATTCGGGCATTGAGAATAGTTCCTTCCACATTTCCATTGTAAAGCTGTTGGCGCAGTTTCTTAATGCCAAAACGTTCGCCGAATCTACCCTTATTAGCCATGTTAATGTATCCTTCTACGCGCACCAGAAATATGCTCAATTCCTTTAATTGGTCACGAAGTTTTGCCGTTGTGGCTTTCAAAGCAACGTTTACCGAATCGGTCATGATCAGTTCGGTACAGGCTTTTCTTTTAGCCTCAAAATCGGTTAGATACTCCGGAGTGAAGATGTCTGAATATTTTTTAAAATCATCCAGATCGCGTGTAACACTTGATAGTACAAAGCCGCCAATAATCGGCATTTCTTCCATTTTTCCATGAAATTGTTTTTTCATAATACTTGAATTTAGTTGATTAATAAAAATATAAATTAAAAGGTGTTTTTATGATAAAAGTTTTGGTTACAATTTTTTTCTTTTCATTTTCTATATGCTCAGTCTTCACCAATGATTGCTCGGCCTTACCCAATGATTGCTCAGTCTTACCAAATGATTGCTCAGCCTTAACCAATGATTGCTCAGTCTTAACCAATGATTGCTCAGTCTTACCAAATGATTGCTCAGCCTTACCCAATGATTGCTCAGTCTTACCCAATGATTGCTCAGCCTTACCCAGTGATTGCTCGGCCTTACCCAATGATTGCTCAGTCTTATCCAATGATTGCTCAGCCTTACCCAATGATTGCTCAGCCTTACCCAGTGATTGCTCGGCCTTACCCAATGATTGCTCAGCCTTACCCAATGATTGCTCAGCCTTACCCAATGATTGCTCTTTCGTATTGATAATCGTCTCAGTCATCATAATCATTCCATTTTAAGACAATTTTGCGTTAATTTTTCTTATAGAGTTTATTTTTTATTAATTTACTATATAATAAATAGCGTTATTTTCAATCGTTTTACATGCAGCTTTTGAGAAGAGAAAAATCTCAAATTGCATTAAAAAGCATTAAATTAATGTGGCGTCGTATGGCTTAATTCCTTTTTTATTATAGTCTATTCAGGCTATTTTGTACGCAAAACGAGTATAGTAAGCAGGCAATACGATCATCATCATTAGAGGCTGCAAATATAAAATTAATTTTTAATGTGTGCAAAAAAACATATTTTATCAAAACTTTTTTTATTAATTATACATAAAGATATAAAGATGAGTAAATTTTACTGTTTTCTTTTGCATTTTCTTATAGGTCATTTTATGCTTCCTCCCATAGCTCTCTAAATAGATTTTATTGAATTATAGCAAATTTACCGGTGGAAAAGGAGTTCTACTATTTGTTGAAAAAGTTTTAAAACAATTAATAATTGTCACCATGGTAACTGTTTCGATCTTATACCCTTTAACTATTGAAGAGCTCGAAGCAAATTCAGTAGGATGGATTTATTTGAAGGGGAAAATCGTAAAAAAATTCGGCAGAACCAAGGTGATGATGATGAATAAATGTTATTTTTGCGCAAGAAAAACCAAAAAAGCCCCAAAATAATACCCTATGAGAATCAAAATTATCTTCTTTGCAATTCTATTCGGATTATCGAATTTTATATTTGGCAACCCGATTGATGTAAACAGTGCCAGGAATATCGGATTTCAATTTCTCTCTTCTGAAATAGCCACTTTAAACAGTGCCGACCAGTTACAACTTGCCGGTCAGGCTTCCACGATGATCAGAGGGGAAAACGCAACCCCGTGCTATTATGTTTTCAATGTGGGCAGTTCCGCTTTTGTCATTGTAGCTGCCGACGATCAGGTGCTTCCCATCCTGGGCTATTCGACAGAAAGCACTTTCAATCAAAATGATATTCCGACCAATGTGGCAGCTTATCTGGAAGGTTTCAGACAGCAAATCAGTTATGTCATTCAAAACAATCTTCCGGCCAATAATCAAATCACACAGGAGTGGCAGGCGTTACGTTCAGGCAGTTCAAGTTCAACCAGAAGCACTACTTCTGTATCTCCTCTTTTGGGAACCACCTGGAATCAACGGCCTTACTATAATGCACTTTGTCCTGCCGACACTGCTGCTTCGGGAGGAAGAGTGCCAACGGGCTGCGTTGCCACTGCTATGGCACAAATCATACGCTTTTGGCAATATCCCACACATGGCACAGGATCACACTCCTATTATGCCAAC
>Ga0116171_10005832_pt1 | contig 10739 bp, 4 predicted proteins | sample AD_JPNHW2_MetaG_FD_89798 | JGI IMG/M metagenome (GOLD analysis project Ga0116171, IMG submission 89798) | Active sludge microbial communities of municipal wastewater-treating anaerobic digesters from Japan - AD_JPNHW2_MetaG | ecosystem: Engineered > Bioreactor > Anaerobic > Digestate | place...
ATTCAGAATTGTCAGTCCGGGTTGGCAATATTGAGTGGCATTGGGCGTGAAAATGGGAATCATGTCGATAAAAGTGCCCGATTCATGCCAACGCGTAAGCATGATGATTCGTTTGGCATTCGAGTCATAATAGGTAGTATCTGTATCATAAGCGGTCCCTACAAATTTTGCTGTAGCAAAAACCTGATTATTCAAGTAAGCGACATTGCAACATAATGTGCTTGCATTTATACGTGACTTTTTTGAAACCGGAAAAATACCGTGCGAAAGATAGCGACCGGTTTCCATATCAAATCGGGCAAAGAAGAGACGGGTATCGTTTTCTTCTCCGTATTGAGAGAGTAGAGTTCCGTTATCAAAAAAGATACTACTGGCAGCTCTGTTATAGGCATTGCCCATTACGCAGACCGAATGTCCGGCTTCATTCAAGCTATTACCGGCAAAAGCAGTATTAGTAAGATAGTTCAGGGCTTGTTCTTCGGCAGGGCAATGCTGATAAAGTTGATTTTCCCATTGCACCGTTCCGGCAGTATCATATTTTATGATAAAACTTTGTGCTCTAAGGGAGCCTCCATCCCTGAATTCAATACTGTGAAGAGAATCCAGATACAAAAATGCAGGATAACTATTGGGATTCGTGTCAGATAAAAGAGATCCATTAATGGTCCCGGACAGATACATATTATCTTCACTGTCGAATGAAAATCCCCCAATATTGACATTAATTATATATCCTGTAGAATCGTTGTATTCGGCATCTCCTCCCAATACTAATCCGTCATGTTCAACGAACAATCTTTTATTCCATATTAACTCCCAATCGGGAGAAAATTTGTAAATCATAACATTTTCTATTCCTTCATTGGAAGAAGCAGTAGAACCGGGAAGATAAAAATTATAAAATTTTTCCCGATCCACAATCACCGTTATGGGATCATTTTCATTTCCGGAGTAACAATATCTTGTATAGAAATAGATGTTTCCCTCTTGATCAACATGAAAAGGGGCAATAGTGTTTAAACGAGATAAAACAAAGGGGTCATTACGTCCGTAGCCGGGGATGCTGTCCCTATCATGTACCTGCAGATAATGGTCATCCAAAAGATTCCCATTCAGGTCAAAAGTGAGAAAGTAGTTGTAGTTTCCCTGAATAAAGGGCAAACTTTGCAAACTGTCAGGAATAGACTGAATTTGATCATACCACAAAAGAGTATCAATAAAATAAACATATTCGTAATGAGTATTGGGAACACTGACACTTCCACTGATGGAAATAACACTGTCTCCCACCAGCTCCATCCAAAACGGATGAGAATCTTTCTGTCTGTTTTTAAAGGCTTTATGCCAAAGTAAGGTGCCGTCGGGAGAGAGTTTAGCAAGAAAAGTTCCCATAGTCAGGTCGTAATAGGGCAATATCTCCTCCCCGTCCAATTGGGCATTGGGCCCAAATCTCCCGAAAATATAAATATTGCCGTCACTGTCGAAAGCGGTGTTACGGATTTCATTATATTGATCATTTGAACTTGATCCGTCCGAGCCACTGAAAGATTTGGCCCATTCCCACTGCTGGGCTTCAAGATGAGAGAATATTGATAACAGAAGAATAATGGCTATTGTGCTCTTTTTCATGGTCTATTGGTTTAAATATTTTATAAACAAAATTACATAATTTAATTTGTATTATTTTACTGTTTTATCAATTTTAAATAATATAACTTATGTTTTACCGTAATCAAGCGGACAATATAGGTCCCGGTGCTATAATCTGCAACTGAAAAGATAGTATTATTATACGTCTTTATTTTTTCTCCCGATATGGAGAAAACGGTAATTTCATAAACTTGATCGGGATCTATACCGGTCACAATTACTCTATCATTTGCAGGATTAGGAATCAGGAAAGGTTGTACAATTTCATTTTTAATGTCTTGCGTTATTTCGAAATCAAGGGAAGGTAAGAGTTCATTTCCGGAAATATTGAGACGTCTGAAATTTTGAGGAATTAATTCTAAAAATTCTTTTGCAAGGATACAATAGGTCATATGACAAATCATACTTTCATCCCAACACACCAAAACATGAAAACATATTTCTTCATCATTATTTGCCATTTGATTCAATTGTCCGTAATTTAAGATAAGTATTCCATCTAAATTAATTGGTGGGTTATAATAATAATCGACAATTTGCGGCGGATCACTCCAAAAGACAAGTAACCCGGTACTATTTCCGGGTATAAGTGCATTAAATTTAAAATAGGAGGTTTGATGGGGCGAACTGAAGTCTTCCATGAAACTAAATGAAAAATCATCAAAATTACAATCACTCACCGTGCATTCTTCAAAATTGAGCGGAACACTGAAAGTTTCTTCGCACTTGGTACAAGGATCATATAATATGAATTCAATATCGGATAATGAGTAATTTAGTACTTTAAATTCAAAAGAAAGCTCTATACAGTCTCCCGGCGCTAAAGATACCGGAAGAGATGAAATTGAAGTTATTTCTCCATCAGAATGCGTATATAACTCATCAAAACAAAAATGATTATTTCCCAAATTGCAGATATTAACGGTTACTTTATAAAACAGTTTACATCCTTCAGCCATACAGTTGCATTCTAAAACTGTCACCTGTATATCTTTACATCCGCAATTCAATTTCGGATCAAGTGTCAGAGTCGGAGAAACGGCTATACAGCCCGGAGAATAGTTGGTTTCAAGATGATATTTTCCGAAAAAAGGCAGCGTCAGCAAGGGAGAGTCTGTCATCCCGGACTGTATTATATTGTTGTTATAGTACCATTTCCATTGTTTATATAGAGGTATAAAACGAAAAACGGAAAGAGTATCAATAAAGTCAACGGAACATCTTGTATAACAACCTGTAAGTAAAGCGTCGTATTTGGGAGCAGGATTGATTAAAAATGAGTCGATTTCGGATTTACATCCATAACTATCTATATAATATGCAGTAGTATATCCGGGAGTATAAATAAACACTTGATTGGAGTAAAATCCATTATTCCAGAATACATTTTGTTGTGGATTAACAGTTCCCAAAATCACATCAGATTCGTGAATACAACTGTCTCCCACATAGAAAATCACGGGGGCAATGGAACGGGGGTGCACGGTTACGGTTGCAGTTGTGACGGCACTGCAAAGGTCATTACTTACGTTTAGTGTTACATGGTAGAGACCGCTCAGTTCAGGCAGAAACACTATATTAGGATCTGTAAATGAATTTGTTGACTGGTCTGGATACTCAATTTCCCATAAATAGGAGTTGCTGCTTCCGGTATTCCCAATTAACTTCACTGAATCACCCTCACAATAATCTGTTTCTCCCGATATGTTGGCAATCGGAGGACTATAGAATCCTACATTGGTCATCTTTTCATCAATGCACCCTATATTGTTGACGACTCTTACAATATAGTCTCCGGTAGCATAAGTTGTATAACTGTTAATCGAATTGGTAATATTCGCAGGACTCCATGTATAATTTGAAGGAGGAGAAGCCGGAGAGTAAACAATATTTCTTCCGGTGCCGACACAAACGGCTGTTCCAACAGGGTTTAAAAAACCACCTAAATTATTTGGATTTACACTAATCGAAGCTTGAGAAGTAATAAGGCAATTGTTGGAATCAGCCACGGTTAACGTAATGACATAAGGATCGTAATTTTCCTGATAAGTATGAAATGGAGCAGTTGCATACAGGTAGGAACCGTCTCCAAAGTCCCAAAACATAGAGGCAGAATTTCCCTGAATTGAAGCATTCATTTCTACAGGGGTTCCGGCACAGACAGAGGATGGGACATCCATCCCTACAATTGAATTTGTAGGATATATCATAATATTTTTACTCAGCTCACAACCCGAATTATGCATTGTAACAGTATAATTTGTCGTAGAAGCAGGTAGAGTTATGGGAAACAAAATATTATCTGTATTGGCATTCATGAAAATTGAACCTATAATGGAGCCTTCTCTTTTAATGGTAAATGTCCGTGAAGGGATTGAATAGCTTGCCCGATATTGTGAATTATCCAAGATTCTTATTCCGTGAGCTGAACAATCGTAGTACAAATAAAAATCTGGCACACATAATATTTCAACAGTTTTTATTCCCCAATAACAAGAGTCATTATAATTTGCTGAAGCAATAACATCATAATATCCTGCATTGTAAAATTCCATTTCAGTATAATTTCCATAGGAAGGGTTGATATCGGCTGAAGGTGATGAAGCCCAATGTACTAATGATCCAGGTAAAACAGGACTATCTACCTGAAAAGTACCGGAAGTACAAGATATAGATCCCGACACATTAATGCCGCGGCAAACACTTCCTGTATCTGCATCTACTATCAAGAGACAATTAGAAGCTGAGCACATTGTTTGAGAATTGGTAACAGTGCAACAATAGTTCCCGTAACCTGCAAATGGGCAAATCGAGCTTGTTTCCGAAAGAGGGGTTCCGTTATAGCTCCATTGATAAGTACAATTAATTTGCTCCGAAACTGTAATATCACCGTTGCTTTCGGAAGGCATTTGCGTGACGGTTGCCGAAGGAGAAGGACGTATGTGAATGTTGCCTGTAACAACTGATGGAGCACAATTTTGAAACGGAGTATATTCCAATTGAACATCATAATATCCTCCTTCCGGAAAAATATAAAATATAGTATCCCCATATAGGATATTGTTGTTGATACTCCATTTATATTGGTTGTCAATATGACTTCCTCCTATTGCATAGAAAATTACGTTATCCTCTGAACATGCTGTAGAAGAGAAAGAAATCTCCGGCAAAATAATCATGCTTACATCAATTGGTAATGTTGCATATTCTATTGAGTCTGAACAAAATGTTCGTTTTAAAATAATATGAACATCACCTATAACAGAGATATCAAAATAATTTACTATAAAAGTAGCGGTATTATCGGTATTGTCTTCTTGAACACTAATAGCTTCCTCAGGTTCTACAGACCATTCATAGAGGACATCGGGATATTGATCCGGTACTGTAAATGTAAAAGAAGAATTTGCACAAACAGTTAATGTGTCTGGAAAGCCGGTATTTGATAACTGAAAGGGACTTACTTGATGAACATAAGCCTCTGATCGGCATCCGTACTGTTGATTTATTTGATAGACATTTATACTACAAACATTATCTCCATAATTGAATGTAACGGAATTTCCATCAGCTACCAAAGGATAAGCAGATTGGCACTGAGCTTCCCAAGAAAGATAATATTGAACATCGGTCGGCTCGGATTCTAATAATAAATAAGAATTAGGACAAGCAATATTATTTCCCCTCACAGAAGTCACTGCAGGAGGCAATTCAATAACTTCAGTAAAGAATTTGGCCTGATTACAATAGTATTGATTGTCTGCAGTAATACAATAGGAACCCGAATCGGAAAATAAATATTGTAAACTATCGTTATAGTCAGTATAAATCAAAACATTGTCTTTGAATATTTTCCATTCAACATTTACATTGTCATTGTTAGTAAATAATCCAAAAGCCCCTTCACAAATTTTACTATTATTACTTTCTATCTCCAACACAGGTAATACTTCAATTTGTTTAGAAGTATTATAAGGTCCACAATTTAAAAAATCACATTCATATTCTACAGATATGGTATAGCTGTCTTCTCGCAAAAATTCTATCATTAATTGGTTTGCTGATTCATACGGATGAATAATATAATCATTAGAAGGAGGATTTGTCACATTTCTTGGTGTTATTGTCCATTGATAAGACGTTGATCCCCAAAGTGGAAGTTCAAATAAATAAATTTGATTTTCACACAACTTTATTGGTCCGTTAATAGGAATTTCATTTGAAATAACAGGAATTGTCTTTGAAAGTTGTCCCGGACAAATTTCATTTCCACATAAAAAACCATCCAAAGAGATTATTCCATAGCCGCTTTCAGGATGATGCCATTGTACAGAAATGTTTGAGGTATTTTGTCCAGAAATGATAGTTCCACCTTCTACACTCCAATAGTAATAATTGCAATCGTTTAATGCTGAATAATTCATTTGACTACCCCCGCATACAGTTCCATAGCATGATAAATTCAAGTCTGTACCATCTTTAATTCTAATTTTATATTTTTCCACAGCCTCACATCCACAATCATTCATCACATTATGATTGACTTCAGAATCGTATGGTTGATTATAAAATATAGTATAATTTTCAGTTGAAGCATTCGAACCGAAATTACTTGTCCAATAATTTCCGGTTATAGGTACTGTTTCTGAAGTTGACTCATCAAAAAAAGAAATTGTCTCATATTGACATATTTCGATTATTTTTTCTCCATCTTCAATAAAATAATCAGGGATGGATGATGAAGCAATGGTTGGGTATTCAATTAATACAACATCTAAACTTGTACTGCAATAATTCCCTTCACTTGTCAAAACAGTTACTTCAATTCTTCCAACATCAGAAGCATTTCCCCATCTAACCCGTATAGATGATCCTCCATTAATAATTGACCAAGAAGAATCCCCAGATACACTCCATGAATAATTCGATGCATTTTCACAAATAGCAGTAAAATCTTGACTTGTATTGCTGCATTGTACAACATAATTATCTACATTTACGTTATTCAATAACCCGGCCATTTCGAGAAAATATTCCGTTAACGTACAGTCTGCGCTAAAATATGTTATTATCTGAACATTACAGCTATCTTGTGCCATAATTTTATCTGCCAAGATAAAACATAATAACATTACAAAAAAGAATTTAATTTTTTTCATTGTCTAATGGTTTGATTAATTTTATATTCCTAAAAATAATATTCTACTTTCTATTAATAAAAATATTGTTTTAATAATTTCATCTCAGCATGAACTTTATTAAAAAACAATTAAGTAAACACCCAAATAGCACTTCTCAATGAGAAGGATTAGTTTATATTTTAGCGCGTAAAAGTAAATTAAATAATTGGATTAAAATATAAAAATGCAAATAAAATGATTTTTTTAACAGGAAAAATTTATTTAGAGCAAATATCTTATATGTTGCAAATTGTTTCGTTTCAGAGATTGCGGTGTTTTCACTCCAATCCACTGGCGCGATTGAGAATTACTTAATAGTTGGGGATAGTATAGTGTCGAATAACAATAATCAACGAGTTTTATTTCAATCAACTAATAATACTTTTTTATTGATAATTCCATGCTCTGTGATGATGCGAATGAGATACATTCCCCTTGGACAGGATGAAATGTCTAAGATTGCTTGACTATTATTAATAGCAACGGTTTTTTGTAATTTTCCGGTAAGGTCGAACAGCATTATTGTCTTTATTTGCAGGTTTTTGCTCTCAATGGTTAAATTCCGTACTGCCGGATTTGGGTAGAGTATGACGGAATTATCGAGACTGATTTCCGAAATGGAATTGCCGCAAGTATCTTGAATATGAATAAAATGATTCCAACTAATGTCACTTTGGTAAGCCGGAACCGAACCACACGGTACAATAACAGGGATGGTATCTGAAACCCGCCGGAAAGGATATTCCCCAACAGTAGGTGGAACAACAGGCAACAAAGTAAGCCTTTGTAATCCCGACAATGCAAAGGCAGAATCCCCGATGTGCGTCACATTTGTCGGAATGATAATCTCCGACAGACTGTCACACTTCATAAAAGCATAATTCCCTATTGATTCCAATGCTGCAGGAAGCGTTATCGAAGATAAATTGCTACAGTACTTAAAAGCATTATTTTTAATGGCGGTGATTTCCTCGGGCATAACAACGGAATCTAACGCCGAGCAATATTGAAAGATTCCCTCATTGATGACAGTGATATGTTCCGGAATGGTAATAGTTTTCAAGGAGGTGCAGTGGTCAAAGGCGTATGAAATGATAGCCTGAGTCGGCTGAGGAATGATCAGCGAATCCAAAGCTGTGCAATAGCCGAAAGCATAACTATGAATAAGAAAAATGGAATCCGGCAGGGTAACGGATTGCAAAGAGGAGCAATGATAGAAAAGGTAAGAATCAATCAGTGTAACGGAATCCGGAATATGCATGGAGGTTAGAGAAGTGCAATATTGGAAAGCGTAGTCCCCTAAATAAAAAACGGTATTGGGAATCTCTATGGAGGGTAAGGAGGAACAATAGCCGAAAGCATCCGTGCCGATATTTCTCAGTGAATCGGGCAGAGAAACCGAAATTAAGGAAGTGCAACCCTGAAAAGCCCCTTCTCCGATCATGCGAACGGAATTGGGAATCACAATGGAAGTTAAACTGCTGCAATGCTGAAAAGCTTGATGACTGATGACTTCCAATGAATCCGACAGCTTCACATATCTTAAATTGGTGCAATGACTGAAAATCTGCATGCCGATTTCCACCACCGAATTGGGGACAATCACCGAATCCAGTGCTAAACAAGCGAAGAATGCTCCACCCCCAATAGTTTTTACACTATTGGGAATGTCAATGGAGGGAAGAAGATTGCAATATATAAATACGCATGCCTCTATTGTTTCCACCGATTCGGGAATATTGATGGAACTTAATATTCTACAAGTGGCAAAAGCATCTCTTTTCAATGAGGTAACGGAAGAAGGAATGTGCACGGTGGTTACTAAATCACATCCGTCAAATGCATTTCTTCCGATAGCCGTTACAGAATAGGTAATATTGTTTCGTGAAACAGTTGAGGGAATGTTAATATCTCCTATATATTCATCGTTGTATTGGTATTCAATAGTTCCCTTATAAGTAACCTCCACGGTATAGGGAGCAACAGAAGAGGTGATGTTATAATATAGGGTATCTCCATCGCTGTTTACAGCCCAAAAATCATGTGCTGCTATCTTGCCCCAAAATCCTGTTATCAGAATAAATAAAAGGAAAATGTTTTTTTTCATAATCTGTTGTTTTTCCTGAACCTTGTTGACCTATTTTGAAGCAATAAACTCGGCTGATGTAAAGTCCTCTTCATGTTTTGCATCCGGAATGGAGGTGAAGAAATTATCTATATAATCGGAAAAGTAATAGTAATAGAGATAACAGTAAATATCTTTCGTTCTGTGTTTAAACTCGAACAGGGTACAATAAGGGTCGTTTACAAAGATGGAATCCACTAATAGATAACGTTCTTTGTAGTATTCAACTATGTTTTGGTTAATGCAGGAGGGTTTCCCCAATCTTATTCCGGCGTAATTTAAAAGATGATCGTTATTCCCGAATCGGTAAAACACCCCTTGGATGTAATTATATTCTCCATAAAAAAGCAAAAGGGAATCCGATTCGCTTTTCAGTCTTCGGGTTTCGTTGGCTTTAACGGTAGCAACAGTAGCCCCCCAGCCGGTGTAAAAGTCCTTAAAAAGTTTGTGTTTCGGAACTATTTGCACTGTACAGGAAGTTTTGTATTGTCCGTCTGAGGAAGTGGCGGTCACCACAGTAGTTCCGACAGCAACACCGGAACATAATCCGGAAGCGTTAACCAATACTACATTGGTATCACAGGATTGATAACTATATTGAAGAGTACTGAGTTCTTCTGAACTGAAAGAAAGGGAGAGTTGCTGTTGTTCATCGTAATGCATGCTTACGGAATGTTCACTAAATGAAATATATTCCTCTTTTTTACAGGAAGAAAACAATAATAGGCAAGAGAGAAATAAAATATAGTTGATTTTCATGGTTTTTAATTATTTAGTTTTACATAAAAATAGGAACATGCTTCAACCATATTTGCCTCTATAATCATTATTTCATTGGAGAGATTATGTGCATGCAACGAGTCCAGTAAACCTTCCGGCAGTTCATAATTAACAGGATAGGGTGGGCAAAGAGAGTCTCCTGTAAAATGAATGATACTATGCTCTTCATCCGTAACGTATATTCCCATTCCACTTAAATATAAACTGTATCCTGTAAGTGAAATAAAAGGATATTCAATGGATGATCCTGTTTCCCATTCTCTTAAATAATAAGTATAAGTTCCGTCTCCAACCAGCACACTGTCATTATACACTTTATAGGTGCTGTCCGGCCAAAATTCGAGAATATCTCTTTGTTGTGGATAAAAAGTAAATCCCCACATATCATAATATCCAACAATAGTCCATCTTTCCGGGATATCTCTTTTGGGTTTAATGCCAGTTTCGTCCGGAAATGGTTCAATAGGGTTGCATTGGGAAGCTATCAGGGCTAATGCCACAATGGTTAAATAAAAATAAATTTTTTTCATTTTTTTTTTCTTTTCCTAATTTTTCCTTACGACCGTTACGGTACCTTTGGCAATTTTCTTGCCGCCGGTTTCTCCCTGATATTCGATGAGATAAATATATACTCCGGATAAGCTGCCGTGAGCATCCCAACAATGGTTCAAATCCTGACTGCGGAACTGCAAGCCTCCCCAGCGGTCGTAAATGTAGAGGGTGTAACTCTTTATTTTCTCCGGTTGGTTGAACTGAGGCTGAAAGTAGTCGTTAATGCCGTCACCATCCGGAGTGAAGCTGTTGGGAATATAGAGAGTTAAATCGCAACTTTCATAACTGACCGTGATGGTGTCCTGATTACTGAAACAAAGGTTGGAGACACTGACACTGTATTCCCCGAAAAAACGAACAATATATATTGAGTCGGTGCTGCCGTCCTGCCACAGATAGTCGCAGTAAGGATCGGAAGCGTTCAGCAAGAGCTCTTCTCCGTTGCAAAGGAG
>Ga0116171_10005834_pt1 | contig 10739 bp, 10 predicted proteins | sample AD_JPNHW2_MetaG_FD_89798 | JGI IMG/M metagenome (GOLD analysis project Ga0116171, IMG submission 89798) | Active sludge microbial communities of municipal wastewater-treating anaerobic digesters from Japan - AD_JPNHW2_MetaG | ecosystem: Engineered > Bioreactor > Anaerobic > Digestate | place...
ACGTTTTAATTTTTCGAAAATAAGAATATTAATAATCGTGACGACCCACAAGAATCCAAAAACAGAAAGAAAGTTCTCGCCACTTCCTTTCATTATAAAAAAATTAAAGATACTATGCAACACAATGGCGCACACTATACCGATGAGTAAGTAAGTTTCCTTGTATCTTTTAAGATAGAAAGATAATCCCATAGCACTACCTATCATCGAGCTAGATATAGCGTGTAAGAGAGTGGACCCCAAGAATCGTAGATTACCAGTGAGAACTCCGACTACAGCTCCATCTACATTAAATGGATTTAATAAATATAGTGCGTTTTCAACCGCAGCAAAACCAAGCGCTACCGCGATGAAGTACATAGGGTAGTCAATGGGCTGATCTACATTTTCGTTCTTTAATATTATAGCCATAACACCGATAAACTTTATTAATTCTTCTATTACCGCCCAGATTACAATCTTAGTTTTTTCATTATTTATAAAGTTAAGAGAATATTTTTCAAGCCATATAGCTACAAACACGAGTAATCCACCTAAAATAAAAGATATTATAACTAAGCCAATTGGTTCATGATCTTCTTCGTCTTCTTCTTTAAACCAAAACCATAGCCAGAAAATTGCTGGTACTATACCACTAAGTATTGCCCAGATAATCATTTTGTTGCTTTGTATGAATTCAAGCATTTTTAATTATTGTGGCCATCTTTCTATCATTAATAATTTATCTTTGCCCATTGTTTGCCAGATTTCTTCTGTAACAAAGGGCATGAATGGGTGTAGAATTTTTAATATTTTTTCTAAAGTATTTATGAGAAATTGTTTCCTTGAAATAATTTCTTCTTCTATTCCAGAGCTTATAATTTTTTTGCTGTCTTCGAGAATGACATCGGCGAATCGGGCCCAGGTGTATTGATAAATTTTTTCTCCGACTAGATAGAACTTGTATTCATTCATTTCTTTTGTAATTTCTTTTATAAGGTCATCTATTTCTTTGTTTAGACCTTTTTCTGTTTGAGTATATTTATCAAAATTATTATCAGCTTTCACCCCTTCAGTATTAGAAAGGACAAAACGGCTAATATTCCAAAGTTTATTAGCATAATTTTTATAAGCCCTGATTTTATCCTCAGACATTTTACTGTCATTACCCGGACCGGTACCAATAATGAGCGACATTCGGACAGCATCAGACCCATACTTTTGTGTTAGAAGAAGAGGATCAAGAGAGTTTCCGAGTGATTTGCTCATCTTCCTTCCTTGAGCATCTCTAACTATTCCATGTAGGTATACATTTTTGAATGGAATTTCTCCTAATAAATAAGTACTCATGAGAATCATACGAGCAATCCAGAAAAACAATATATCATATCCAGTTTCAAGAACATTTGTTGGGTGATATGCTTTAAAATCAGGGGAGTTTAAATTTGGCCAGCCAAGTGTTGAAAATGTCCAAAGCCCAGACGAGAACCAAGTGTCAAGGGTGTCAGAATCTTGTTCCCATCCATCTTCACTTGGTGCTTCAATACCACAATATATTTCACTCCCTTTGTACCATACAGGTATTCGATGGCCGTACCATATCTGGCGAGAAATGCACCAGTCGCGAAGATTTTCGATCCAATTATAGTAAACTCTTTCGAATCGATCAGGAATAATATTTATACTTCCATTTTTAACAACAGAAAGCATAAGTTCTTTAAGTGATTTATTGTCTCGATCTTTGATGGGCTTATTCACATCAATGAACCATTGATTCATAACCTGAGGTTCTATTAAAGCCTCAGTTCTTTCAGCTGTTGCGACATTGTGAGTGTAATCTTCTATTTTATCAACAAGTCCCTTTGATTGTAGTTTATCTATTATTTTTTCACGAGCATCTTTTATTTTCATACCAGAAAATTCACCAGCGATTGGCAGTAATTTCCCATACTTATCAATAATCTGCTCCTTATCAAGATCATGTCTTTCAGCTATTTCAAAGTCAACAACAGAATGCCAAGGGGTAATAGTCATTACTCCAGTTCCAAACTTCATATCAATACTCTCGTCTTTTATAATAGTTGCGGTTATAGGTCCATTAATCCACTCCAAATCTATCTTCTCTCCATCTTTATAGCTTGTATATCTTTTATCGTCTGGGTGCATGACGACATATTTGTCTCCAAATTTGGTTTCTGGACGAGCTGTTCCGATAATAAATGGACCATATTTTAAATAATAAAATTTAGTTTTTTCTTCTTTGTATACTATCTCATCATCTGAAATAACCGTTTGACCTTTTGGATCCCAGTTCACAATCCTATGACCTCTATATATCAATCCATCATCATACATCTTCTTAAAGGCTGTACGGACAGCGAAATTCCTCTTATCATCAAGAGTGAAAGCTTCTCTTGACCAATCAAGTGAAGCACCCATTTTTTTAGATTGGTTTATTATTGTATCATGTGATTCTTGTGCAAATTTTTGAACCCTTTTTAAAAACTCTTCTCTCCCTAAATCAGTTTTCCTTTTGCCTTCCTCTTTTTCAATTAATTTTTCAACTTTTGTTTGAGTGGCAATAGCAGCATGATCGGTGCCTGGTAGCCATAAGGTACGTTTCCCAGACATGCGAGCATAACGAACCATGATATCTTCTATCGTGAGAGTGGCGGCATGGCCTAGATGTAATGTCCCCGTGACATTTGGAGGGGGAAGAACGATAGAGAAAGTTTCAGCTTTTTCGCTAGTGATACCTTTTTCTATACAAACATCTGGATTAAAAAAACCGCTTTCTTCCCAGAGTTTATATATTCGATCCTCAGTATTTTCTGGATTATAAGGACTTAAAAATTTAGGATTAATATTCGGCTGTTCGTCTTTCATACTTAAAATATAGCATTTTTTATGGAGTTTTACAAAGACAAATTGCCTTTGGCTTTTATTAGGTTTGGATTTTTAGGGTATTTTTTATTTTTATATTGGAAGTAGCCAGCGATGGCGATCATTAAGGCATTGTCTCCAGTATGCCCCTTACCTGGGAAGTATGATTTCAATTTTAATTTATTTTTCTTTATATCATTTTCAATAACATTTTTTAATTGATGAGAAGCAGAGACTCCACCACCAACTATAAGCGTTCTTATTTTATATTCCTTCAAAGCCTTCATTGTTTTATAAGATAAAACTTCAAAAGCCGCATCCTCGAATTCCTTGGCAATTTTTCTTTTTATCTCATCTGTGAGTTTTCCTATATCACGTATCATATAAAGCACTGCTGTTTTAAGTCCAGAGAAAGAGAAATCGTAATCTTTTGTATGCATCATTGGTCGAGGAAGTGAAATAGACGAAAGCGAATTGTTTGAATTTTTATGGTCTGGCTCCTCGTCCTCCCTCATCCGAGGACCTGAAAATTTAAATAATTCGCTGGAGTATTTTCTCTCAATATCAGCCAACTTTGAAATTTCTGGTCCTCCTGGGTAGGGAAGTCCAAGCATGCGCGCTACCTTATCAAATGCCTCGCCGACGGCGTCATCTCTCGTTTGTCCTATTTTTTTATATTTCATGAAATCTTTTATAAGTACAAGCTCTGTATGTCCACCAGAAACAAGAAGTGAAAGCATGGGGAATAATTTCTTTTCATTTGTAACAATGAAAGTTTTTCCTTTTTTTGGGAAAATAGAAAAAACATGACCCTCCATATGGTTAACAGGAATTATTGGTAATTTGTATTTTGAGGATAATTCTTTTGCAAAAACTATTCCAGTCCAGAGTGCTGGCTCGAGTCCAGGTCCAGTAGTCACCGCAATTGCCTCAACTTTTTCCATTTTTATTTTGGATTGTTTTAAAACTTTATCAAGCACTAATGGTAGATTCTTTATATGCTCTCTTTTGGCTAAAGCTGGGAAAACACCGCCATATTCTTTATGGATATCTATCTGAGAAGAAATTTCATTTCCTAATATTTTAAATTTTGCTTGTCTCGCTGAGCCTTTAGCGGAGGCGGATCTTTTGATTTCTTTGACTTCAACTATGGCTATCGCTGTCTCATCACAAGAGGTCTCAATTGCTAAAATTTTCATATATTTTATATACTTAATAAAAATTATATTACCACTTCTCGCCCCGTAGTAAACAAAATATGCATTCGATATTTTGTTTTAATTCTGGGGTCATCACAAGAGGTTTCAATGGCTAATAACTTCATAAAAACAACTATATCACAAGGTTTTTTATTTGGCTATTTTATGATAAAATCAGCATATGAATAAGAAGCATATAATAACTATTTCTGGGAAACTTGGTAGTGGTAAGTCTTCTACAGCTAAAATTGTGGCGAATACTCTTTCCTATGAACATTTTTCCACAGGAGTATTTATGAGGGTCATGGCTGAAAAAAGAGGTATATCTTTAGAGGAACTAAGTAAAATGGCAGAAAATGATCCATCGATAGATTTTGAAATAGATAATTATTGTCGTAGTTTAGGTGAGAGAGAAAATATTGTTGTAGATTCGCGTCTCGGTTTTCATTTCATTCCTGAATCGTTTAAGGTATTTTTAGAACTTGATCCGGAGGTTGCTTCAAAAAGGATTTTAGAAGATAAAAAAAATAATCCTAATCGTCATACAGAAGCAAATGGTAGTTTTGATACCCCAGAAAAAATAAAAGAGAAAATCATTTTACGACTCGAGAGTGAAAGAAAAAGATATAAAGAACTTTATGGCATAGAGGATCAAACAGATCATAAACATTTTGATCTGGTCATTGATACGAAGGATACACCCTTGGAAGAAGTTGCCGGAATTGTCATAAATAAATATAAGGAGTGGTTAATTAAATAATATGAAAATTTTAAATGATTTATTAGAAGATATACAGATACTAGATATAAAAGGGAACATAGATGCTCCTGTTTCTTCCTTGTCTTTAAATTCAAAAGAAATAGAGCCCAATTCTCTCTTTATAGCAATTTCTGGCAATATCACTGATGGTCATAATTTCATAGAAGAAGTCATAGGTAAAGGTGCAACTACTATAATTTATGAAAAAGATTTACCTAAATATAAAAATGATATTAATTATATAAAAGTTCTAGATACTCATGAAGCTGTAGGTGTAATAGCAAACAATTTCTATGGTAATCCTTCTCGCTCGTTAAAACTTATCGGAGTGACAGGTACAAATGGTAAGACGACTACAGCCACCCTTCTGCATCAGCTTTTTAGGAAGCTTGGCCATAAAGCGGGCATGATAGGTACAATTGTCAATAAAGTAAATAACAAGGAATATGAGGCATCTCGCACGACTCCAGATGCGATAAGTTTGAATAAGCTTCTAAGAGAAATGGTGAATGAGGGTTGTGAATATTGTTTTATGGAAGTTTCGTCTCATTCTGTTAGTGAAAAGCGTCTTTCTGGAATTTCTTTTGTTGGAGGTATATTTACTAATCTGACTCTTGATCATTTGGATTATCATAAAACACTTGAGAATTATGCTGAAGCTAAAAAGAAATTTTTTGATATGCTTCCCATTTCTGGATTTGCAATTGCAAATATAGATGACGAGAAAGGTGAATATATGCTTTCAACCACAAAGGCAAAAACTTACACATTAAGTTTGAAGCAAGTAGCAGATTTTAATTATAGACTAGAAACTAAATTGTTGGGGGAATTTAATGCTTATAATATTTTGGGTATTTATGCAGTTGCAGTCTTACTTGGTGAAGATAATGAAAAGGTAAAAGAAACCATAAAACAATTAGATGGAGCCCCAGGGAGATTCCAAGCTATTAAAAGCGAAAATGGGATTATTGGCATAGTGGATTATGCTCATACTCCGGATGCACTAGAGAATGTTTTAAGAACAATTAACCAAATACGAAATCAACCAAACCCCGGGGGTTTGGCTAACCAAACCCCCGGGGTTTGGGGGAAGATTATATCTGTTATTGGGTGTGGGGGGGATAGAGATAAAAGCAAGCGCCCGATAATGGCACGTATCGGATATGAAATGAGTGATTTATTGATATTAACATCGGATAATCCACGAAGTGAAAAACCAGAGGATATACTAAATGATATGCAAAAAGGTTTACCCCTTGATCATGAAAATAAAGTTGAAATAATAGTTGATCGTCATATGGCTATAGAGAAGGCCTGTTTTCTAGCGCTCGCAGGTGACTATGTTTTAATTGCTGGTAAGGGGCACGAGAAATATCAAGAGGTTAATGGTCTCAAAACTTATTTCGACGATATGGAAGAATTGGAAAAATATTTACAAATATTGAAAATAAATTAGTATACATTTTACACGGCCGTGAGAAATGTATACTAGGAATTTTATGGAAAATTACAAACAATTTTTTAAAGGGAAGAAGATTACAGTCATGGGGCTGGGGATTTTGGGTCGTGGACTTGGGTATACCAAATTCTTGGCTGAGTGTGGGGCAGATCTTATTGTGACAGATTTAAAAACCAAAGAACAACTCGCGACTTCTGTTAAAGCTTTAGAAAAATATACCAGTCCCAAGCAAGGCTTGGGACTGGGGAGAATTAAGTTTGTATTAGGAGAGCATAAGTTAGAGGATTTCAGGGGTAGAGATATGATTATTAAAGCGGCTGGAGTGCCTCTTGATTCTATTTATATACAAGAAGCGAGGAAGAATAAAATTCCAATTGAGATGGATGTGTCATTACTTGCAAAGTGTGCTCCGAAAGCGATGATAGTTGGAGTGACTGGTACACGTGGTAAGAGCATGACGACAACTTTGATTTATGAAATTCTTAAGCAGAATATTAAAGATAGGAATGTATACCCTGGGGGTAATTTGCGGGGGATAGCGACATTACCACTACTTTCAAAAACAAAAGATAACGATATTGTTGTATGTGAACTTGATTCTTGGCAACTTCAAGGATTCGGTGATGCGAAAATATCTCCACATATTTCTGTCTTTACGACCTTCATGCCTGATCATATGAATTATTATCGTGATTCTATGGAAAAGTATTTTAATGATAAAGCGTATATCTATAAAAACCAAAAGAAAAATGATTATCTCGTGATTCGTCCAGGGATGAAAAAGTTTATTAAGAAATCTGATGTAAAAGGAAAGCTTATTGTTGTGAACCCTAATAGTGTTCAATCATGGAAATTTAATGTCCCGGGTGCACACCATCGCGAGAATCTCGCTTGTGCTGTAGAAGTTGCGAAAATATTAGGAATTCCTGAATCAAAGATTAAGAAGACAGTAGCGAATTTCGGGGGGTTAGAAGGACGCATGGAGTTTTTACGAAATTACAAAGGCATAAAAATCTACAACGATAATAATGCCACAACTGCTGAGGCAACAATTGCTGGAATTGAAGCTTTATCTTCCGCTAGGAAAGACCTAGCGGAGAAAAAAATTGTTTTGATTTCTGGTGGTTCAGATAAGAAGCTCCCACTTGATAATTTTGTAAAGACAATTAATAAAAGTTGTAAGGCTGTGATATTTATTCCAGGGACAGGGACAGATAGATTGATTAAGAATTACAAATTAAGAATTACAAATAAGGTTGGGGAAAATTTGAAAGATGTTGTAAAAAAGGCCTTAGCACAAACCAAAAGAGGTGATATCCTCCTATTTTCTCCTGGCTTTGCTTCCTTCGGGATGTTTAATAATGAATACGATCGCAACGATCAATTTGTTAAGATAATTAGAAAATTAAAATAATATGATTAAAGCAGTAATTTTTGATTTGAACGGAATATTTTTACAAAGTGAGAAACTTAGTGATAGGTTTGAAAGAGATTTTAAGATTTTAAGCTCAATTTTTTTACCAAAATTAAAAATTATAATGGAAAAAGTTAGACAGCCTGGTGCATCGCCAGCTTTCTCATATTGGAAAGAGGTTTTTAAAGAGTGGAATATAGAACTCAAGGAAAAAGATTTTTGGGATTATTGGTTTTTGGCAGAAAAACAATCTGATAGAATGATAGAATATGCTAAAATTTTGAAAAGCAGAGGAATTAAGATATTTATATTATCAAATAATTTTAAAGAGCGGGCAACTTTTTATAACCATTATCCATGGATGCATGAAGTAGTTGATAGAGCTTATTTTTCTTGGCAAACCGGATTTGTAAAACCAGATATTAGGGCTTGGCAATTAATTTTAGATGAAAATAATTTAAGAGGTGATGAGTGTATATATTTTGATGATCAAGAGAAGAATATTGAATCTGCTAGAAATATAGGTATTAAATCATTCTTATTTACAAATGAAAACGAATTAGAAAAGATTATAAATAGTGAATTAAAATAACTTATGGAAATAAAAAGACCAAAACCAAAACAACCAATACCAGAAAATGCTAACAGAGTTTTCAAGGGGAAACTTTTTGAAGTCTATCAATGGGAACAAAAACTATTTGACGGCTCTAAAACAATTTTTGAAAAGGCAAAAAGACCAGATACGGTAATAATTTTTCCAATACTCCCAGATGGTCGCGTTTTACTTTTAGAACAAGAACAACCTGGTAGAAGTTTGTCTTTTGATACTCCTGGGGGTCGGATAGAAGAAGGTGAGGATGTTCTTGTTGCAGCAAAAAGAGAAATGCTTGAAGAAACTGGTTACGAAGCCGGAGAGTTTATTTTACTGGATGCTCAACAACCTGTGAATAAAGTTGATTGGGCTGTTTACACTTTTATAGCTAAAGATTTAAAAAAGATTGGAAACATAAATCCAGATGCTGGAGAAAAAATTAAACTGTTTCCTGTTGACTTTGACCGATTACTTGATATGGTGACTGAAGAGAATTTTTATTCCCCGGAGCCAATGATCAAATTTTTAGAAGCGAAATATGATCTAGAAAAAAGAAAAAAATTAGAAGAATTATTTAAACCTTTATAGAAATTTATTAATTTAAATTAAAATAATATTATGAAAACAATTTTAGTAGATGCGGTTGATTGTTTTATTATAGGACAAGAGGAAAAATTTGTGGTTTTTCATGGCATGTATAAATTACTTGAAACTTACCCTAATAAGAAAATAGTATTGACTGGTGCTACTGAAGATAAATATGAACTATATGGATTAAATAATTTACCTTATGAATTTTTCACTCTTAAACATAATCCAGAAAAGGCAGATCCAGAATATTATAAAATTTTTCTAGAAAAATTTGGATTAAGTAAAGATGATGTTATCTATTTTGAACATAATATAAATGCTGTCAAAAGTGCTGAGTCGGTTGGAATCAGAACATATTTTTATGATAATGATAAAAAAGATTTGGAGGGTTTAAGAGAATTTTTAGATAATAGCTTAATATAAATTTATATGACAAAATACATCTTAAATTCTGGTGGTATAAGAAATAATATTGAAGGTGGTAAAAAATTTTTTGCAGAAGCTGTAAAAGATTTGGGAAATAATCCGAAGATATTGATTTGCTTATTTGCTTATCCAAGAGAGCACTGGGAGAAAAAAATAGAAGAAATAAAACACAATAATTTATATTCAGAGGAGGTAAATCCATCTTTTTCTCTTGCAATACCAGATATTTTTGAAGAACAAATTAAAGATAATGACATAATTTATATTTATGGAGGAGATGATCATCTCCTCCAGTATTGGTTGAAAAAGTTTGATATCCCTAATATTTGGAAGGATAAGGTAATTATCACAAATTCGGCTGGCTCAAATGCAATGGTTAAATATTTTTGGACATGCGATTGGAGAAAATGCATGGATGGTCTGGGAATTTTACCGATAAAGTTTATTCCGCATTATCAATCATCTTTCGGAAGTGACGATCCTCGCGGCCCGATAAATTGGGAACAAGCGTATAAAGAACTTAAAGGTTATAAAGAAGATTTACCGATTTATGCTTTAAAAGAAGGTGAGTTTGTTGTTTTTGAGAAATAAGATAAGATAAATTTATGAAAATACAAATAGTAGATGAAAATGATAATTTAATAAAGTGTATGGAAAGAAAAGAGTCTGATAAGAATCCAGGTTTGATATATAGAGTGTCTTATTTATGGATAACTGACACAGATGGCAAAATACTTTTAGCTCAAAGATCATTCAATAAAAATCATAACCCAGGTAAATGGGGACCAGCTGTTGCTGGAACTATTGATGAGGGAGAGACGTATGAATCTAATATAATAAAAGAAGCCGAGGAAGAGATTGGACTAAAAGATATAAAACCAATTTTAGGAAAGAAAACTAGAGAAAAAACCAACTGGAATTATTTTTCACAGGAGTTTTTACTAACCTTACCTTCTGGTTTTAACAATTTTAGAATTCAAGAAGATGAAGTTGAACAATTAAGGTGGTTCTCAAAAGATGAGTTAAAAGAAGAATTAATAAGTAATCCCAATATTTTTTTATCTTTGATCCATAAAAAATTAAAATAATATGTCCTTAGACTTACAAAAAATTAATAATGTTCACTTTATTGGTATTGGTGGTATCGGTATTTCGGCGATTGCTAGAATGATGAAAGAAGAAGGGAAGAATGTAACCGGCCAAGATATGCAGGAAGGAGAAATTGTATCTGAACTTAAAAATTTAGGGATAGATATTAAAATAGGTCAATCATACGAAAATATTCCTAAAGATACAGATTTAATTGTATATACAATAGCCATAGAATACTATGATAAGGATTTGTATGATAAAGTAAAAAATGGCAAGATACCGTCAAAATCATATCCCGAAATGCTTGGTGTGATAAGTGAGAATAAATATACAATTGCGGTATG
>Ga0116171_10005835_pt1 | contig 10737 bp, 11 predicted proteins | sample AD_JPNHW2_MetaG_FD_89798 | JGI IMG/M metagenome (GOLD analysis project Ga0116171, IMG submission 89798) | Active sludge microbial communities of municipal wastewater-treating anaerobic digesters from Japan - AD_JPNHW2_MetaG | ecosystem: Engineered > Bioreactor > Anaerobic > Digestate | place...
TGAAACCACTTTCCATGGGCTTTCAATACCTAAAATTGCATTATAAAACTCTTCTAATGTCTCTTTCATAAAATTATTCTTGCATTTCCACTATTTTTTTTCCACTATAATTCCAGAAGAGCCTTTTTTCTGTACTATATGGATTCCATAAATTTTGATCTTCAATATTAATACCACTTATACCAGTGTTAATGAATTTAATTAGATTATTTTTAAAAACTTCCGTATTTCCATATCCATCTTCACCATCAGCCATTACCGGGATATTCACAGCATTTACAATCTCTTGAGTGGTGGAAATGTTTTCATCAATTGTTATTAATTTCTCATCATTATATTTTTTTGATATCGAAAAGCTGTAACCTGAACATTGAACAGCTTTAAAACCAATGTATTCAATTAGTTTAGCTGAAATGGCGTTATATGCATCAGGTACAATTAATGTTTCTTTATTAGTAATTAAATTTTTAAGAATCTGATATGAATTCATTTTTTCCCACCAAATATATTTTATACAGCACAATCATTTTCAGCCGCCACGGACGGCGGCTTGTCGTTAATCCGAAAAGGGCGATGCGATTTCAGATAACGTCTTGGCTAAACGACGTTTGCCCTTAACGGCGTTTAGTATTGAAGAGAATATGAATTATTAAATCAACAAGTTTTTAACAGTTCAAGTGGCAAATGTGGCGAAGCCCAAGCCGGTACTCCGGCGACGCTTTTAGCCTTTGTTAGCTGATTGTAAATAACAAGTACTTTTCCACCACTTACTACAAAGAAATTTCCACCACCGAGTCCAAGTAATTTTACACCACCCATTACGAACAATTTTCCACCAGCGAAAATTATTAAGATGATTACTTGCCCTCCTTTTTATTAATATTATTTATCCTATAAGACGGACCTTCAAGGTTGAAGATTTTTGAATGATGCAGCAATCTGTCAAGAAGTGCTGTTGCCATGATCTCATCTCCAAGCATCTCAGCCCATTCATTAAAACTTTTATTAGACGTGATGATTACAGATTTTTTCTCATACAATTCGCTAATGAGATTGAAAAATAAATTGGCTTCTTTTTTATCAATAGGTGAATATCCAATTTCATCGATAATGATAAGATCTGACTTCAATATTCTGTTTAGCCTGAATGCTGACATTCTCTGAACTTCCGCAGTTTTCAAAAGCTTTGTGAGTGTAGTCATTCTTTCAAAACTCACGATATCTCCTTTTTCAACCGCCTTAAGCCCCAGACTAATTGCAAGATGAGTTTTCCCAAGCCCCGGAGGGCCGAATAAAAGTATATTGATATGATTATCCAGCCAGCCAAATTCGAGCAGCTGCGAAATATCCATCTTGCCGATTCCTTTAACCTTTCCGAATTCAAAGCTTTCAATATTTTTCATAACCGGAAAATGAGCACCAGCCATATTCCGCTGGTATCTTTTCTCAACCCTGTAATCAAGTTTAGATGTAAGAAGAAAGTTTAAGAAAGCTATATAAGATTGCTGTCTCCTCTCCGCATCGTTTATTGCCTCATCTATTTTACTAATAACTCCTGGAAGCTTTAATGTTGTAAGTTTATTTATGACCTGCTCATATGTCTTCATCATTGCGGACCTCCGGAAATATTTACCAGAGTCTTATATGGACTCAGATCAGGCTTTGATACTTCAAGATCAAGTATTACCCTCTTAGCTCCGCTTTTGTCATTAACCATCGGTATTGTGGAATGTCCCTTTGCCAGCTCTTTACCTTCTGCCAGGAGATGACGATAGCTGTCGTTAAGATTAGCCATTGAATAGGTCTTATTCTCAATACAATACGCAAGAGCCATGTCCAATACATCAACATCAATGCTCTGTTCACTGAAATTTTTTCTGGCTTCAATACACTGGTCTCTGATATACCTGCTGAATGTATCGAAATTAATCTCAAGGAACATTTTCCAGTTTTCCAGAGAGAAGTAGCCGGTCACCTCTTCCTTCAATTTTTGGACTTTCACCCCCATTTCCCTTATATTAGCCCTGTTTTTAACAATCTGACCGGGAATCAGAGATAGCTGATATTCTGTTATTCCCTCTCCACTCGTTCGATCAAAAACAAAGAGTTTATCCTCTGTCTTGTATATTTCTACAATTTGATTGCGGTATTTATCAGGAAGATCATACAAGCTTGCATCAACGGCTCTACGACTTTTGTCGCTTACAGTTCTTTCTTCCCGGTCTCCCGCATGATTCTTCCGGTATATCGAATGTTTGAGCGGTTTTAAATGTTTACGCTCTTCTTCAATTTCAATTACCGGTATTTTCTTTGTTGCCTGTGATATTTTACCGTTTGCCCGTCTTTCGAGCCATCGAATCAAACTTTCACGGGCTTCCTCTATATTTTCAAATTCCCTTATGGCGAAAAAATTATACTTTATGTACTTTATGAAATTTTCAATTTTCCCCTTGCTCTCCGGATCTGCTTTCCGGCAGACCCTCATCTTGATTCCTATTTCTTGTATAAAATCGCCGAATTCTTTCGTGTATATAATATCTCCAGCGTTCTCTTCCACTACCATTGTACAGTCCTGGTCTATAACCAGTTCCTCAGGCATTCCCTGAATGTAATCAAAACAATTCAGCAGATGCTCTATCAGGTCTTGCGCTGTAAAAGGTTTCTCCTGTAGTGATGCATATTTAAAACGACTCGAAGAAAGCACTGCGCCAAAAATATAGTATTTACCGCCTCGAGGGTTTCTGATCTGTCCAAAATCAATCTGAAGCTGCTTCCCGTACGGCATTTCCGGAACCTTTGTGTAATATCTTTTGCGTTCTATAAATTCTATCTCTCCGGAATTTTCAAGGTACCTTATGTAATTCCGGAGACTATTCTCGTTTGCTGGCAGTTTCCCGAATGTTTCTTCGAGGTAGTCATGTACTGCCGATACGGGGATTCTTATATATTCGTTTGCACGATAGAGATCAAGTATTGTTGTCCGGAAATTGTCATATTCTTTATCTCTGTATTTTGATTTTTCCAGATATTTGCGATATTCTTCTTCGTCCATTTTCCAGTATTTTATTACTGTTCGCTTATCGATGCCCAGTTCTCTGGTGATCTTGTTTTTCCCATATCCTAGTTTCTGTAATTTTTTTATCTCATGATACATCTGCTTTTTCACCATCTTCCGGGACCCCTTTAATGTTATTTACATTAAAAGATCGTCATTCTCATTTTACAAGTGGTGTATTTCTATTTGTGATGACTGGTGTATTTCTACTTGAACATACCGGTGTATTTCTGTTTGGACTTGCCGGTGGAAATCAGTTTATTATTTACAAAAGCGCGATTACGCAATGTTTTGTGAAAGCGAAACACGGATGTTGAGCTTTTTAAATCCTATCCCCAAAAGCAACCATATTCATCTTTGTCTACTATTGAAATGAATTCGCTAACAGATTTCACTTCTGGATTCGGATCATATTTATGCCATTTTAAATCTGCTCTTTTCCAAAAGATATTCCAGACATTCTTAGTTTTATTAAAAGTTGTTTTAGAAATTGGTGTTTCATTTATTTCACTTGGATTTTTCCAATGTGGCCGAATTTCAAAAAGTATAATGCTATATTTTTCTATCTTAAATCCAATATCTACTTTGTCGCGGATTTCAATCGGTGGTCTTCGTTTATCAATAAATTTATTTAGCTCATTTTCAATTTTTTTCTTTTCGATATCATTAAAGCTCATAATGGTTTACTGTCCTTGAAATTATTCTTCTTCAAAATAATCATTATCTATTTTTTTTATTTCATAATTAACTGATACTGATACTCCAAGATTATAATCAATCATTAATTCTGAAAGCATTCTTCCATCAATTAATATAACTTTAGGATCTATTGTTTCTACATAAGTAACTGCATCTTGTGAAAATTTTCCTGTTGTAATGAAGACCCCTTTTTTTGCTCGTTTACCATGTAATGCACCTACAAACTTTTGTATTTCAGGTCTACCTACTGTTCCTTCCCATCTCTTCGCTTGTAAATAAATTACATCAAGACCTAGCTTGTCTTCTTTAATTATACCTTCTATTCCTTCATCGCCACTTTTTCCAAGGGATTGTCCAGCTTCCCGGTGTGAACCTCCATAACCTAACGCTATCATTAAATCAACCACAAGATTTTCAAAGAATTGAGGTGTATTTGTTTTTATTCTATTTAAAAGATCTCCAGAAAGTTCATTCCGGATATTTTGATATGATTTTTGTAACATTTCTTCTGGTGTTTCATCCTGAATTTCGGTTATCTCAATAGTTTGTCCTTTAGTAGTTTTTGATGAATGAAATTCTAAAAATTCTGGGTATTGATTTAATATCTTTATATCTATTCTATTATGATTTTGCTTTAACAGTTCTAGTCCTCTCTCTGTAATTTTAAAACATGCGCGTTTCGATGACTCAAGAATTTTCGCTTGTATAAAATAACTTTTTGCCCATGCGATTCTATTGTCAAATTTTGTTTGAGTACCACTTGGGAGTAGCTCTTTTAAATCTTCATCAGATAATTGCATTTGTTTTGCTATAATTGATCTCGTTTCAGTTAAAGAATGTTCGTTTCTATCGGCTGCAATTTCTAAAATTGGTTTGAAAAATGACTGAAAATCTGGAACTGACATAAGTGTCTCCATTTTTTTTCTTTAGTGAGCCCACGGATGGGCGATTAAAAAGTTTTTGCGCTTTTTGCATATAACGTCTTGCTTATGCGACGTTTGCGACAGAAATTAAAAAGCTATGCTAACTAAATATTTATTATCCTATAAAATTCATGCTACAATAAGTTCGCAAATGTGCCGCCAGGCCAAGCGAGTCTTTTTGCGAGCGCAGCGCATAAGCTTTGAGTCTGTCGCAAAAGTATAAATTAATTTACAAATCAATATAATGATTAAAATATCAATATCTTTTTATGAAAGGATACTGATATGAAAACAAGATTTCACAAATACACAACTGATCAGCTTTACTTCATTCAGATAAATCCTGAAGAGATAAGGAACAACAATCCCCTCGTTGCTGCAATAGATGACTTTGTCCAACATCATGTATCACTTGATCGTTTCTCGCTGAAATGTGCCAATAGCTACACAGGTGCCCCTGTATTACATTCCGGCATGATGCTGAAGGTAATCTTCTACTGCTATGCGATGGGCTGCTACAGCTCAAGAGATATTGAAGGTAGAACCTCATGGGATCAGAATGTAATATACCTCTCCGGCAACAGAACCATCGATCATAGTACCATCTGCCGGTTCATAGAAAAATACCCTGATGAAATACGAAGTGTTTTCACACAGATGGTTTATGTACTCAAGCAAACAGGACTGGTGGATTATAGCCTCGTGGCAATAGACGGCAGCAAAATCTAGGGCTATGGATGCAAAGAGTTTACAGGTAATATCAAAGAGTTCAGGGAACAGAAAAACCGTATTGAGAAAAATATATCCAGGCTTATGAAAAACACATGCAGTGACACAGTCCAATCAGACAAGAAGCTCAGGCGGTGGAATCACAACCTGAAGAAGATAACATCTTTTCTTGAAGAGGCTGAAGCCTCAGGCAACAAAGAAGATGAAAGCACAAAGATAAACCTGACTGATCGTGATGCAAGGCTTGTGAAAGATAAAGGTAAAATCTACCTCGGGTACAATTGCCAGACAGCTGCAGAAGGGGCCAATAATATCATAGTGGGTTACAAAGTAACGAATAATGCCAGCGACAGGCCGCAGCTCATTCCAATGATTAACGAGGTAAATGATCATATTGATGAAGAATTTCCTGATATGAAGATAGTGGCTGATGCAGGATACTTCACTTCTGAAAATATCGAATATGCAGAGCAAAACGGAATTGACCTTTATCTTCCAGAAGGGAAGCTAGATGGCGGAACACAGAAAAAGAAAACTGCTGATCGTATTACTTCGAAGGATTGTATAATATCAATTGATAATGGACACAAAACTCTTCTATGCCCCGGAGGTTATAAATCAGAGACCGGAGAGCCAGTCAATGATCATGGTAATTATTTCTACAGGTTTTACATCCCGTCATCTTACTGTCATGACTGCAAACTCAGAAGTCAATGCCACATTAATTTCCACGCTGGTAAGAGTAAAAGATTCAATGTTAAGAAAGAATACTTTGATTCACAATATGCAAGGGCCAGGATGAAGGATAAACTCAGGAGCCTTGAAGGGAGGGCTATTTACAACAAACGGTCTTGTATGATTGAACATGTCTTCGGAGAGATTAAAGAATATAAAAGGTTCAGAAGATTTTATCACCGGGGTCTCGAGAAGGTCAATACGATCTGGGCTCTTGTCTGCATTGCGCATAACTTCAGGAAGCTTGCCCGGCTTGAGTACGGATTATAATGTATTCCGACTTAATATACCGGTAATATTCACTCTCCGGTATTTTAAAAACAATATTTTTATTTAATTACACGACTTTATGGCGTAATCATCTATGTGATCACCAGAATCGTTGTTTAAAATTGACTTTTGCGACAGACTCAAAGCTTACACGCTGCGCTCGGAGTACCTCGCTTGGGCTTCGCCACATCGCGGTAAAAGGCCACCGCGACGTCGTGTAAGCAAGGCGTTATATGCCATTGCCCCGCCCCTTGTAATACAAAATTAAAATGTATAACAACCGGCATCCGTGCCGGTTTACGCTATTGTATAAAAATATATAGAATTTTCGGTCTAAAAGAATTTCTTATATGCCGATTATAATGAGAACTAATATAATTTTACAAAACATTTGTTTTATCTGTATAAATTTTTCACTTTACACAGCAAATTATTCTCATATTATGGGAATAGTTGAACTAAGATGCTACTTGAGAAGTATTGTATAAGAATTTAAAAATATGAAAACAATAATAAAAATATTAAATAAAATAGGCCTTTCAGAAGAAAATGATAATTTTCTCTTATTCAATGAAAAAATATGGAAGAAAAAAATACCTATAAGATTACAAAGAGGACTGATCGAAATAAAACCTCATAGTTTTCTACTTCATGAAAATAAAATTATCGCAATGTTCTTTCTTTATGCTCAAAATGAGATCTTTGATGTTAAAGCGTTATTTAAAAAAATATGGAATTTAGGCGGAAGCCCAATAATTTTCATAATTACTGAAAGTGAAATAAACATCTACAACGGCTTTTCATTTGATGCAGAGACATCATTTTTTGATAAACTCAAAATTGGAAATGAAGAGGTTACAATAAATAATATTGATAACAATTTATCTATTTGGGACATTATTACAGGCCGATCTTTTGAAAACCTTAAAAAACCCAAAACGCAAGTTGATGAAAAATTATTGGAAAACCTTGAAAGCACAAAAAATATTTTAGAAAAAAATGGATTAGAGAGTATTTATGCACAGAATATAATTGGCAGGTTAATATTTTCAAGATATTTACTCGATAGAAACGTAAAAATAGAATCAAAATACTTTTCAGATAAAAACGAATTCCTACAATTAATAAAAAATAAAAAACTGCTATATGAATATTTTCATTATTTAAAAGAAACTTTCAATGGTGACTTATTTCCCGTAAAAGATAAAGAAATTTCTCAGATAACAGAAATTCATCTCGAATATTTACATGAACTTTTTTCGGGGAGTGATATATCTGATGATATTATTCAAAAATCTTTATTCGAAATGTATGATTTTAATATTATTCCAATTGAATTAATATCTGAAGTATATGAACGATTTATTGGAAAGAACGATCAGAAAAAAAATGCTGCTTATTATACACCATCATTTTTAGTCGATTATATATTAGAAAAAACCGTGAAACTTCATTTGAATGATAATAATACATGCAAGGTTTTTGATCCTTCATGCGGTTCTGGTATTTTTCTAGTTGAGTCGCTAAGAGCCATAATTGAAAAAAACCTTGATAAGAAAGGAATTATACAAAAAGAAAAATTAAAGAAACTTCTTACTGACAATATTTTTGGTTCAGATATTGATGAAAAAGCAATTAATTTAACAGTCTTTTCTTTATGTTTAACATTACTGGATTATATTGAACCAAAGGACGTTACTGCATTTAAATTCCCTCACCTTCTGAATAAAAATCTATTTAATGCCGATTTTTTTGATACAAAACATCTATTCAATAATAATATTAAAAATTTAGACTTCATAATAGGAAATCCACCATGGGGAAGCGATAAAGAAAATAATAATCCCCATATCCAATATTTTCAAACGAACCAGATTCCGGTAAGTGACAAACAAATTGCTCAATCTTTTGTCGCAAGAACTAAAGATTTTTCAAGAACTACTACTAAATGTGCCATGGTTTTACCAAGTAAACCTATTTTATATAATCATAACGCATACGAATTCAGACAGTATTTTTTAAACAATTTTTATATTAAAGAAATACTTGAACTTTCACCCGTAAGAAATCAAATTTTCTCTGGTGCGGTTGCACCTACAGCAATTGTATTCTATAATTATTCACATAATGAAAATACTAATAACAATGTTATACTGCATACGTCAATTAAACCGAATATATTTTTTCGATACTTAAAAATAATTGTAATAGAAAAGAATGATATAAAACAGATAAAGCAGCATTACTTCAAGAATAATGATTATCTTTGGAAAATAATGCTTTATGGTAATGTTTTAGATTTTTATTTGATTAAAAGACTTAAAGAAGATTATGAAAATCTTAATCAAGTGGTCGAGAAAAATAATTTGAGTTTTGGTCAAGGATTTACTCAAAGAGGAAAGTTTGGAAATAGTAATACTGATTTTTTTATTAATAAAAAATTTTTAGATACAAAACTATGGAAAACTCAATTCTATATAAACAATTCTTTGCTAATAAACTATGATGAGCCATTACCACTTTATAGACCTGGAATCAAAGCAGTCCCACCTTATGTTTTATTAAAAAGAGCATTTAGTAAGCAAAATTTTTCATTTGTATCAATGTATTCCGAGAACGATTATGTTTTCTCTAATTTAATAACTGCAATAAGTGGCAAAAACAAATCGATTTTAAAAGCAATAACTGGCATCTTAAATTCTATAGTTCATAGTTATTTTTTACTTTTGCAAGGAGCATCTTCCGGTGTAGAAAGAGAAGAATCATTCAATGAAGAACGTTTTCAATTTCCATTCATCTTTCATAAGGAAATTGTCTCTAAAGTAGATACTATACAAATGCTTTATTTAAAGTTTTATTCAGAAACAATGCATAATTATGAATTAGAATCACAAATTAAATCTGAAGAAGCAAAATTAAATAAAATAATATTAGATTCGTTTGAACTTTCAGATTTAGAAACATCACTAATAGATTATGCAATTCAAATTACCATACCTCAAATCAATAATAAAACAGAGCCTATGGTAAAAACAACTGAAACGCAATTAAAAGAATATGCGCAGATTTTTATTGATCATTTCAGCAAAAGATGGAATGGGGATCTCAATTATTTTGCCGTAGAAATTTATTATAATAACTATATAGTGGGAATGAATTTTAAAGTAACTGATTCAGAACCGAAACACAAAATTGAAGTATATCCAAATAAAAAGGCCGTTGAACTTTTACAGCTTATACAATTAGGGGAAGAGAAGATTACTGATGTCTTTTATAAACAGAGGGACATCCGCGGTTTTAATGAATCATCCTTTTACGTTTTAAAACCTAACCAGTATAAAAACTGGCACCCTGCAATAGCTCATGGAGATTTGACAGAATTTATCGAAGCCATGCTGCAAACTGAAAAACGGAATGGATGAAAAGTAATGGATATGGATGCTACAAGTTTTAAATATTGTATTGGTTCACATAATGATTATATTAAAACAGCTTATGAATTTCTAATCGAAGCATATCAAGAATTAATTAAAAATAAATATAATGTATGCAATAATAATGAAAATTCAATCCGGGACGATTTAGTCAAAATCGCAAAATTAAAAAAAAATAATCTTTTACCTTTCCGCTGGATCACAGAATTTCCAGACATTGAGAACCATAATAGAATTGATATAGATTTAGCTACACCACAAAGTTTAGTTGATGAATCAGAAGCAATTAAAATTGAGTGCAAAATAGTTGGTGAAGATAAATATATTGATACTAGAAAATCTTTTGAGAATAGTAATAGTCCAACCAATGGTATCATGAGCTTTATTACAGGTAAGTATTCACCTCAAATGCCAATAGCAGGGATGATCGGTTTTGTGAAAGAGGGTGAAATACAGATTAAAATTGATCGAATAATTGAAAGACTTAAAAAACATAATGATATTCAAACTATTCAAAATTTAAAAAAAAATCCAATGAAAACAAATTTTGAATATTGCTATAACTCAAAACATAAAAGAACAAATAATTTGAATGATATATTAATCTATCATTTGTTTTTTGATTTTACATAATAATGTGAACTATGTTGATTGTTTAAACAAATCACATGCCAAATTTTTGTACGGTATTATTAAATACAAGTAATCATAATCTTATCAATAAATCTCTTCCTGATAATTTAAGTTCAACATCCGTGTTTCACTTGAAAACTTAACGGGGCGGGGCAACGGCATATAACAAAGGAGTCTGTCGCAAAAGTATAAATTAATTTACAAATCAATATAATGATTAAAATATCAATATCTTTTTATGAAAGGATACTGATATGAA
>Ga0116171_10005836_pt1 | contig 10736 bp, 12 predicted proteins | sample AD_JPNHW2_MetaG_FD_89798 | JGI IMG/M metagenome (GOLD analysis project Ga0116171, IMG submission 89798) | Active sludge microbial communities of municipal wastewater-treating anaerobic digesters from Japan - AD_JPNHW2_MetaG | ecosystem: Engineered > Bioreactor > Anaerobic > Digestate | place...
AAACTCAACGATACCATCTAATATACTATTCAGAAATCCTAACCATTTAGATATTAAATCACTGTCATTAGATAAATCAGTATCCACAGAAAAATCAGAATATATACCTCTATATCCTTGTTCAACAAATACCATAATGGTACTTTTTTGAGAATCAGAATTCCAATCTTCTAATGCTTTTCCTATGACAAATCCTGATTTAGTTGCTTTAATTGCCTTACCTTCATCGGTTGAAGTAGTTAAATAATCCCCTGCATTAATAAACTCTGATAAGTTAGATATTTTAACGGGAACACGCCCATTAAGAGCTATTGGCATCGGATTATCGTCCTTTTTTATATTATAACCAACAGAACTAAAATCACTATGATTATCAGATACTATACCTATAACATTATCTTGATATTCTTCATTAGATTTTTTTAGTTTTGAAATATTTCCTTTTACATTATTAAAATCTATTATTCCTTTTTCATCTACATTATAAGTAGGAACTGTTTCGTCTCCTACTGAAACTATATCTCCATATTCTATTCCTTTTTCCACAGGATACATTTCAGCATAATCAGCAATAGGAACATCATTACAATCACGAATTTCATAAGCTAGCCCTAACGAAGGAGATGTGCCATTTGCAAGACTTGAACATAATGCTGAAGTTGCCGCAGTATCAGAAAGTCCCATACTAACTATACCATCACTATTAATCTTAAATACAGACGCATTATTATTCTGAAGGTCAATAAAGTTACCAGTAAACGAACCTGAACCAGTAGCAAAATCCATAAGTAATCCTGTGCCAGTAAAAGTTGACGTTTCATGATAGAAAGTAGCAAATGAAGTTGCTGAGGTCATAGTATTAGAATATAGGCGTAGAACATCACCTTGCGTTGTTCCTGTATTTTCTCCATAAATCGCAGCTGGTATGTATGTACCACCAGCCACAGCATTAGTTACCCCTTGAATTCCAAAAGTCGCCCCTGTTGCACGAAGACCTGTATTTACCCCTAAAGTATTACTTCCTGCATTAGAAGTTATATCTATTCCTCTTACTAAATTTGAAAAAGAAGTATTATCTACTACACGCAAAATTTCTCCAACGGCCGTATTAGCAACTGAAGTAGGATTATTTGTAATAACATAACGATTTCCAACTTGAATACCTCCAGAAGTAGGATCAAAAGTATAACTTCCAAGTATACCAGTAATAGCACTTGATGACCCATTAGATGAAGTAGTTCCTGATAAATATAATCTAGAAGAAGATGTTGAATCAGATGACCCCCCTATGAACACTCGTCCTGTATTGTAATAAATATCAGAATTTGTTGTAGTCCACTGGCTACTTATTTTAGCATTTATATTTCCATCTAATTTATTAAGAGCTTGAAGAAGAGTATCTGTACTAGAAACTACACCTGTTCCACTTGTAAATCCAGTTATCGGAGAATTAAGAGAAAGTCCATTACTGCCAACAACAATACAATTCACTTCTCCAGGTACACAATCTGGATCAAGTTCTGTCCCTGGGGCGAAAGGTCCACTTCCAGATGCAAAGATTTTTATATATGATCCTAATAAAATAAAAAACAGAAATATCGAAAATATTTTAATCCACATAGGTATTTTTAATTTATTAAAAACATAATACATAACTATATTATAAACCATAAACAAATAAAAAACAAAGTATTTTCCTTTGTTTTTTGTGAATAAATATTACTTTTTATATTCATAAATATTTACCCGAGCAGGACGGACTATTCTGTGTCCTATTTTGTACCCCACTTGGACAATTTTTGCAATTTTGTGATCTTTATCTTTATCATCTGTTTCTATTATCTCAATAGATTCGTGAATAATAGGATCAAATAAAATATCAATTTTATCTATTTTCTCTATCCCATTATTTTCTAAACCATTTAATAATTGCTGATAAATATATTCCACCCCCATACGCCAATTAATATCTACCTTCTCCCAAACTTCTTTGTTTTGAAAAGCCATATCAAAGCTATCGAGTGCAGGAAGTAAATTACTTAAAAATTTTTCTTTAACAAGTACAGAATTTCTAATATGAGATTCTCCATGTTCCTTTTGCAAATTTATATAGTCAGCCTTAGCTCTCTGCCAGCCAGTCAAATATTCTTCTTTTTCTTTACGACAAACTTTTAATTCTTCACGTAATTTTTTTACAATATCTTTAGTAGGTAGTATTTCTCCATCTTCGGTACTTTCCACAAAAGAAACATCATCCACTGATACATCTTCTGTATCTATATTTATTTCTTTTTCTTCATCGTTTTTCATAAGATAATTTTAAACAAAAATAGAAACTTTTTCAAGTGTTAAAATCTCCCATATTTAAAACCATACAATACTCGCTTACTGCTATCGCTAAGAATGAGTATTGTATGATTTTTCTAATTTATCTGTATTTTTAAATGGTGAATCGAAGGTTATAAGCTTTTTCGATTTCTTCTCCCAATATTTTCTTCCTTTAAAAAAACAAAAGCCCCATAATGGGGCTTTTGTTTTTAACGCTTACTCCATTGTGGAGATTTGCGAGCTTTTTTGAGTCCGAATTTCTTTCTCTCGACTTGTCTAGGATCACGCTTAAGCATTTTTGCTTTCTTAAGAGGTGATCTTAATTCTTCATCAAATGATACAAGCGCTCTTGAGATGCCATGTCTTATTGCTTCCGCTTGAGCATGAATTCCACCTCCTTTAGTAGTTGCAATCATTTCAAACTTTTCTGTTATTTTCGCCTCTTCAAAAGCTTCAGTAATTATCTTTCTTAATTCTACTGTTTTAAAATATTCAGTATAATCTTTACCATTTATTGTAAAACTATTCTTACTTGCTTTTATCAGTTTTACGATGGCTGTAGCTGTTTTTCTTCTACCGACAGCTCTTATGTATTCTTTTGTAGATTTCTTTTCTGTCATATATTTTATTCAGTTACTTTTAGGTTTTTCATAATCTTAGATCTTAACTTGTTTCCTGGAATCATTCCATAGACAGCAAGTCCATAAAGACCGGCCCATCCTTTTTTCTTTATGATTTCTTCATTAGTTGAAAATTTAAGCCCTCCTGGATGACCTGAATATCTTTCATGTAATGTTTCTTTCATTCTTCTCTCTGTAAATTTTGTTTTACTTGCGTTTATAATTTCTACTTTTACATCGAAAACTTTATTCTTTACGAATTCTGCAGAATTTTTACCCATGAGGTAAGAGGCAGCGATTGTCGCTACTCTTCCTAGTGTCTTGTCTGTTGCATCTACTGTATATTTTGTTGCCATATAATTATATAAGTTCAATTATGGCCATAGGACTTGCGTCTCCTTTTCTTTGGCCTATCTTTGTAATACGAGTATAACCTCCTTGGCGACCTTTATACTTTGGTGCGATAGTATCTATAAGTTTTCCTGCTTCTGCCCCCTTGTTGTACAAACGGGAAGTAACAATACGGCGTGAGTGTAGTGTACCCTCATTAGCCTTTGTTATTATTTTTTCTATCATAGGACGAAGTTCTTTAGCTTTTGCCTCTGTTGTTTCTATTCTTCCGTGAGCAATAAGCGACAGCATAAGACCCTTCATTAGGGCATTGCGCTCATTTTTCTCTCTTCCAAATTTTCTTTTATTATTGTGATGTCGCATATAATTTATTATTAATCTATTAACTTCCGTTTCCGGATTATCTAGCTCACGCTAGTATTATTTAAGTGTTATACCATAATCTCCCAAGACCTTTTTGATCTCGTTGATCCCCTTATCTCCTATCCCTTCAATTTCAAGAAGATCTTCTTTCTTCTTGCGAGCTACTCCTCCGATAGTGCGGATATTTGCTCCCGTAAGAGCATTAAGAGTTCTGGTTGAAAGTGGAAGGGTATCTATACGAGTCTTCAAAATATCAGTAAATTCACTAGTTTCTCCTTTTTTAGATTCTTTATCTTCTTCTTTTTCTTTAACATCTTCTTGGATTATATCTTCTACTACTTTTGGTTTAACTGTAAATCCAATGATAGCTTGAAGTTGCTCTACCATTATAACTATAGCCTTTTCTAAAGCCTCACGGGGAGAAAGAGTTCCATCTGTTTCTATAATCATACGTAAGCGATTATGGTTTGTTTTATCTCCAACACGCATATTCTCTACTTCATAAGCAACACGTCTAATGGGAGTAAAAATAGCATCAAGTGAAATAGAACCTACTTCATTTTTATCTTTTTGATGAACTTCCTTAGGAACAAAACCTAGTCCCTTTTCAATTTTCATTTCTATATTAAGAGAACTTTTACTTGTAAGCTCTGCTATATATAAATCTTTGTTTAAAATTTCTACTTGACCAGAAACATCAATATCTCCTGCTGTAACAATTTTAGGACCCTTAACAGAGAGATTAATGGTTTGTGGTTCATCGGTTAGTAAACGAAAACGAATCTGCTTAAGATTAAGCATTATTGTTATAACATCTTCCTTCACCCCATCTAATACAGAAAATTCATGATCTGCTCCTTCTATCTTCATAGAAGTTATAGCAGCTCCTGGAAGGGATGATAAAATAATTCTACGTAGAGAATTACCAAGAGTGTGACCATACCCAGGGTATAGCCCGTCAATTTCATAGATACCTTTAGTATCTACTTCCTTCACTATAGACATTTTAGATGGTAATAAAATATTTAAATCAGACATATGATATTATTATTTGCAGTAACTAGTACTTGCAATATTATTTATAAAAATTAACCATACGTTAAAACTAGCGACTATAAAATTCAAGCACTGTGTTAAGGTCTAAAAATCCTTCAACATTTTTAGGCTTACCTTGCACCTTCCCTGACAATGCTTCTGGGTTAAAAGTTAACCAATTAGGACATGTGTAGTCCTTACTCTTAGTTACAATATCCTTAAATAAAGGGCTTTTCTTACTTCCTTCTCGGACGGAAATAGTATCTCCTACTTTTACTTCAGCAGAAGGAACTGTTGTTTTCTTATCATTTAGAAGAATATGCCCATGAGAAACCATTTGGCGAGCTAATCGACGAGTAGAAGCAAGACCTAATCTATAAACTACATTATCCAGTCTACTTTCTAAAAGCTCATATAGATATTCAGTAGCAATTGTTCCTTTATGTGATACAGATTTATTTATATAATTAGTAAATTGCTTTTCACTTATGTTATACATAAAGCGAACTTTCTGTTTTTCTACAAACTGTAAAGCATAACCAGAAAGAACTTTTGGCTTCTTATTTTTTGAATTTTTATCATGACGTGCAGAAGATGCTACAAACTTAGCAGTCTGACACTTTTCAAAAACACCTGCACCTAATCTTCTTCCTATTTTATATTTTTTGACATTCTTCATTTGAAAATATTTTGAAAAATTATTAACTATACGCGACGTGGTTTCTTAGGTTTTGGACCATTATGAGGAACTGGGGTTAAATCTTTAATACCAGTTATCTCTATATCAAAAGCCATAAAAGCACGAATTGTAGGCTCACGCCCACTTCCAACTCCTTTAACAACTACATCCACTTCTTTAATTCCTAAAGCTTTCGCTTTTTCTCCAATAACAGAACCTGCTTTAGAGGCAGCAAAAGGAGTACCCTTTTTGGCACCCTTGAATCCTAGTGCACCTGATGAAGTCCAAAAAAGAGTATTACCTTCTTTATCGGAAAGGACTACTTTTGTATTATTGAAAGTTGCTTCCACATGAAGGGTACCTGCCACTATCTTTTTCTTAGAATTTTTTACAGAAATAACAGGGCTATTATTCTCTTTTGATGAAACTTCTTCATTTTCTTTTTTTACTATTTTTATCTTTCCCATATAATTAATTATGTTTTACTTTCTTTTCGACGTCCTGATGCCATTGTCTTTCTAACGTTTCCTCTAACTGTTCTTGAGTTTGTTTTAGTTCTTTGTCCATTTACTGGAAGTCTTTTCATGTGCCTTATCCCTTTATATGATTTTATATCCTTTAATCTTTTAACATTAGCAGCTATTTCTCTTTTTAAAGTTCCCTCAATAGTCATACTTTCTATAATCTTTCTTATGGCATTTTCTTCGTCAACAGTAAGGGTATCTGCTTTAATGTAAGGATCTATACCTGCTTCTTTTAATATCTTCTTTGCTCTACTTTGTCCTATACCATATAGAGATGTAAGAGCTATATAAAGATGCTTATTATTTGGAATTGTTATACCGAGTATTCTCATAATTATTGTTTTTGTTTATGTTTAGGATTTGAGCAAATAACATAAAGATGCCCTGCTCTTTTGACCATTTTGCATTTTGCACAAATTTTTTTTACTGATGCTTTTATTTTCATAAATTTATTAAGCGAAATAAAAAATAAGGAAATAATCCTTGATTTTTAAAAATTAGGCTATACGGAACAATATTACACTATTTAAAAAAAAATGCAAGAGGGCAAGCCTAATTAGCCCCTTTTTATAATCCTACCTTTACCGCCATATGGATCTAGTAAAACTTCTACTCTATCTCCAACTAAAACTTTGATCCTGTTAATTCTCATCTTTCCTGAAAGATAAGAAATCATAACATTACCATCTTCAGTTTCCACTCGAAACAATGTATTAGGAAGAGCTTCTATTACGGTACCAGAAACGGTATTATTTTTTTCGTTTTGATTCATTATTATATTTATATGATAACAAATATATATTTAAACGTCAAATATTTTTATCTAATATTAATTTTTATTTTAGAAACATCTTTAGGTAGATATGATTTCCATGGTGGAAATATACGAACGGTCGCATTTTTTATTCCAGGGTCTTTTTTAAATATATCCTCTGTCCAATCTTTATGTATACCAATTAATTTATTAGCAAGAAGTATTGAATTGGGATTCCATATTAAGTCCACATCACCATTTAAATAAAAATTTAAATTTTGTAAATCTTTGGAAATTATTTGGTCTACATCAATAAATGACAACTTTAGATCATTTATATTTTCTATTTTTATCTCTTTTATTTCTTCATCTGCCATTTTAGGATAAATCCTTTTTATAATGTTTTTTTCTAAATTAGATTCTTTAAATATTACAGCAGAAAGAGTTCCACTTATGGGTATCTTAGACAAAGCTTCTTTAAAATACAAATCATTATTTATAGAATAAGAAAAATTAATTCCTTGATCATAGAATATATATCCGGCAGGTAATTCAGCTTTTAACTTCTTAATTAAATTATTTTTGAAAGTATTCTCAGCATAAGAATTAAGTTTACCAAGATTTTCAGGATCTAAATAATAAACCTCTCCTTGAGCACCTCCTTCAAAAACAGAATCAGCTTTGGCATAAATTTTATTAAATTTAGGAGAATTTTTGAAAAAATTAAAAGTAAGAGAAGTAGGAGAACCGTTATAAGAATCTCCTGGTAAGAACGACGTAACACTAGTCTTAGCCTTCCCTGGTATTATCTTTTTGTCTTTATCTAAAGTATAACCAGGAACAATAACCGAAGAATCTAAAAGGTATAATTTACCTTGATCATCTGTCAGGTAAGAACCAGCTGATATTTTCTGAGATAAATTACCATACTCATTATAAATAGTTATAAACCCTTGTGACTTAGTAGAAACAACTTTAGTATTTTTTAATTCTATTTCTTTATCTTCTTCACTATTTTCTATCATAATTTCATAAGATATATCATCATTATTATTCAACTCTGATTGAAATTGCTGATTATTTAAATTCATTTTTTCAGTTTTTTTATTTATTTCTATAATTGTTTTCTCAAAAAAATTACAAATGAAATAAACAATTATCAGAAATAGAATAAGGGTCAGTAAATTAAAAAATTTAAAATTCTTAATTTTTTTCTTAGATAAATTTTGTGCAGGAGATGATTTAATTTTATTCAATCTTTTGTTGAATTGGGGTTCTTCATAATCTTTATATTCTTTAGGTTCTTTCAAGATAATCTTTTTAGGTAAGATATTGGTATCATTATTTTTTTTATTTATTTTTATATCTTCTATTTTTCTTATCATTTTGTTTTCTTTTCTTCTTTTCTTGAATAAGAAATGGCTTCAATCATAAGAAACGGATCACAAGTACCATTAGTAACCTTGCACATATTTAGAAATTCTTGTCCATCTAAGGTAACTACTTCTGGATTGTATTTTGTCATAAGAATAGGAGCATATTCCTCCTTTTTAATTGTTTCAGAAAACCATTTTCTGACATCTGAATCTGCTGTTAAAAAGATAGTGCTAGGTAATGCTAGAGTATGAGGTAAATCATTAACACATTGTCTAAAGGCTTCGCCCCAAGATTTTTCTATAGAATCAAATAAAGGAGCAACTTTCTTTTTCCTTCTCTCAGAAAGAGAACCAGAAATATATAAATTAAAAAGTTCTTTCGCATCACGAAGTTCTAGATCAAGCTTGGTACATATAAATCTATAAAAAGTCTTTTTTCCAAAAGGAAAAGATAGCGAAGAAATAAGTATACCCTTAGACACTATACCAACCTCTGTTATCTCTCCTCCTACATCCAATAATAAATAAGAATCGGGACTTATATATTTATCTCGAACTGCCAAATAACTTGAGCACATAAAAGAAGAAAAATTTATCTTGGTATCATTGAATTTTTTAATAAACTCCTTTTTTATGGCGTCTAAACAAGTCTTTGAAGTTAGAGAAATAATCATATTCATTTCTATCTGGCGTGATTTCATCCCTACGGGATTTTCTACATTATATCCATTTAGAAGAACATTCATTATGTGATATTCCATAAGCTCTACATGATTATCGGAATCTTGATATTTATTATTATATCCTTCTTTAATATTTATAATTTCCTTTGTTATTAAATCATTTGCTAATTTTTCTGTAAAAAGAAAAGAGTGATCCTTGCTTAATTTTATTACCCTATTTTCTGAAATATACCAAGGCGAAGCTAAGACACAAAAAATCTCATCGATCTTCCCCATCTTACTCTCATATAAAAGACGAGCACTGTCAGCTAGAGCCATAATCATATTTTTAAGAAGAACGTCTAAGTCTGTCCCTTGGTGAAAAGAGATCTCAGATCGAACAGATTTGATAATATGAGGAAAATTATCTTTCGTATTTATCTTAGCAATCGCACCACCCACACTATCCGAACCGATATCAAAAATCGCTATTGTTTTTTCTTTTTGTTTACTTTTCCAAAACAAAAAATTCATATACTGTTATTATAACAACAAATGAGAAGCATAACAAATAAATATCAATAATAAAAACAAAATTACATAAAAAGAAGCGTTATCTTCCGATAACGCTCTTAATATAATCACATCATAATTCATTCAATTAATTTAAATACAGTCATATTGATTTTCTCATAGCTCTTGTTTTTTTGTTTATTTTATATGATTATTGTGTTGATATAAATTAATAACTTTAATTATGGTTGTAATATTTCATCCATATTCCAATTTCCATTCACAGCCAATTTAATATCTTTAACACTAGAAAATTGAGTCATTGTCTTTCCTATGGATGTTAATCTATAACTACCACTACAAGAAGCAAAATTATTTTCAATCTCCTTACTAAAATCAATAAACAAAATCCCATCTTTAATATTAATAGAATTTATTTTTGTTTCTTTTGGCATTGTTCCATAATAACCTAATTTTTCTTCTTCTTTCGTTGGCCCTTTAATTAACTCTTCTAATGTAGCTCTAGCTACTGCTTGAGTTTTTGGTATTTTTCTTTTTACAGGATAGACCAAGTTACAATCGTAAGATTGTGGATTTTTAATACTATTTCCAAAATATAATATAATTTCCATTTCTTCATTTAATTTTTCTTGATTTATAAATTTAAAAGAAGAAATCATATCTTCAAAAACTTTTTTATCTTTATTAAATTGTGTTTCACTTCCAGAAATAATACTTAAAGAATATTGTTTATTATTGTAAATAAAATTATAAAGCTTGCCTTTAATAGTACTAGATGACGTTTTTAATCCAGTAAATACCTGCAATGTTTTACCTCCGATATTTATCATTTCCAAATTAGCAAGTCTTTGAACTTTCATAGATTCAGGTAAATTTGTTTTTGGATCTTTTATAAATTCTTCATAATTAGCATAATTCATATTAGTATCTACACTAATATTTATATAAGAACCGTCGGTCTTTAAACCAAAATCAGAACCTGGCAAAACTGCATCTTTAGTATTTTGGATAACAAATGAATTGTAACCATAATTACCATTTGACTGTATTTTTGTATCTGAACTTTTAACATACCAATCCGAAGGATAATCAATTTGATATCCAGCATTTACATTAACTTGCGTTTTCATTCCTTCTTTTTTGGTATCTTCCTTTATATTTATAACTTCTTCATTATTATTTTCTTTTTGACTTTCAACACTTGAAACTTCTTTTATTCCATTATCCTTGACCTCTTTCTTTGTCCCCAAATAATAAGCCCCACCACCGATAATTAAAGCCCCGAGTATGATTCCCAAAATTGCAATTGTTGCAAAACCTTTGTTTTTCATAAATTTGATAAATTAATGGTAATTAATAAACACAATAATTATAACATATTAAAAAAAATAAACTACATACCGGCTAAAAGCCGGTAGTTTAGTAAATACACGGACTAAAGTCCTGAATTTGAAATCGTAAAGTCGTCACCTCTTTTTTCTTGATCTTCATCTTGGTGCTCAATATATTC
>Ga0116171_10005841_pt1 | contig 10734 bp, 10 predicted proteins | sample AD_JPNHW2_MetaG_FD_89798 | JGI IMG/M metagenome (GOLD analysis project Ga0116171, IMG submission 89798) | Active sludge microbial communities of municipal wastewater-treating anaerobic digesters from Japan - AD_JPNHW2_MetaG | ecosystem: Engineered > Bioreactor > Anaerobic > Digestate | place...
GAGTGGTTTCTTTGTAGCCTATTGCTGTTATTCCGTCGAGCAGGCGCGGATCGAAACCAAATTCTTCAAATTTCAAAATGTTACTATTTTCTGCAAAGGTACGCTTTATAATGTTTCAAACAGCGTAATATACCGCTTTCTCATCAGCGGCATATCAAGGCTCCAGCCTGTTGCTTTGCAGTTGCTGATGCGAAACACGCCCATCACATCGTAACCAACCGCTTCGATCCACGACAGCATGAAAGGGCGGGAGCTTACTATTTCCTGTTTCAGTGAGATATCATCGTCAATTTCCGTTACGTCGCCCGTAACCCGTAACTGAACGTTATTACTGTAAAAACACAGTTCTACCTTCGGGTTGGCCTGCAATTGTTTGTAAAAATCCTTGTTTTTTCCGGTAGTGAAAACGATACCGCTTTCATCGGCTTTGTGCATCATGATAGCGCGCACATGAGGCTGATCGGCCTGTTGCGTAGCGATAAAAAAAAGCGGGTTGGCCTTTATAAATGCCAGTATTTCTTCTTTAGTACTTAACATAGTTGTTGAGTTTTTTTAAATTGCAGATCGTGAAATTGCCTTCAATGAATTTGCCTATCCTGTACAAACTTTCTCCGGCGCCGCATTCAATAAACGTGTTCACTCCGTTTTTTAGAAGAAACAAGAAAGTTTTATACCAGTCGAAGCTCACGCTGAGGTTGTTGCTGAGCTCGGTGATGATGTCGTCTCTGTTCAGAATTATCCGCATGTCAACGGCCGATAAATATTTTAGATTGTTGTTTCCGATCAGCATGTTTTGAAGAGCCTGATGAAATTCTACGGATGCAGTTTTCAGCAAGGGAGCGTGATAGGGGTGCGTAACAGGCAACATGCGGGCTTGTATGGCACCGGCTTCGGCAGCTTCTTTGAGAATTTGACCGAGATGTTTTTCATTTCCCGACAGCAAAAAAGAAAATTCGCTGTTTTGGTTGATGATAAATGTATCCTTCTGATAAGGGCGTATTAGTGCCTCAATATCATCCCGGTTCAGTCCTCCGATGGAACACATCGACGATGGTGGCTCCGGCAGATTTTTTTCTATGGTTTCAAATGCTGCTTTTATCATGCTCAGCCCGGTTCCGAAATCTATCGAGCCGCAGTGATACATGGCCGCGTAAATTCCCATGCTGTAAGCGGAAACAAATGTGGGAATTTGTTTTCTGTCGTGCAAAATATCGGAAATGCAGCAGCTGATAATGTAGGTGATATACTGTGATTTCAATTTGTCGCCGAGTAGGGTGTTTTCTGTAATGTGAAAATCGCTGAGCTTGCTACCGCTTATCTCTGAAGCTTTTTCTAAAAAAGCACGGAAATTTATTCCGTACCTTTCGATCACCTGTGTTTCTATGCCGAGGTATTCGGGCACAAAAGCGGGGAAAATGTGTGCAGTTTTATTTGGATCAGAATTAGTATCAAGCTTGCTGCTGCCCATCGGGTAAATTTATTTGTCCGTTTCGGCAACAAAATTAAGAAATTTTTGCAGAGAAGCTTTTTTCACCTCATCGAAACGGTAGTCGATGTTATCGCAGTAATAAGCTGCGATATCAAAATAAGGATCAATTACAAGATTGTATTTTTTTACCACATCGCTTATATGCTCCACGCCGTATTTCATGGCCGACGAAAAATTCCTGATTTGTTCTTCCGTCAGGCTGGTTCGGCTTACCCACACGGCAAAAACAAATGGCAGGCCTGTGAATTTTTGCCATTCAGCGGCAAGGTCGCGCTTATGGGTAAAATGCCTTGAAAGTTCAATGGCTTTATCTCCGATCACCACAAAAGCATCGGTGGCGGTATGGTCGTTATAATTTCTGACATTCAACGGCTGCCATCCGGGATTGATGTTCCAGTAATGTTTTGCCAGCACTTTTACCAGACGTACCGAGGTAGCCGATTCGATATCTAAGCCAACAGTTTTTATGTCTTCAATATTCTTGTTGCTTAGCAGCAGCACGGTTTTTACTTCGTTTACCGTCCCGATGCAATAATCAGTAATGATTTTATGTTCCGGTAGCGAATGCAGCGCCCCAGCGGGCACCAACGCAATATCGCATTCACCGGCGGTAAAACAACGGGCACATTCTGCAGGTGGGAATAACAAAAGTTTGTAATTACGATGCAATCCCGAATTTTCTATCCCGTACACAAACGGAAATGTATTGGCATACGAAACAGCAGCGATACGAAGGGGGTTTGACATGGTTTTTTTAATCAGAGCAAACTTTCATAATTTTAACAAATATACAAAAAACCTGTATGTGCTCGTTCACAATGTTATTTATACTAACTCTCAAGCTATAATTTGCGTTCCGGCCTATAATTACCTTCGGTTTTCTGCACCTTGCTCACCGCAATAGTGGCGGCGATTACCGAATAAGCCGGGGCAAAAATAAAGCCCACCACCGGCACAAAGAAAAAGAAAAGATAAAAAACCAGCCCGTTGGCAACGGCCATACCGCGGTTTTTGCGCACAAACTTCACACTGTCGCTTATCTTCAGTTTATAGCGTTCGTTCGAATAGTCGATCATCGAAAAACCATAAAAATAACACGTGATGAACAGCATGATAACCGGCGTTATCCAACCTATAACGGGTATATACCCGGCAAAGAAAAACAGTATCATAAAAGCCATCTCAATAAAAAAATTCCGGATCACGATACGGATACCGCGCCATACATCTTTTATAAACTGCCCAAGCCTGAACGGATAATTATGCCCCGTAAGCAGTTTGTCGGTCTTTTCCGAAAGCAGCGCCAGTGCCGGAGATAATATGGCCAGAACGATGTACTTATATACTGAGGAGTAAAGAAAGAACAACAAAATGTACAATGCAATTTTGAACACCCATTTGAAAAACTGAACAATATAATTCAGAAATCCTTCCTGAGTCTTTGATAAGCCGGTAATATCGAGCAGCCAGTCTGTCAGGAGAACAATGTAATGCCACCCGAAAAATATCAAAAGCAGTAAAATAGACACGTTGATGAGGGCCGGTAAAAAAACATAGCCCCACAAACGGTTTTTTTTAATAAGCTTGTGAGCCTCTGAATACGATGAAAAGCCAAGTTTGAAATTTTGGAACAACGCCATGTTTCACGAATTTCTTTTAATTACTTTTTTTACATTTTTGCCGATCTTGCTGATACGCTCGATGTTTTCTTTTATCGGTGATTTGGTCAGGCCGTCAATGCTAAGGTTTACATTCTGATGAATAACGGAATGCTGTTCGGGATAAACAATTACAAAACTGTATTTGATGAAATTTTTAGAGAGCTGTTTGGGAAGCCCGGTAAGGTAGGGGTGGTGTGAAATGGTATTTTCGCGCGCATTTACCCAGAACAGAAGATCGGTCTGGCTGAGGTGGTCGCGAAGGTTTTCCGGGTTGCTGAAGTCGTTATTTATCACATAATTCACCGAAGAAGCTTTGGATCCGTCGAAATCGCGGGTAAGATGTTCGGTAGTTTCATCATTGGCAAAGATCAGTACTTTGGCGGTCAGCTCTTTTGCAATGTTCGACATCTGTTTCACCCATTTTTTATAACCGGGTTCAAACTCGGCGTTGGGAGGCACGATCAGCACCAGCCGCTTGAAAGAGCCAAACGGGCGAAGAACCTTTACCACGAACATCATCTGGTTGTTTTTCGGAAGTACATTATCAACGATCCCGCCGAACAGACTCTGAACGGTGGTAAGCTGTCCGTTCCAGCCAAGAACTACCTTGGTGATCATCAATTCCTTGATGGCCCGGTTGATCCCGTTAGCTACATTGACGTCGATACGCGATATCAGCCGTGCCGATTTGTCATCGGATACCGACTGGCTTACGATACTTTCGATAAGCCTGTTCTTTACCATGATCTCGTACCGCGCTTCTTCCGAATCGGGGTTCCCGGTAAATACATTCAACGGGAATAAGGGCTCTTTGGAATTCTTGTTTTTGATAAGTAGCGCAAAATTGATCAGCATTGGCATCGTATCCGGATTCGAAACGGGAACAAGTATGCGCTGCTGAATGTTCTCATCATCAACATGCCTCTTTTTTTCAATACGTGCCAGTTTTCTTCCGGCGCTTTCTGTTACAAACGAGCTGATCAGGCAGCTGACAAATATTACGATGATCGTTCCATTCAAAACGTGAATATCCAGCATACCAAGTTTGTATCCGACCAGTATCAGCGCAATGGTAGCTGCGGCGTGCGAACTACTTAGCCCGAAAAGTACATTGCGCTCTACCGGGGTAAACCTATAAATTTTCTGCGTTATAAATGCTGCAAGGTATTTGGTTATTTCGGCCGTTAAAACCAGCAACCCTGCAATGATCAGCGCCTGCGGCCCGTTTATCAGCACCTTCAGATCTACGATCATCCCAACACCGATAAGAAAAAACGGGATAAAAATCGTGTTGCCGATAAAAACCGTTCTGTTCATCAGCACTGATGACGAAGGGATGAGTGAATTTAATGCCAGACCTGCCATAAAAGCGCCGATCATCGGTTCTATGCCGGCGGCTTCAGCAAGAAAAGACGAGGCGAATAAAATGCATAGCACATACAGATACTGAGCACCGCCATCGCCTTCCATTATCTTGAAAAACCAGCGGCTGACCGTAGGCACCACCCAGATCATGACGGCTGCAAATAAGGATATCGAAAGTGTCATCGTGACCCAGAACTGGAAGTCAAGCGAGTCCTGAAAAACCCTGACAATAATAGCAAGCAGCAATAATACCGCCGTATCGGTGATAATGGTGCCGCCGATCACGGTATTCACTACTCGGTTTTTGGTGATGCCAAGGCGTGATGCGATCGGGTAAGAAACGAGTGTATGTGTAGAGAACATGCTTGACAAAAGAAGCGCCGCGAGAAAATCAAGTTTGATAATATAATAAGTTACGAAGAATCCCAGAATAAGAGGAATAAAAAATGTTAACGACCCGAACACTATGCTTCGAGAACGGTTCTTTTTGAAATCAACCAAATCTATCTCGAGGCCCACAAGAAACATGATATACAAAAGTCCGAAAGAGCCAAGCATATTCATGCCGTTGACCGGTGTTATAATGTTAAAACCGTTCGGCCCCAGAAAAACGCCTGCCAGTATAAAACCTACAATACCCGGAATCCTCAGCTTCTTTAAAAGACGGGGTGCAAGAAAGATGATGGTAAATATTAAAAGAAAAACAAGGATGGAATCGGTAATAGGAAGCTGAAATTTATCTAAAAATTTCACTGGGAATTTTTTACAAAAATATAAAAATTACCTGAATTAATTCAAAGCAGTTTAAAGAATATTCACTTCAGGCTCCAGCAAAATTCCGAATTTTTCGTAAATGCTGTCCTGAATTCGATGTGAGAGTTCCACTATTTCCGCGCCGTGGGCCTTGCCGTAATTCACTAAAATCAACGGCTGCATTTCATTAACGCCGACGTCACCTTTGCGATATCCTTTCCATCCGCATTGCTCAATAAGCCATGCCGCGGCTAGTTTATGCATGTTTTCCGGCGCCGGGTAATTTGGCATAGTAGGAAATCTTGTGATCAATCGGTTGAACTGTTCCTCATCTATCTGGGGATTTTTGAAAAAACTTCCGGCAGAACCTATGTCTTTCGGGTTGGGGATTTTTTGGTCGCGGATGTTGCAAATAGCTTTGCTAACCGTTGCCAGATCAGGTTCTTGGCTGCTGATGCGCCGGACTTCATCCGCCACCCCGCCGTATTCCAGATGAAAATCAGGAGTTTTCGAGAGGCGGAACACCACATTGGTGATGATCACCTTGCCTTTCAACTGCCTTTTGAAAATGCTGTCGCGATAGCCAAAATGGCATTCCGGCTGTGTGAATTTCATACGACTGCCGTCGTCGAGGCTTATCGCATAAACTTCTTTTAAGCAGTTTTTTACTTCCGTGCCATAGGCGCCGATGTTCTGTATCGGGCTGCTGCCCACCTGTCCCGGAATACCTGAGAGATTTTCCAGTCCGTACAGCTCTTCCGTGATGCAGAAATTTATCAGGTCTTCCCATAATTCGCCGGCGGCAACATCAATGGTGGCGCTGGTATCATCCTCAGCAAGTTTTTTAAATCCTTTGGTGCTTATTTTAGCGGCTAAGCCCTCGTAATTTTTTGTAAAAAGTATGTTGCTTCCGCCACCCAGAGGGAGCAGTGGAATTTTTTTTTCGTGATAAAAACCCAGCAACTCTTCAAACTCTTGTTGCATCGAAATTTCAGCAAACCACCGGGCGTTGACATCCATGCCAAATGTATTGAACTTTTTCAGGCTGAAATTTTCAAAAAATTCCATGAGTGCGTTATTTTAAGGAAATCATATATTTTCTTGCAGCATCAACAAAAGCAATAAAAAGCGGGTGAGGACTGAGCACTGTGCTGCTGTATTCTGGATGGAACTGTGTGCCGATAAACCACGGATGATTCTTGTTTTCAATGATTTCCACCAGGTTCTCTTTCTGGTAAATACCGGCAGCAATAACCCCTGCTTCTTCGAATTGTTTCAGGTATTCATTGTTAAACTCATAACGATGACGGTGGCGTTCGCTTATTTCTTCTTGCTGATAAATATCATAAACCTTGGTACCCTTGATTAATTTGCATGGGTATGCTCCGAGCCTCATGGTGCCGCCTTTGTTAGAAATATTTTTCTGGGCTTCCATGATGTCAATGACAGGATTCCGCGTGTCTTGGTTCATCTCAGTGGAATTAGCATCAGCATAGCCGAGCACATTACGTGCAAATTCTATAACGGCGCACTGCATGCCTAGGCAGATGCCCAGGAACGGAATGTTGTTCTCCCTGACATAGCGGATGGATGTTATCTTACCTTCGATTCCGCGCCCACCAAAACCGGGGGCAACCAGCATTCCATGCATGCCCTTGAGTTTTTCGGTCACATTTTCCTCAGTGATATGTTCGGATTGTATGGTGGTGAGATTTACCTTGCATTGTAATTCCGTGCCGGCATGAATAAATGATTCCACAATAGATTTGTAAGCGTCTTTCAGTTCCACATATTTGCCCACCAGGGCTATATTCACTTCACATTTCGGATTTTGCAGTTTATATAAAAACTTTTCCCAGCTTTCGAGCTTGGGCTCTCCGATAACCGGCGTATTTGTTTTTTCAAGCACTACCACATCGAGCATTTCTTTCTGCATCAGCAACGGAACATTATAAATGGTGTCGGTATCTATAGATTCTATGACCGAACGTGGTGAAACGTTGCAGAACAGCGCTATCTTGTGTTTTAGACTGTCGTTGAGTGGTTTTTCGGTGCGGCAGACCAGTATGTCCGGCTGTATTCCCAGTTCCAGCATCGACTTTACAGAATGCTGGGTAGGCTTGGTTTTTAGTTCTCCTGCGGCGCGTAGGTACGGAATTAATGTAAGGTGTACCACCACACAATTAGTTTCGCCCAGCTCCCATTTCATCTGACGGACAGCCTCAATATATGGCAGTGATTCTATGTCGCCTACGGTACCGCCGATTTCCGTGATCAGGAAATCAAGATTATGATCTTTGGCTAACAGTTTCATCCGGTATTTTATCTCGTCAGTAATATGTGGGATGATCTGAACCGTGGCGCCTAAAAAGTCGCCGCGGCGTTCTTTTTCGATGACAGCTTGGTAAATACGTCCCGTGGTAACGTTGTTGGCCTGCGACATAGGCACATTCAGAAAACGTTCGTAGTGCCCCAGGTCGAGGTCGGTTTCTGCGCCGTCGTTGGTTACATAACATTCCCCGTGTTCGTAGGGGTTGAGTGTGCCCGGATCGATGTTGATGTACGGGTCGAACTTTTGTATGGTAACGGCAAAGCCACGTGCCTGAAGCAGTTTGGCCAGTGATGCTGAAATAATACCCTTACCTAATGATGAAGTAACTCCGCCTGTGACGAAGATATATTTGGTTTGCGGCATGAATGATTTATTAAAACGCAAATTTCAGCATAAAACAAATACTTACGGTATTATTTTTCATATTTTTTTAACAAGAAAAAAAACAAGTATTCCGTCAATTAAAATTACCGATCAGTTTTTGCATATAAATTATATATTTGTTCTTTAACCTGTTTTTTTTCCACCAATGATGATTGCTTTGAAGTTTCTGATACTGGCCGTTGTTGCTTGTGTTCAATTTAATGCTTATGGCCAGCTTTCGTTTGATGATGTGAAGATGGAAAAAATTCATCAGCGCAAAATCAGGAAATATATTGAAGTGTGCAGTGAAGATAACAAACACCAATTTGCAGGGATACATCCCTCATGGAAGCGGGGAAAAGACTTGTCGTCATACAGCAGCAACGAAATGATTTTCTATTTGAAAGGCAATTTGCAGGATGTTTGGCAAGGCTATATTTCGGCAAATCCTTCAAAATCATGGAATGGCCGGAAAGTGTCCTTTGGTTTGTTGGTACAGAAATTCCCGGGTACTATTTTTTATAACAATGATTCGATAATGGGTGTAGATACCGGGCAGGTTTATTTTTTGAACCTCAAGCTGTTGCTGGGAATTTATAAAGTCCCGGTGGCATTTGAAATGATTACGGTTGATGCAGTAGAAAAGGTAATTGAGTTCAGTTACATTGAAGGGAATAAATCGAGCGGAGTGCAACAGGTGAAATTTTCAGATTTTGGCGGTGGCCGTACAAAAATTATACATAGCAGCTATTTTAAAAGCGATTCTAAATTCCGCGATAAAAACCTGTATCCCTTTTTTCATGAAAAAATCGTCGATGATTTTCACAGGAATATGCGAAAGTTGCTGCATTTGAAAAAAGCATCAGCGAGAGTCAAAAAAAAGTGATACATTCGACAAATTATTTAAACCGATCACGCAATCACGATAAGATTTCACCCTTTTCTCAGGCTGTTTCCAAAATAATGGTTTTGCATTGTGCGTGCCGGATGTTTATGAACAATTGTTTGCTCTTTTTTATCATCAGGCATTTCTTAAACATAAAATTTTACTAATATTGTGTCCTTATATTTTGAAAATATTATAAGGGAACAAAATGGGAGATTCTACTAAAATCGGGTTTGATAACGAAAAATACCTTCAGGAGCAGACCGCTGCGATTCTTGAAAGGGTTAGCAGGTTTAACGACAAACTTTACCTGGAATTCGGAGGTAAGATACTTTATGATTATCATGCTGCGCGGGTGTTGCCGGGATTTGACCCGAACGTTAAGATGCGGCTGCTGCAACTGTTAAAAGATAAGGTTGATGTGATCATGTGCATACATGCAGGTGATATTGAACGCAATAAAATCCGTGCTGATTTTGGAATTACATACGATGTGGATACCTTTAAAACCATTGATGATTTAAGGTGGTGGGGCATCAATGTTGCCGCTGTGGTCATCACCCGTTTTCAGAATCAACCGGCTGCCAAGGCTTTTAAAAACAAGCTTGAATTAAGGGGCGTAAAAGTCTACCTGCATTATCCGACTAAAGGATATCCTATGGATGTGGACCTGATAGTTAGCGATCAGGGCTATGGGGCCAACGAATATATCAAGACCACCAAACCAATTGTCGTTATTACCGGGCCCGGACCAGGCAGCGGTAAACTTGGTACTTGCCTTTGTAATCTGTATCATGAATATAAAATGGGGATCAAGGCCGGTTATGCCAAATTTGAAACATTTCCTATCTGGGATCTGCCACTCAACCATATGGTCAATATCGCCTATGAAGCTGCTACAGCCGATTTGAGAGACGAAAATCTTATTGATACCCATCATCTGAAAGCCTATAATAAAGAAGTAGTGAATTATAACCGCGATATAGAAGCGTTTAATTTGCTAAAGAAGATACTGGAAAAAATTACCGGTGGCGAATCCATGTATAAATCCCCGACGGATATGGGCGTGAATCGTGCCAGCGCCGGTATTGTGAATGATAAGATAATTCAGAAAGCCGCTTATCAGGAGATCATCCGCCGGTACTTCCGTTGTGCTGTGGAATATGCCATGGGCCTGACAGAAAAAGACACACTTAACCGTTCGATTGAGATCATGGATAAAATCGGTGCCAAAGAGGAAGACCGGAAAGTGGTATTACCGGCAAGGGAAGCCGCTAAAACAGCCGAGAAATGCGGGAAAGGAAATGAAGGAATCTATTGTGGATCGGCAATTGAATTGCATGACGGAACGATCATCACCGGTAAAAATTCGCCATTATTGCACGCATCTTCGAGCCTGATATTAAATGCAACCAAACATCTTGCAGGACTTCCCGATAGCATGATCCTGCTGCCCGAAAACATCATCGATTCGGTAACCCATTTGAAAAAAGATATATTGAACGGAAAAAAGGTCAATCTTGATGTGGAAGAAACATTGATTGCCCTCGCTATCAGCGCCACCACGAACCCGGCAGCTAAGATGGCGCTGGAAAGCCTGAAAGAATTGCGCGGATGCGAAATGCATTCAACTCATATTCCTACCGCAGGTGATGAAGCCGGATTCAGAAAATTAAAAGTGAACCTGACCTGCGATCCGATATTTTCAAGTATGCGATTATTCATGAGTGAATAAGATGCAAGAAAACTTCAGCCTCCTTACAGTCTGAACCACTGTTTTATCAACTGCTCTTCTTTGTGAGTGTTTTTCTTATAACTGAACTCATTGGTTTTTGGATTGTATTCGTAATCTTTTACCCATTTGCCAAAGTTTTTGGCAACCAGC
>Ga0116171_10005842_pt1 | contig 10734 bp, 5 predicted proteins | sample AD_JPNHW2_MetaG_FD_89798 | JGI IMG/M metagenome (GOLD analysis project Ga0116171, IMG submission 89798) | Active sludge microbial communities of municipal wastewater-treating anaerobic digesters from Japan - AD_JPNHW2_MetaG | ecosystem: Engineered > Bioreactor > Anaerobic > Digestate | place...
CCAGCCTCAGGCTGCCACGCAGATCGAGGTCGCGCCGGTGGCCCGCGACCACCGCGATCAGCCAGATGGCGGCTGTCCCGGCGGTCATGCGCAGCCATGACGCCGCCCACGGGTGCAGCCCTCCGGCCATCCCCCACTTGGCGAGCACGAGCCCGAACCCCTGGCAGAACGCCGACCCGAGCCCGAGCAGCATGCCCGACAGGTGGTGCCCGGCTGGCATCCCCTCGTCGCGGCGCTCGAGCACGACCCAGAACACGCCGCCGAGGGTGAGGACGATCCCCGTTCCGGCCAGCGGTCCCGGCACCTCGTGCAGCAGCACCGCGCCGATTCCGGCCGCGAATAGCGGCGCCAGGGAGAGCATCAACACCGCCAGGCGGGCGCCGAGGCGACGCATGGCGGCGAAGTAGGCGAGATCGCCGATCGACAGCCCGATGACCCCGCTCACCGCCAGCAGACCCAGGCTCCAGCCGTCGGTGATCGGGGATTGACCGGTGACCAGCAGGGTGAGGCCGAGCAGCGCCCACCCCAGCGGCAGGCGCAGCAGATTGACGCGCAGAGCACCGATTCGCTGCGCCGCCACCGAAAAGAAGAAGACGCTCGTGAACCCCCAGAGCGTCGCGGCGGCCAGCGCCGCCAGCTCTCCGACCGGCATCGAGACCGGCCTCCCGACCGGCCCGCAAGCATACGCCCCAACCCCGCCGCCAGTTGCCTGACGGTTTGCTACCCTGCTCCCGGAGGTGGACATGACACCTGCCTGGCATCACACGACGATCTGCGCGGTGCGCCGCGATGGCGTCACGGCCGTGGCCTGCGACGGGCAGGTCACCTTCGGCACCACGGTGCTCAAGCACGGCGCCTCGAAGCTGCGACGCCTGGGCGGTGGCCGCGTCGTCGCCGGCTTCGCGGGTTCGGTGGCCGACGCCCTGGCGCTCTTCACTCGCTTCGAGACCAAGCTGGAGGAGTACGCGGGCAACCTCGAGCGGGCCGCCGTGGAGCTGGCGCGCGACTGGCGCACCGACCGCGCGCTCCGACATCTCGAGGCGATGATGATCGTGGCGGACCGCGACGCGCTCCTGCTCCTCTCCGGGTCGGGCGAGGTCATTGCCCCCGACGACGGGGTGCTCGCCATCGGGTCAGGCGGCGCCGCGGCGCTGGCGGCGTCCCGGGCGCTGGTCGCTCACACGATGTTGCCCGCGTCGGAGATCGCCCGTGAGGCGCTTCGCATCGCCTCCGCCATCGACCTCTACACCAACGACCACGTCAGCGTCGAGGTGGTCCCATGAGCCAGCTCGTGCTCACGCCCCGCGAGATCGTCGCCGAGCTGGACCGCTTCATCATCGGTCAGCCGGCAGCCAAGCGTGCGGTGGCGATCGCCCTGCGCACCCGCTGGCGCCGCCAGCAGCTCCCCGAGGAGCTCCGCCGCGAGGTCACACCCGCCAACCTCATCCTCATCGGTCCGACCGGCGTGGGCAAGACCGAGATCGCCCGCCGCCTGGCCCGCCTGGCGAGCGCTCCGTTCGTCAAGGTCGAGGCCTCCAAGTTCACCGAGGTCGGGTATGTCGGGCGCGACGTGGACTCCATCGTCCGTGACCTCGTCGAGGCCGCCATCGGAATGGTGCGGGCGGAGCGCTCCGAGCGCGTCCGGGTCGCCGCCCAGCGCGCCGCCGAGGACCGCCTGTTGGATCTCCTGCTCCCCGGCCAGCCCGGCGCCGACCACGAGGAGTCGCGGCGGGCGCTGCGCCGCATGTTGCGCGAGAAGCAGCTCGAGGAACGGGAGGTGGAGGTGGAGGTCGCCGAGACCCGCATGCCTTCCATCAATCTCTTCGGTGGACAGGGCATGGAGACCCTGGAGATGAACCTCCGCGACGCCCTCGGCGGCGCGTTCTCGAAGCGAGAGCGCCGGCGCATGAGTGTGGTCCAGGCCCGCGCGGTGTTGGAGGCAGAGGAGGTGGAGCGTCTGGTCGACCGCGGCGAGGTGGAACGGGAGGCCGTGTCGCGGGCCCAGGAGAGTGGCATCGTGTTCCTCGACGAGATCGACAAGATCGCCGGCCGCGGCCAGACCGCGGGGGGACCAGACGTCTCGCGGGAAGGCGTGCAGCGCGACCTGCTGCCCCTGGTGGAGGGCACGACGGTGACCACCCGCTACGGCGCGGTGAGCACCGACCACGTGCTCTTCATCGCCGCCGGCGCCTTCCACGTCTCCAAGCCCTCGGATCTCATCCCGGAGCTGCAGGGACGGTTCCCGGTGCGGGTCCAGCTCGACGCTCTCTCCGAGGCCGACCTGTTGCGCATCCTCACCGAGCCAGAGCACGCCCTGCTCAAGCAGCACCGGGCGCTACTGGCCACGGAAGGCGTCGAGCTGGAGGTCACGGAGGAGGCCAGCGCCGAGCTCGCCCGCATCGCCGCGGAGCTCAACCGGAGCGGCGAGAACATCGGCGCCCGCCGCCTCACGACGGTGATGGAGCAGGTGCTCGAGGACACCTCGTTCTCGGCCTCCGAGCACCGCGGCAGCCGCGTCGTGCTCGACGCCGCCGGGGTGCGCCAGGCCCTCGCCCCGTTGCTCGGCCACGAGGACCTCGCCCGGTATATCCTGTGAGACAGTCAGCCCGCGACAGGTGGAGACGAGTGGACCGAACGACCAAGAAACCGGCGACAGAGAGTCCAGCCTCCGGCTCCCGAGGCCCAAGTCCCGACTCACGACCGGAAGGGCAGGTGGTCGGACTCCGGACCCCGAGTCACTGGCGTCGCCTCCTGCTTGCCGTCTCCGCCCTCATCGCATTCATCGGTCTGGGGGGGTGCGGGCGGAAGGCCGACCCCATGCCTCCCATCGTCGAGATACCGGAGACGACCGCCGACCTGGCGGTGCGTCAGGAGGGCGGCGAGGCCGTGCTGACCTGGTCGTACCCGCAGTTGACCCGAGCCGGTCGGCAGCTCGTTGATCTCGGACGAATCGAGGTCTGGAAGCTGAACGTTCCCCCGGGCCAGGAGCAGGTCGGCAGCGGAGCCAGCGGTGTGGAGCTGCGGCGGCAGCTCATGCTCGGCCGGGGCCGGCTCCTCGAACGCCTCGAAGGTCCGATGCTTCAGGCCGCCACCCGCGGCTCCAAGCTGGAGCTCCGCGACTCGCTGCCTCCGGTCGAAGCCGGGCAGACCCAGCCGACCTTCTGGTACGCGGTGCGCACGCGGCGGCGCGACGGCACGCCCTCGGCGTTGTCCAACATCGCCTCCTGGCAGGTGAAGACGGTTCCGCCCGCAGTCGGGAACCTGCAGGTCACCCCGGAGCCCACCGGCATCTCTCTGGCCTGGCAGGCCGTCGAGGGGGCAAGCTATCAGGTGGAGCGCCGTGAGGCCGGGACCCTGGCCTGGGGCGCGGTGGCTCTCGGCATCCCCGCCCCGAGCTACCGGGACACGACCGCCGGGCTCAACAAGACCTGGGTGTACCGGGTGCGCGCTGTCATCGAGCAGGTCTGGGGGCCTCCGGGACCCGAGGCGTCGGTCCCGTATCCCGACATCTATCCGCCACACCTCGTGCAGAACCTCATCTGCCTCCCGGAGGGGGACGCCGTCCACCTGAGCTGGGATCCCGACCCCGAGCCCGGGGTGTTGTATCGCGTCTTCCGCAAACAGGGAGCGCTCTGGATCCACCTCATCGACGACGGGCGGGAGCCCCAGTTCACCGACGGCACCACGCCGGCGGGCGAGGCCGAGTACGCGGTGAAGGTCGTGGATGCGGTCGGCAACGAGTCGGACCCCGCCTACTGCACGGTGCGGGGCGCGCGGTGAAGGCTTCCAAGCTGCACGGCGCGGGCAACGACTTCCTCTTGCTCGACGGGGGGCTCGAACCGGAGCTGGAGGAACGGTTGCCGGTGCTGGTTGCCCGGCTGTGTCACCGGCAGATGGGCGTGGGCGGCGACGGGGTGCTGCTGGTGACGCCGCACCGGGACGGTGAGGCCCAGGTCACGTACTGGAACAGCGATGGCTCCCTGGCCTCCTTCTGCGCCAACGGCACCCGTTGCGCCGCCCGCTTCGCCGCGGTCAAGTGGGGATGGTCGGAGATGGTGCTCCACACCGGCTTCGCCGCCGTCCCCGCACGCGTCGCCGGGGCCCAGGTGGAGCTCGGGCTGCCGGCTCCCGCCGCCGTGCACCCCTGGCAGGAGCTCCGAGTCGGCGGTGAGGACGTGAGGTCCCGCTTCCTCGTCGTCGGCGTGCCGCACCTGGTGGTCCCTGTCGCGTGGCCCGACTTCTGGACGCGGCCCCTCGATCCCCTCGCCCCGGCCCTGCGCGCCCACCCCGACCTGCCACCCGGCGGCGCCAACGTCACGTTCGTCCGCGTCGCCAAGGGCGCACTCCACGCCCGCTCGTTCGAGCGCGGGGTGGAAGGCGAGACCCTGTCCTGCGGCTCCGGAGACGTCGCGGCCGGCCTCGTGGCGGTGGACGCCAGGTGGCTCGAGCCACCAGTGGCGGTGGTCACCGCCTCCGGCCGCGAGCTGCGGGTGACCCCGGAGGGGCCGGCTCCGTCGTGTCCGGTACTCTTGACGGGCCCCGCCGAGTGGGTGGCCGACCTCGAAATCGCCCCGGAGATGCTCGCCTGAGCGCTGCACCGCTCCTCCACGAACTCTCCATACATCGTCCACTCAGACCCCCGAGCCTGGGAACGTGAACCCACGGGCCAGGCACGACGAACGGATCGCAGATCGCGCGGGAGCACGCGGCCCCGAGTCGGGCGCCCGTCGATGCAGGCGAAAGGCCCGCAGAGCTTCCCAATTCTCCGACTTGCTCATACAGTTACTCCCAGCACGATCCGATGACCCCAGGATGTCGAGCCTTCAAACCCACGCGAGGTGAGCCCCATGCCAGCCAAGTTCATTCCCACCCTGCACCTGCTCGCCAGCCTCATGGCCGGCACCGCCCTGTCTCTCGCCGCCACCGAGCCGGAACCGGCCCCTGCGATCCGTCCGGACCGGGTGCCGGCGGCGGGCCGGCACGCCGCCGTCGTCACGACAGCCGCGTTTGGACGGTATGCCCTTTCGGCGACAAGCAAGCAGGGAGTCGCCCTGCAGCTCGTCGACCGCATGGCCGGGCCCGGGGCCGTGCGCGGCAAGCCGGGAGAGGCCGATGGCCGGCTCGACGTCTTCCTGGACCGCGGCGAGGTCAAGCTGCTCGTGGAAGGTCACCCGGCGGCGAGCGGTGAGGCGACGCTCTCGGTGCACCCATTCACCGAGCTGCACGCCCCCCAGCCACCCCTGCTGGTCGAGCACAAGCTCATCTCCACCGAGCTGGGGGACCTCGAGCAGCGCTCCTGGTGGCTGTCCATCGAGTCGGCGTGCGAGGTCGCGTTCGAGGCGGCCGGGCGACACCTGGCCGAGCTACGCCTGTGGCGGGACGGCGTCTGGCTGGAGGCGGTCGAGCCCGAACGTGAGGTCATTGAACCTCACCGCGGCCAGCCTATGCTGGACTGTCGGCTCGTCACCCGGCTGGGGCCCGGGCTCTACCTGCTCACGGCGTACGGCGGGCCCGGCCAGAGCTGGGCGGAGGGTGGCGAGGCCCGGCCGTTCCACCTGCGATGGGGTGTACTGTCCCTGCCGGAGGCGCTGCGGCGGCGCTACGAGGTTGGTCCGTTTGGCGTCGACCGCTTCCTGGTGCCGGGGACCGCCACCTTCTTCCGGTTGGAGCTGCCGGAAGCCCGGACCGCCGAGCTCGGAGTGACGGACTACTCCGAAGACACCCCGTTCGGCGCCCCGAGCGAGAGAGCCGCCATCGACAAGCGCACGGTCCCGCCGGTCGCCGAGCTGAACGTGGGTGCAACCGACGGGCATCACCTCGTGACGGTGCGCGGTGAGGCTGGCCAGCCCTACGTGCTGCAGCACTTCGTCAAGCGCTGGGAGTACTCCTTCCGGAAAGGCGGTGACTACTGGCTGTCCTCGGTGCACGGCGGCGCTCCCCAGGACTCGGTGGACGCCACGGCGATCCTGCAGCGGCAGCACCTGGGCCAGCCGCCCGACCGCGAGGCACTCGCCGACCGGGCAATCCCCCTGGGACCGGGACACGGGCTGCTGCGTCGCTGCAACCTCATCGAGGAGCTGACGGTGTTCGTGCGCGTCACCGACACCGGCGCCTACGAGATCCTCTCGCGCGGTGCCGAGGCGCGCTTTCGCTTCGAGCCGTTCCTCACCAGCCGGCCCGAGCACTACGAGCCGCCGCCCTTCATGGCCGCAGGCAGCAGTTGGAACCTGGACGCCGGGCTATACGTGCTGACGGCCCGTCCCGAGAAGCAGGGGATCCTCGACTTCGTGGTCCGGGACGTCGGCGCCATGGCGCTCAATCTCGCCCAGCTCGACCACCCCCAGGACGTGCTGGGGGCCGTCCAAGGCGCGGCGCAGTTCCCGCGTCTCGCACTGGAGAACGACTGCCAGTACACGGTCTACCTGAACCGCCAGCCGGGCGTGAGCTCCGGTCTGGTGCTGCGTCCCCTCCCCCTGGACCTCCGGGAGGCCCTGCCCGTGGTCCTCAAGCCCGGGGAGGAGCTGGAGGTTCCCTTCGGAACCCCTGAGGCGGGCACCCTGGGCGCGATCGCCGAGGACGGCAGCCGCCTCGACGTGCGGCTGGATGGTGCCGGCTGGGCGACCGCGGCCAAGGCCGCCTTCGGGCAACACACCGTGTGGGTGCGCAACCCCGGCAACGCCACCGTGATCGCCGCGCTGGCGCTCGAGCCCGAGCGCCTGCAAGCCGCGACTCCCCTCCCTCCCATCCCGGACGCGCTGCTGGCGGGGATTCCGAAGTACCCGGTGCTGGTTGCGGCCACGCCGCACTTTCTCGACCTCGAGCACCGGGGCAGCCAGACATTCCTCGTCAAGGTCGACACCCCCGGGCTCTACCGCCTGGAGACCACGGGACTACTGCAGACCTCGGGCACCCTGCGCTCCCGGGTCATCACCTCGCTGGACACCCAGGAAGCCAATGGCGTGGGCCGGAACTTTTTGATCCAGCAGTACCTGCGCGAGGGCGACTACCAGCTCACGGTGCGCGCCGCGGACCGCTCCGCCGGGCACCTCGGCGTCCGCCTCGTCCCCACGCCGCTGCGCGAGGGTGGAGGGCTGCGGCCCGGCCTGCCGGCCCGGGTGACCCTGGGCGAAGGTGAGGGCGTGCTCTACACCTTCGGGATCCCCGAGCAGGCCGACTACACCCTGCGCAGCTTCGGCCTGCGCCAACCGTCGACGTGCCGGCTTGAGGATGCCGAGGGCTGGCCGCTCGTCTCGCCCGGTGGGAACGCCGAGTTTGCGCGAAGGTTCGACGCTGGCGGCTACCGGCTCGTGCTCCTGCCCGGCCCGGTTCCCAGCCGGCGCCTGACCGTGCTGGATCGCGTCGAGCCCCCGCTCCGTTTCACCGGTCACGGTCCCCATCGCCTGCCCCTCGACCGCGAGGTCGAGCACCTGTGGCAGGAGCCCGAAGGCAAGGCCCCGCGGGTTCCCGACACCTGGGCGTTCGAGCTGCCAGCGAGAGTCAAGCTGGAGATCACCCTATCGCGCGAGATGGTGGGCGAGCTCGTACGGGCAGGCGAGAGCGAGGTGCTGGGCCGCGCCGTTGGTGCCATTGGCCTCTACACGGGAGTCCTGCCGGCCGGTCGCTACGAGCTGCACGTAACATGCGCTCGTCCCAACAACCACATGACCTACAAGTTGGAGGTTCACCCACTTCAGCTTGTCTCTGGCCAGGCAGTCACCATCACGGCGCCAGACACGATCTTCGTGTCGGTCGGGACTGCCGGTATGGTGGAGCTTTCTTCGTTCGGGGAGAGCGACGTCCAGGCCGAGCTCGTCGGAACGGAGGACCGCCGAGTGGCATTCAGCGACGACCGGCCCGACGACTGGAACTTCCTGATTTCCACCCAGCTCAGCCCGGGCTTCTGTGAGCTACGCGTGCGGCCAGTGGGGAGCAACACTGCCACCTGCACGGTTCGCATGACGACTCGCTTGGAGGTGGAAGAAGCCGAGTGGACGCTTCCGGGCAGCCGGGAGATCACGACCGGCGATACTGCCCATCTGGTGCCGCTCAAGCTGCCACCCGGCGCCGAGCTGCTGGTCGTCACCCTGCACAGCGGCGAGGCGGTGGGGGTCGGTGTGGAGCAGCAAGCGGAAGGAGCGTGGAAGCCACTTGCCCACGAGGTGGGTCGGGACGTCCGGCTGGGCATGCCGGTTCCCGAGAACGCCAGACTCCGCCTGAGGGTGTGGTCGGCGGACCAGCGTGGGCTGCCGGTGACGGTTCGCGCCGCGGCGGTGACCCCGGTCCGGGTGGACGAGAGCAAGCTCTCCGGAGGAGCCTCCCTGGTGGCAGTCGCCGGAAGTGATCCGTCCCTCGGCGCACTCGCCGTGACGGTCCGGCGGCCGGTCGTCCTGCGCCTCCAGCCCCAGGCGGACCTGGCGTGGAGCTGCACCCCGGGGCGGGCCGCAGTCCCCGGCGAGCGTGGGCTGGCCGTGGTCACGGGAGATCGCCTCTGGCTGTTGGGCGCGGCGGGCTCCCGGGTACGGGGCGACCGCGTCGTGCTGCCCGCCGATGGCAGCGAGCTTGCCCTCTCGGTGCCGGCCGGAGAGCGGTTGCGGGTGGATCTCGGCAAGGGAACTGAAGGGCTGTGGATCGGGCAGGCCGTTTCGACGTCTGGCCAGCCGATGGCGCGCCTGTTGGCGGGCGGCAGTGGGGAGGGCGCGGTGGACCGGGTCATCGCCGTGGCCGCCCAGGCCGCTGTGACCGCCAGGGTCGGCAAGGCGCCCCAGGCCCTGGAGGTCTGGGACGGCGAAGCTGGCATTCGTCCCATGGACGTCCGCGTGAGGCTCATCCGGCTGACCTCGCCGCCGGCCATCCCCCTCGTCGGCCAGACCACTGGCGAGGTTGGGCCGGGGCGGGTGTTGGCGGTCGACCTGCCAGCCTCGGAAGGAAGGCTGCAGTTGGTGCTGGCACCCGGCGTGGTCGGGGTGATGGTACGCGACGGGCAGGTCGAGGGGGTGCACTGGGGCCGGGAGTCGATTGCCGAAACGACGACGTCGGCCGGCGGTCAGCTCCTGCTCGGCCGGGTCAGTCCCGAACCGGGCGCCTTCGCGGTCACCGCCCTGCAGGGCGGGAATCCGGCCCGGCTCGCTCCCGGTCAGCCCCTGATCCTCGCCCAGGCCGCCGCGGGCACCCTGCGCCTCGAGGTGCCACCTGGGGACAACCAACGCGTTCGGGTGCGCGGGGCAAGCGGGACCGTGATCCTGGTCGGCGCCGAGGGCCGGGTCCACCGCGGCGAGGACGGCCCTGCAGGCGCCGGGGGAACCCTCCTGATCCCCCATGACCCGGGACGCGTCATGGCCTGGCTCGAGCAGGATGCCGGGGACGCATCCGTCCTGTGGGGTGGCGCGAGCGGCCCCCCCGCCTCACCTGTCCTCCTGCCGGCCGTGGTCACCCTCGAAGGTGCGGAGTCGGCCATGGAGGTGGATCCCGGTTTCCGGGGCCTCGTGCACCTGCGCTCGACCACGCCGGTGGTCTCCCGGGTAACGACGTCGAGCGGCACGCGGGTGACGCTGCATCCCCAGGCCCTCGACCTCGACGTGCTGGCCGGCCCGGAGCTCGTGGAGATCCGGCTGAGGCCTCTCGACAGCTCGGTCCTCTCGGGCGAGCTGGAGGTCACGGCGAGCCCGCTCGTGGCCGTCGGTGAGGGGTTGGGCCCGGAGGTGCTGCTGGGACCCGGCCGGTCCCGTGGGTTCGGCTTCAACGTCATCGCCGAGGGACCGGTGGGGGTCGGCGTCCGGGCGGAGAAGGACGTGGTCGAGGCCACGCTTCTGGACGCCAACGGCAAGCGGCTCGGCAGCGGCGTGGCGATGATGCCGCGCCTTCAGCCCGGCGCCTATGTCGTGGTCCTGCACGCTCCCGCCCGTGGCGCAGCGCTACGGGCGCGACCGGCAGTGGTGGGGCTGGTGCCTCCGTCGAGTGGCCCCCCCGAGGAGGTCGTCGGCCGCTACTTGCGCGCGGCCCGCGGCGAGCCCGAGGAGGCGCCGGTGACACCCACCGCCGGCAGTGAGGACCAGGAGCCGTCTAACGAGGAGTCGGAGGAGCCCGAGGGCGGCGAGGAGCCCCCCGAGGGTGAGGGAAGGTGATGGCCATGTCACGCACGTCCTGTGCTCTGGTGGTGATGGCGATCTTGACTCTGGGCGCCGGTCCGACCGTGACCCCCGGCCAGCCGACCCCGACCCCGGCGCTGGCACGGCCGGCGGGAATCTTCGGCACGGTGGTGGTGCCCGAGCGCTTCTTGCGACGCTGGGACCCGCTGACGGTGTTCTTCGCGTCCGACGCGGGACCCGCCGCGGGCGGCCCCGAGGACCACCCTGAACGGGTGGTGCGGCTGACACCCGACCACTCCGGGGGCTGGACCTGGCTGGACGCCCGTACGCTGCAGTTCCGGCCCGCCGAGCCGTGGCCGCCCCTCGGCCGCTTCGAGGTCGCGGTGGAGGATCAGCGTCACACCCTGATGACGCTGATGTCCGCCCCGACCTCGACGCTCCCGGCCGACGGGGCCGAGGGTCTCGAGCCCGTCGACGGCATCACCCTCACCTTCTCCGAGCCCCTGGAGGTCGCGGCCCTGGCGCGCATGGTGCGCGTCGAGCTCCGGCCGCTGCCCGGCGTGGAGCCAGGCGGTGGCCACTTCCTGGAGGCCGAGGACTTCACGGTGAAGGTCGCCGAGCGAGCCAGCCGGGCGGATGCCGCCGCATA
>Ga0116171_10005844_pt1 | contig 10733 bp, 8 predicted proteins | sample AD_JPNHW2_MetaG_FD_89798 | JGI IMG/M metagenome (GOLD analysis project Ga0116171, IMG submission 89798) | Active sludge microbial communities of municipal wastewater-treating anaerobic digesters from Japan - AD_JPNHW2_MetaG | ecosystem: Engineered > Bioreactor > Anaerobic > Digestate | place...
CTTTGTCAATTGAAACTTATAACCAGCTATTCAAAGAACGAAAATTAAAACATCTTAAAAATCAAGCTTCTATATACGGATTTCAACTAGTACCTATAAATTAGTTTCTTAAGAGTGATTGAGAATGTGCTAATGTGCTGATGTGCTAATATGAAAATTTGAGAATGTGAAGATGTAAAATTTTTAATGGATTCTTTTCCCTATTCGCTGATCGCTAATCACTAATTTGCATTTTGACATTTGAATTTTGAATTAAAATGGAAGGTCTCTATTTTCCGGCGAAGATCTGGCTTGCTTTCGGGGAGGCTGTCAACGGGAATACCGAAATCACTAACTGGCTTCTCAACAACGGATTTCCTGAAGTAGCTGCGTTGGCGCACGCCATCCGGGGGAGTGAGGAGGCCACCGCATGGCTTTTTAGCAATAAGTTCTATCACCTTGCCGCGCTCGATGCAGCCATTGATGAGAACCCGGCTGCTTATGAATGGCTAAACAGGAACCACCACCCCTTTCTGATCGTCTTCGCGGATGCCTGCGGGGGAAAACCTGCCGCCCTTCGCTGGCTGTTCGAACATAAAATGGAGCCCTTTGTAGTCATTGCCAAACGCATTAAGGATTTGCGTGACAATACCACGTTTGACTACCATAAAAAACACTTCTAGGAAATTCCCGGATCATCCGCACTTCGAGTAGCCACAGCTCTTGCATACCAGGCAACCCTCCTGGTAAACCAGTCCGTTTTGGTCGTTACATTTCGGGCACGCGTGTTCGGCGGCTTTGGTGCCATCCGGAATGAATTTTTTCAGGGCCCGTTCGACGCCGTTTTTCCAGGTGTTGATGGAATCGACCTCGAAGTGAAGTTTGGAGATAATGTTGACCACGAAGGGCAGCGGCATCCCATGACGCAGGATCCCTGAGATCAGCTTGGCATAGTTCCAGTACTCCTTGTTGAAGGAACGCGACAGTCCTTCGATGGTGATCTTGTACCCCTGCCGGTCCTCGAACTGGAAATCGTACCGTGAGGAAACGCCGTCGGGACGGGTTTTCACGATCCACCCTTTCTGAACCCAGGTTGGGATCCAGAAATCCTCCGCGACACCGGTAAAGATCTCGTACGGGCGTCCGTTCAGACTACCCACGACAGCGACCCATTTTTCATGATCATTCTGAAAACGGACGATGTCGGCGATGAGCCGGTCGGGACGATGCGGGGCCCGGGTCTCCCTGAATTCGTCGGGTTCCTCTTTTTTCTTCTTCTCCTTGGGTTCGTTGTTGACCAGCACTCCCGCCCTGGATCCGTCGCGGTAAACCGTCATCCCCTTGCATCCCACCTTCCAGGCAGTTTCGTAAATCGTTCCGATCAGTTCTTCCTTGGTTTCGTTAGGCACATTGACGGTGACACTGATGGAATGATCGACCCATTTCTGAACCGCTCCCTGCATCTTGACCTTGGCCACCCAGTCGACATCGTTGGCGGTTGCTTTATAAAATGGTGATTTCTTGATGATCTCTTTTAAATCCTTGTCGTCCATCCTGGAAATCTCATCCACGTTGTAGCTGTTGGCAATCAGCCAGGTAACGAAATTATGATGAAACACATTATACTCCTCCCAGGTGTCGCCTACCTCATCCTTAAAGGTGATCTTGACATTTTTATCGTTGGGATTGACTTTTCTGCGACGCTTGTAAGATACGGCAAAAACAGGCTCAAGTCCCGAAGTGGTCTGTGTCAGAATGCTCACCGATCCGGTTGGGGCAATCGTCAGCATGGCGACATTCCGCCTTCCGTATTTCTGCATATCCTCGTATACATCTGGGGCTGATTCACGGATCCGCTGAATGAACGGATTATTCTTTTCCCGTTCGGCACTGTACAGAGGGAAAGGACCCCGTTCGCGTGCCATGGTTACCGATGAACGGTAGGCTTCGATGGCAAGGATTTTATGCACCTCAACTGAAAAATCGGTTGCTTCGTCTGAACCGTAACGGGTTCCCAGCGCAGCCAGCATATCGCCTTCAGCCGTGATGCCAAATCCCGTCCGGCGCCCCTGAATGGCTTTTTTCTTGATGTTCAGCCACATGTTCCGTTCGCGCGATTTAATATCATCATTTTCGGGATCGGAATCAATTTTGGCCAGGATCCGGTCAATTTTTTCCAGTTCCAGATCGATGATATCATCCATGATCCGCTGCGCTTTATGTACATGGGAGATAAAGAGCCCGGAATCGAAACTTGCCTCTGCGGTAAAAGGTTTGTCAACGTAATTATAGAGGTTGATGGCCAGAAGGCGGCAACTGTCGTAAGTGCAAAGGGGAATTTCACCGCAGGGGTTGGTCGATACCGTGCGGAAACCCAAATCGGCATAACAATCGGGGATCGATTCCCGGAGGATGGTATCCCAGAAAAGAATTCCCGGTTCGGCTGATTTCCAGGCATTGTGAACGATCTTGCTCCAAAGTTTGCGTGCCTGAATGGGTCTGGTCACGGCAGGTTGATCAGAACCGACCGGAAAATGTTGAACGAATTCGCCATCCTCCACGACCGCGCGCATGAAATCATCGGTAATTTTTACCGAAATATTGGCGCCGGTAACCTTTCCGGCTTCGAGTTTGGCATCGATAAAATGTTCCGCATCGGGATGAACCACCGAAATGCTGAGCATCAGCGCTCCGCGACGGCCTTCCTGGGCAACTTCCCGGGTTGAATTGGAATAGCGCTCCATGAAAGGCACAATGCCGGTAGATGTCAACGCCGAATTCTTCACGACGCTGTTTTTGGGCCTGATGTGTGACAGGTCATGCCCCACCCCGCCCCTGCGCTTCATAAGCTGAACCTGCTCTTCGTCGGTCTTCATGATGGCGCCGTAAGAGTCGGAAGCGCCCTCGTTACCGATGACAAAACAGTTGGAGAGCGACCCGATCTGAAAATCGTTGCCGATCCCGGCCATCGGACTGCCCTGGGGTATGATATACCTGAAATTACGCATGAGCTCAAACAACTCGTCTTCACTCATGGGATTGGGATACTTCTTCTCGATTCGCGCAACCTCCCGGGCAATCCGCCGGTGCATGTCATCGGGCGTCAGTTCAAAAAGTTGACCCTCTGAATTTTTTAAGGCATATTTATTGGCCCAGACATTGGCTGCAAGGCTGTCACCATTAAAATAAACGGTTGACTTTTCAATTACCTCGGCAAACGAATAGGTGGGTCGGTCATGTTCTGTTTTTTTCTCTTTCATCTCGCACTCTTCAATCGAAACTTTCGGACGGATTCTTTTCGCCAGAACTTCTTTGTAATAGTCAGCTTTCCGATCCACTTCTGAATTTACCACCGGGTTATTTTCCATGCATGAACAAGGTTATCGGTTATGATTGTAACTTTTCCTAACTGATTGATGATCAATAATTTTCAGAAAGTTTTCTGGAATATTTTTGAAGGAGCAATTTACAACGAAGAATGGGTTTACCTCAATTTAGTTATTAACACAATTTTAATATTTAAGGGTAATCGGCTGACTTAAAAAAACATATACTTTGATAATTCCCGATACCGGCGACAGTCCTTTATTTGGTGAGATCAGCTCCCTGCCAGATGAGTTTTTTCCCGAATCCGAGGCGGTTATCGGTCATCTTGATATAATCAGGTTCGAGAAGCCACAGATGAAGCGCCGGAGCAAGTCTTGCAATCGGGAAACGCTTCAGGTACGCGGATTTGTATGGTTTATCACCGGGGTCAGCCAAAGATGATACAAAGCCGGTAAACTGGATTCCGCGGATCTTTCCAACAATCCTGGTCTCGAGTGCAATGGTTCCCGCAACCCGGTAACTGCCTCCTTCAACCACATCCCTTACATGACGGGTGTCGGGATCGGAGGTGTAGACGAACCGGTTTTCACCGGGAAGATAGACGTAGAAACAGGTGGCACACCAGGGGATGTTGTCGCGGGTTACGGCGATATTCATAATATGATGTTCACCAATGAACCCGGTAATACGATTTTCGGGAAGATTCATTAAAAATCGAGGCTTAGTGAGAAATAGAAAACAGGTTTTTTGATCCGGCCGTCTTCAACCCCCCAGGCCAGATCACCCCTCAGGAAATAGCCGAACAGCCGGGTCCTGGCGCCGAATCCAAATCCCTCAACTACCGGGTCCTTCTGCATCTCTACCTTGATAAACAAGGGGTTCCGGTATATGTAGCGGGTGAAAAGCTGGTTATCCTCCGACCAGGGCGACAGCCCGGTCCAGGCTGTTCCGATGTCGCCAAATGCCACCAATTGAAAATTGTTGATAAAGTCCGACCGGATCGGCCGGTTGAACAGATACCGGAACAAGGGCCACCGGATCTCACTGTTGATCACCACGAAACTGTTGCCGTTCCGGATATTTTGATTGAATCCCCTCATGTTGGTGGCCAGGGTCTGGAATGCATAATTCTGATCATAGGCCACCTGTGCCTCCGTGTCAAATTTCGGGAAGAGCCAGTTATCCACCCCTCCCATGTAGTAAAGTAATTTGTTGCTGCCCCAGGATGTGCTTGCTGCAATTCGGTTGGCCCATATCAGCATCCGGTGCAGCCGCTGGTAATTCCTGAAATCAATCCCCACTACGAAAACATTCCTGCCTGAGGCATTAACCATCTGATAGTACTCACCGAACAATTTGTAGCGAGTGCCCTGGTATAGGTTCACACCCAGGCTCCGTGTGTTGTCATAAGTCAGCTCTCCCTTGATGCTGCCCCACAGGGTGTGAATGTCGGGTTCATTCAGGTTTAACAGATCGGTTGAAAGGTAAACAGCCCGGTCATACCGCAGGGAGGCGGTCCCTTTGATGTTCAGTACCGGGTTGAAAGGCCAGGTCGCTACATAGTAAAGCTCATGGATCTTGTGCCGAACCAGCGAATAATACCCCGATTCCTCGACGGCCTTCCGGTGAAACACGATCTGATGATCCAGCCGGCGCTTGTAATTTCCATAACTGAACAAATACTCGTTGTTGATCAGGTTGACATTCAGCCTCACCCCTCCGCTTATCCGGTAATCCTCCATCAGGTCGGTCACCCCGACCATGAACAGTGCGTTCAGACCGGGATTGACAAAGTCGGGGGCGCCGCTGCCGGTAAACGGCTGATAAGCATAATTCAGGTAGGTGAAATCGATCTGGGTGACCATCTGATCGATATAGTATTCAACATTATAATTTAATTGTTTGGCTTTTTGATACTTATCTATTGTATCCCGTCCCGTTTCACCCCCTTTTCGACCCGGAAGGAAAAACGATTGATATTGCGAAAGTAGTCCGGAAACCAGCGAATCGCCCGACCATCTAACACTATCCTGCAACGCTCCTGCCTTTATCCGGTTGGTATCAAGCTTTGAAAGGATCTGCTCAATCACTTCGTGTTGCATCACTACTGAAAAGTGTTTCTTACCATCGGTTTTGAAAGGTCGGTCGGTACGAAGGGTGTCGGTCCGATTCACCCGTTCCGGTTCTGCATTCCCTTTCGGGGATTTTTCAGGAAGCGATCGTGGATAAGTAGCGGCACGTTTCAGATATTTCGGCCTGATAAGGTCGGAAACATACATTTTATAATTCCGGTCCTGAAAGATCACCTGGGCAAGCTTACCTGCTTTGGGAACGATGTCCTGCTCAAGGATATTACGGCTGTAGTTGGTGACCGGAAAAGTAGTGGTAAAATAACGGTAATGGGTCGTGGTGTCGATAAAGGAGATGGCACTGTCGTAACGCGCCAGATAACGGTTCACGGTGCCATCGTGGTCACACAGGTATGAAAAATAGTTCTCTCCGTACGACATGGGCTGGAATTCGTGGTCTGTCGCGGTATGGGTAAGGCGCTGTAAAATCTTACGCCCTGAAGAATAATGATAAATAAAGAGATCGTTGAAGTATCCCAGTGAATCGGGCTTCACTGCTTCATTGAACCGGATGGTGTCGCCGATCCGGTTGGAGGAGAAGATAATGTCGTTGGAATAATTGAAAAACCTGGGATTCAGATCGTTGTATAAATCGCAGGTGATCTGCTCATGCGATCCGGAAGCAATGTTATATACAAATATATCCGACTGCCCCTTTTGAACGGCCGACATAACCAGCCGGGTACCGTCATCCGAATAGCTCATGTCGAGTACTTTCTGGAAATTCACCAGGATCTGATGCTGCCTGCTTTTATCATCAAGATTGTAAAAATAGAGCCAGATGCCTCCTTTTCGTTCAACCAGGTAAGCAAGTACCCTTCCGCTGGGATGCCAGGCAAGCAACGGATAAGAATAATCAGGCCGTTCGGCAAGCCGGTACCCGGCCCGGTAAATACGTTTTCGTTTTCCGGTTTCGGGATCCTGGATAAAAATTTTATAGATCCCCAGGTGGTGGGTGGAATAGGCGACTGTTCCCGACGAAGGATTGATCTTTAATGACTGATAGACCCGGTCGGGCCTTTTTCGCTTGTTGACCGGATTGTCGGGCAACGCCTCCGCGGTGGCATCCTGAGCTGCATACAGCTCCTTATTATAAGCCAGCCACGCTTTTAACAAATCCTGGAACCCAATTCCGACAACATACTGAAATCCCCGTTCAACATTACGGGTGATCCTGGCCATGTAAACAATGTTGGGAATGGCCGACGGTCCGTATGTCATCTCGGTGTATTTCCAGAGGGAATGTCCGGCCCGGGCGGCATCGAGCCCGGTCAGGTTGTTGAATTTATCGAAATACTTGTTCACGATAGCATCCCGGATCTGATTCTCCAGTCCGGCATCCCACTTACGCGAAATGAACGAAACGAGTCCGTTGGAGTACCACTCGGGGACGGTGAAGAGCGTGTTGTTTTTAATCTGCGAGCCGATTCCCGTTCCGTACATCATGTTATTCAGGATCACCTGAGCAATCCCGGCTCTGATCTGCTGGTCAAAATTCTCGTAATTTCCGTCAAAAAACAACAACACCCTTCCCCCGATGATCCGCGTTACACCTCCGGTGTTGTAATAGTCCCAGTCGCCAAACAACCCCACGTTGCTTTGTTTCAGATCAGACAAGTTGTTGAAGATGATGAACTGGATCTTCTCCTCGAGGTTTGACTGAAGCGATTTCTCAATCTCGCCGATGTGCTTATCGGCATACCGGGCGGTATACAGGGCGAGCTCCTTCCCGTTTAAATAATAATAGGTGTCAAATTTATCGAAACGGAAATAGAGCCATAAAAAATTGTTATACTGAACCCGGCTCTTTCCAAACGTGAGTTGTGATCCGTTATAAAACTGAGCCTTAATCCCAAGGGGAAAAAAGACCAGGATTAATATCCCTGTAAGTACAATATATTCAACAATATAACGCCGTTTTAAAAGTACCATTGTGCTTACAGGAATGGGAGTTCGGTTTGATTCGGTAAAAATACGGAAATTTAGGGTTCCCATATCACTGAAATCAATCGGTGCGCTTCCGTTTCATTTTTATACCTTTGCTGCCGTTAAATCAAAACCGGTCATCCTTTATGCTTCAGATCAAACGATTTACATTCAACAATTTCATGGTTAATACCTATATCCTCTGGGATGAAACCGGAAAGGCCGTTGTCGTCGACTCGGCTTGTTACAGTCAGAAAGAGCAACAGGAATTTTCAAGTTTCATTGAAAATCAAAACCTTACAATCGAACGACACCTCAACACACATTGTCATATTGACCATATACTTGGAAATGAGTACCTTGCTACAACCTACAAGGTTCTGCCCGAGTACCATATCAAATCGATTCCGTTTTTTGTTACTGCCCGGGAAATTGGCGAATCGTTTGGTTTTAAAATCGGCTGGATACCGGAAGCCGGTCATTTTTTGGTAGATGGAGAGGAGGTTCGTTGGAACCAGTCGGTTTTAAAAGTATTGTACACACCCGGTCATGCCGAGGGAAGTTTGTGTTTTTACAGCGAGGCCGAAAAATTCGTGATCACAGGCGATGTTTTGTTTAAGGATACCATCGGGAGAACGGACCTGCCTTCGGGCAACTTTGACCTGCTGATGCAGAGCATAAAAACCCGGCTGTTCACCCTTCCGCCCGATACGGTCGTTTTCCCGGGGCATGGTCCTGAAACCACTATTGGTTACGAGATGGCCCATAATCCGTTTATACGGTAACAGGTTGGACGAAGAGCGGACGAAGAGTTGGACGAAAATCGGACGAAGAGTTGGACGAAAAGAAATGGAAAATTGAATATTGCAGGCATTCTTTCTTTTTTCGTTACGGTTCATTTCAATTGCCGGTACAGTCAGGGGTAATTTGTGTTTAATGAAGTCAGTTCCGAAAAAAATATTGATCATCCGTTTCAGTTCGATCGGTGATATCGTTCTGACCACCCCCGTGATCAGGTGTCTTAAACAACAACTTAATACTGCCGAAATCCACTACCTGACCAAAAAACAATATCAGCCAGTCCTTTCGGAAAACCCATATATTGACCGCTTCTGGTTCTATGAGAACGGATTCGGGAATCTCCTGCCGTTGTTACGGAGGGAACGGTTTGATTTCATTGTCGATCTTCATAAAAACCTGCGTTCTTTTTACATCCGGATGAATCTTGGCGTTCATGGCGCCTCCTTCCCCAAACTCAATCTGCAAAAATGGTTGCTGGTCCGGTTCGGGATCAATTTAATGCCCGATCTTCACATTGTCGACCGCTATTTCAGGGCAGTATCGGGATTGGGGATTTTCAACGATGGCAGCGGGCTCGACTATGTCATTCCCCGGAGCGACCTGCTCGCTGTGGAGGATCTGCCGGAGCATTTCAGAAAAGGATTTTTCGCCGTGGTGATCGGGGGAAAGCATTCTACCAAGATTTTTCCTGCCTCGAAAGTGGCTGAAGTGGTCGGTAAACTGAACAAGCCGGTTATCCTGCTCGGCGGGCCGGAAGACCGGAAACGCGGTGACGACATCACCATTGCCTGCAGGGACCGTGCCTGGAATGGTTGTGGAATTTACAACCTGAACCAATCTGCTTCGCTGATCGGCTTATCCGAAGCCGTTCTTACCAATGATACCGGACTGATGCACATCGCTGCCGCCCTGAATAAACCGGTGGTATCGGTTTGGGGAAATACCGTTCCCGCCTTCGGGATGTTTCCCTGCCGTCAATCCGGTTCTACAGCTCCATCTGTGATCATGGAGGTTAGCGGGCTGAAATGCCGCCCATGCAGCAAACTCGGATTCAATCAATGTCCGAAAAAACATTTCCGCTGTATGAATGATATCAGTTCCGAAGCGGTAGCAGGAGCATTGAATGGGATAATAGGCGGACGAAGAGTTTGACGAAGAGCGGACAAAAATTGATAATGGACAATTGACAATGGAAAATTGAAAACGGAAAACGGAAAACGATTTGAGGATTTGAGGATTTGAGAATGTGAAAATTTTGAAATATTGTTTTTCCCCTATTGCCTAATGCCTGGTTTTAGCTTCATCGACACCCATACCCACTGTTATTCAGGGGAGTTTGACTCCGACCGTTCGGAGGTGATCCACCGGGCGATCCGGCAGGGGGTGACCCGTATGTTCCTTCCCGCCATCGATTCAGGCTATACGGAACGGTTGCTGAAGCTGGCATCAGATTTCCCTGAACATTGTCTGCCCATGGCAGGACTCCATCCCACGTCGGTAAAGGAAAACTACCGGGAAGAGCTGGATCATGTGGCAGCATTGCTTTCAGATTCCGGCCGTACCTTTTATGCAGTCGGGGAGATCGGGATTGATTTATACTGGGACCGGACCTTTGAGAAGAAACAGATTGAAGTTTTCAACCGTCAACTTGATCTGGCCGTGCAGTGCGGGCTTCCTGCCGTCATCCACACCCGTAACAGTATGGATCTTGCACTGGAAATCCTGGAAACCAGGAACCATAAGGGAATGAGTGGAATATTTCACTGTTTCAGCGGGAATCTGACCCAGGCGAATCGGGCGATTGCCCTGGGATTTCTTCTGGGGATCGGCGGTGTGATCACCTACCGCAACTCGGGACTTCAGATGGTTGTGGAGCAAATCCCGCTCGATCACCTCGTCCTCGAAACTGATGCTCCCTGGCTTCCCCCGATCCCGCATCGTGGTTCACGGAACGAGCCCTCCTATATCCCACTGATCGCAGAAAAAATAGCTGATCTGAAAAAAGTCACTCCCGACCTGGTCGCGCGTACAACCACGGAGAATGCTGCAAAACTGTTCCGCATCAATCCTTGAATAACAGATGATCGTCCGGCGTGCCGAGCACTTCCGGAACATCATTCGACGGACTATTCACCAGGTTCGAGACCGGGTAGGCTTCCATCATTTCGGCAGGATACGGAACAAGCAACGACAAGAGGGAAGGATCCGGTTGCGGATTGATCCACCGCCCTTCATCTTCCTGACGGAGTATAACCGGCATCCGGTCGTGAATGCGCTTCATGAGGTCGTTGGGCGTAGTGGTAACGATCGAGAAGGTATTAATCCGCGTACCGTCGGGAGCCGACCATTCATCCCAGAGGCCTGCAAAACAAAAGGGGGCGCTGTTTTTAAGGCGGATGTTGTACGGCGTTTTTTTCCCGTTACGCCTCCATTCAAAAAATCCCGTCGCGGGAACCAGGCACCGGCGGTTGCGGAAACTGGTCCTGAAGGAGGGTTTTTCAGCGATTACCTCGGCCCGTGCATTGATCATCTTGTTTCCGATCGACAACTCCTTCGCCCAGGAGGGCACCA
>Ga0116171_10005849_pt1 | contig 10729 bp, 10 predicted proteins | sample AD_JPNHW2_MetaG_FD_89798 | JGI IMG/M metagenome (GOLD analysis project Ga0116171, IMG submission 89798) | Active sludge microbial communities of municipal wastewater-treating anaerobic digesters from Japan - AD_JPNHW2_MetaG | ecosystem: Engineered > Bioreactor > Anaerobic > Digestate | place...
GGTCAGCGTCCATCAGCTGCTGTCGCAGACTCTGCTCTTTTGTGAGCGCATTGGTGAGCGTCTGTTCCAGGGCGGACAGCGCTTGTTCCAGTTCATTACGCGTGCGTACAAAACTTACCTTGCTGGCGCTCTTTTGTTTCCCGAGCACAGCAACGCCGCTGCGTAGCAGAACCTGGCCACTTAACGTCACCAGGTCGTAGCTTTCCCGCAGCTTATCGGGCAAACCAAAAGCCCGTTCCAGGCTGTCCACAACCAGAAATTGACTCAGGAGGTGCTGCACCAGAGCGGACATTTCCCCCGGGCTGCGCACCAGGTCCGCCGCCGTCCCCAGAATTCCATCTCCGGAAGGTGCGCGCTGCCTTTCCCTTTTCGGCAGACCCTTAAGACCGATAAGCGCTACTTTCCCCTCAACGACGTCCGTGATGCCGCTTAAGAAGTCTTTGTCCAGGGTGTCATCCGGCAGTACAAGCAAGTCCACAGCTTCGCCCAGCGCGGCGGTAAGCGCTTGCTCGTACTGCTCGGGAACGTCCAGTTTCGTTGCCAGGTCGGTAATCGTTTTTCCGTACTGCCTGACCCGCGAATTTTTCATCAGCGATTTCGCGCCGTCCGAATAGCCTGCCAGGCTGTCCTGCGCCTGACGCAAGAGCTGGAGCTGGTTCGTCAGTTTATTTTTTTCCAGGTTATAGCGGTTCAGTTGGGCGGAGTTTTCCTCCAATGCCCGTTTAATGGACAGCTGCTTTTCCTGATTCGCTTTGCGTTGACGCTCAATCGTCTGCTGTTCCTGCTCCAGCGACAAAATTTGCTTCTCGATACCGCTTTGAGAGTCAAAGGCAGCCTGTTCTTCCTGCTTAATCGTCTGGAGGTTTTCCTGATTGCTTTGCAGGCTGCGCAGTAAGGCATCAAGGCGGCTGGAGATTTCGCTTTTCCGGCTGCGCAGCACCAGCGTCTGTTTTTCCAGGCTCAACAAATCGGTTTGCAGCTTGTTTTGTTGGTCGTCCAGTTCTTTCTTCTTGTTCCGCTCTTGCGCCAGCTCATTCTCCACCCCTGCGCGCTTTTCCTGCAGCTGTGCCAGGTTTTGCGTTTCGGTTTCAATTTCTTTTCTGAGCGTCTGGATAGTTTCTTCAGCGGAGGAGATGGTTTCTTCAAGCTTTGCCAGGTCATCACTGATTTGTGCCTGCGCCCGCCCAAGCGCCTGCTCGCGTTCCTCATTCACTGCCAGGTCGCGGTTTGCAGATTGAATTCGGTCATGCAGGTTTCCAAGCTTCTGGTGCAGTTGGTTTACAAGCTCCCTCTGTGCGGAAATATTTTCTTTCAGCGCGCCGGAAGCAGCCTGATTCCCGTGCAAAAGGGCGAGTGCGGCAGCGGAAGCATCCTCAGCGCTACCCAGTTCAGCCTTGAGCTGGGCGATGTCCTGCTGAGCTTTGAACCAATGGTATCCGTACCAATCACGCAGCTTTTGCTGCAGATTTTCCTGTACCTTTTTATATTCCCCCACGCGCGCCGCCTGTCTTTCCAGACTGCGCAGACGAGGTTTGATTTCATCGACAATATCGAGCGCGCGTTCAAGGTTACGCTGGGTGCTTTCCAGGCGCTTCAGGGCTTCTTCCCTTCGGGAACGGTATAAGCCAATGCCGGCTGCTTCCTCGAACAACTTGCTGCGTTCGTCGGGCTTGATCGAGAGCGCCATGTCCACCAGCCCCTGACCGATAATGGTGTAGGTTCGGTCGCTCAGGCCGGTTTTGGCCAATAGTTCGTGAAAATCCTTTAGCCGCACGCGCTGATTATTCAGCAGGTATTCGTTCGTCCCGTCGCGGTAAGCCCTGCGGGTGAGGACAACCTCGCTGTAATCAATGGGCAGCCAGTTCGTCTCGTTATTAAACGTAATGGAAACAGAAGCCATTCCAGCCTGCGCGCGTTGGTCCGACCCGATATAAATCATATCCTCAGTTTTCTTGGCGCGCAGGAGCGAGTAAGACTGCTCGCCCAGCACCCAACGGATTGCATCCGCCACGTTGGATTTACCAGAGCCGTTCGGACCGACAATCGCAGTTGTGCGCGCAGGGAATTCCAGGTTAGTATGCCGCGCGAAGGTCTTGTACCCGTGCATTTCAAGCGAGGCAAGTTTGATTTGGCTCATGCTTCTTTGATTCCGATTTTCGTGATTGCTGCAGCCGCGGCTGATTTTTCCGCGAGCTGTTTACTTCCCCCCATGCCCTCAGCGATTTCCTCGTCATTTATCAGCACTTTTACTGAAAAGACCTTCTCATGGTCCGGTCCAAACTCACCGGTGAGCAGGTATACCGGGGAAGGAAATCCTTGCGCCTGCGCCCATTCCTGCAGCAGGCTTTTAACGTCCTCTTCGGAGTGATTCGTCAGGATTGTCTGGATTTCAGCTTCAATGAAGGGATAGATGAATTCTTTGACGGTCGCGATATCCGTGCTAAGGTAAATGGCGGCTATCAGCGCTTCAAACGCGTCGCATAAGATCGCGTTCCGGTCGCGTCCGCCGGCCTGCTCTTCGCCGTGCCCAAGCAGCAGCACCGTGCCCAGGTTAATTTTCCGGGCAAAATCGGCTAACTGCTGCGTATGCACCAGGGCGGAGCGCAGTTTGGTGAGCACACCCTCTTTTTTCTCAGGGAAATGGTTATACAACCACTCCGCCACGACGTATCCAAGGATGGAATCCCCCAGAAATTCCAGCCGCTCATTATCTTCCAGGACAGAGCGGTTTTCATTCAGGTATGAGCGGTGAGTGAGCGCGCGGGTTAATAAAAAGTTGTCTTTAAACTGCCCTGGCAAGGCGCTGTAAAACTTTGCAGAAGCATCGGCATCAAGCATGCGTTTCCTGTTCTGAACTGCCTGATCGTCTGCCATCAATCGTTCAACTGCAAAGATGCTTTTGATGGCAAACGATCCAACAGGTCGTGAGTATTATGATTGTCTGAATTTTAACCCAGAACCGGAAAAAACCAAAACGATTGGTTCGGGAAGATTTTCGATCAACTTCTTCAACGCGGACCAAACCATCGCGGACGTAGGTTCCACGTAAAAACCCATTCCCGCCAGCTCTGTGTAAGCGAGACGCAAGTCTTCCTCAGCGACCGCCAACATGACGTCCATTCCCGGGCGCAGCAACTTCAAAATCTGTTCTCCGCGCACGGGTTTCTCGATTTGAGTCCCTTCAGCCTGAGAAGTCCCCTGACAGCCTGCAAATGCTCTATTTTCCCAGCGGGCTGCCAATGGCGCGCAGTTAGCCGGCTGTACGCCTACCATAACCGGTAAGTTCACCTTTGGGTCTTGCCGGCAGAGCGCCCGGGCGCCCAGCAGCAAACCCAGGAAGAGACTGCCGTGCCCCACCGGCGCGATAAGCGACCCCGGCATCCGCCCGAGCTGAGCTGCCAGTTCATAAGCGATGGTGGCAAATCCACCAATCCCCATCGGGAGGAGTGCGTGGCTGGCGTAGGGGAGTTTATTTGCTTGCGCATCGGCAAGCGCGGCTTGATGGGCAGCTTCCCGGGGACCGGGAATCCGTACTACCCGCGCCCCGCTGGCAACCATCTGCTGAACTTTGGGTCCGGATGCGGTTTCGGGTACGAAGATACGGCTTTTGATTCCCACAGCGGAGGAATAAGCTGCCAGAGATGCTCCGGCATTTCCGGAAGAATCTTCCACGACTTCGCTGATGCTTCTGGAAAGCATGAAACTGGTAAGCACTGCCGTCCCGCGGTCTTTAAACGAGCCGCTTGGGTTCAGGTTTTCGAGTTTGAAGGCGACCCGCTTCCCACGGATTTCCCGCTCTACAAGGGGTGTGCCGCCTTCACCCAGATAAACCGCTTTCGCACTCGCTGGCAGGCTAAAACTGGCTCTGTAGCGCCAGATGCCAGGCATTCCCGGCTCCACACCGGGCTCACCGGGGAAATCAATGCTGTCAATTCCAAAAACGCCGCCGCAGCGCGGGCACAGATGCGGCAGCCCCTCCTCAGGGTAAGGCAAAGCGCAGGAAGTACAGGTGATGGTGGTCACAGACTTAGTATCGCTTATTTTTGTGAATTCAGCAATAGCCCTCCGGCTTCAGCTATAATTACTGCATGACCAAGAGTTGGTTGAGACAAACCACAAGCTATGAAATTGAAACCGAGCTGTATTCCGGACCCCTCGATCTGCTGCTGGACCTGATTCAGAAGGCGGAACTGGACATCACCAAGCTGGCGCTGGCACAGGTTACCGACCAGTTCCTGGCCTACATTGAGGCACACCGCGACCTGGAACCAGATTATATTTCGGAATTCCTTGTCATCGCCGCGAAACTGGTGCAGATAAAATCCGAAGCGCTCCTGCCGAGGCCGCCTGCCCGGGAAGACGACGAAGAAGACCCTGGTGAAGCCTTAGCTTACCAGCTGCAAATCTACAAGAAGATCAAAGGTGCAGCTCATTGGCTTGGACAAAGGATGGACGCCAAACTGCGGGGGTACCTGCACGTCCCGCGCGCTTTTGACGTACACGCGCAAATTGACCTCACAGGCGTTGAGGTAGCGGATCTGATTGCCGCGCTCGAGGCGCTCCTGCAACAAAATGCCGCTTCCGAACCGGAAAGTGTCATCAGCATCCCCAAATTAACGCTCAAGCGGAAACTCGAGGAGATAATCAGCCGTCTGCGAGTGCTGCCCAGCACGTCTTTCCAGCAGCTCCTGGGCGCGGAACGCACCCGCCTGAATATGATTGTGGTTTTCCTGGCCATCCTGGAGCTTACCAAGCAGGACCTGGTCATTACTGAGCAGTCCGACCTCTTCGCGGACATCCGCGTAACCGCGCTGGCAGGCGCGCTGAATGAGGGCGGCAGCGAGATAAATATCGAGGACGAAAACTGAACAAAGCTTTTACCCTTTCACAGAATGCTTCGGGCATGGTTTATAATCAATGAGGAAGGATAATTATGAGCGACACACCGAACAATGAGGCACCTCTGCAGCTGGAAGCTGGCAACACACAGACGAAAAAGAGCAACCCATGGCTAATTGTTGGGATTGTCCTTGTAGTTCTGGCTGTCACCGCAGGCATCGTCGTGCTTGCCGGGCAGAGCAGCGAGGTCACAACCAAAGTGCGCGATATTTTCATTATCCTGCTCGCGCTGGAAATGTTTGCAATTGGCACTGCCCTGATTATCCTCATCATTCAGGTGGCTGCGCTTACCAATCTGCTGCAAAATGAAGTCAAGCCGATTCTCAATTCGACCACCGACACGGTGAACACTTTGAAAGGCACAGTCAAGTTCTTAAGCAACAACGTGTCCGAACCGGTCATCAAACTAAATCAAAGTCTGGCAAGTTTGAACAGACTGCTTGAATTACTTAAATTACGCAAGTAACCATTACCAAACGAAACAGGAGAATACCATGTCAGAGTCTAACAATTTTGGATCCTTTGTGATGGGGTTTGTTGTCGGCGCGCTCTCGGGCGCAATTGCCTCGCTGTTAATGGCGCCCCAGACCGGGGACGAAACCAGGCAGCTAATTAAAGACAAAACGATCGAGTTGAAAGAAAAAGGCGGCAGCACCTTCGAAGAAACCAAGAGGAAAGCCGAAGAAGCTTATAAAGAGGCTGTCACCAAAGCACAGGAATTGGGCACCACAGCGGCAGAAAAAGTATCCGAAACGGTAAAGAAAGCCAGGAAAACCGTTGAGGTCCCACCCATTGAGACCCCCGAAGCGCCAGCAGAGTAAAAGGCAGCGCTTCTCAGCAGCGAAAAAAGCGGCTGGTTTTGTGCATCGCGATGTTTTTTTGCGCGGGCAATAAGGCATTTTTCCAGGCCATTCTGCTTGACTTATGCCATTTGCCGTGATAAACTAGCTTTCGCTTTTGGGGGCGTGGTGTAGTGGTCGAACATGTGGCCCTGTCAAGGCCAAGATCGCGGGTTCAAATCCCGTCGCTCCCGCACCGCAGAGGTCATCCATCCGGATGACCTCTTTTTTTCCGATAAATCAAAACCGGCTGCCTTTCACATACTTCAGCGATGGGGAACGAACGCTTGTCCTCCTCATTCCCAAGCGAGAATCCCTAATCCACTCTGCAGTCCCGTCTGAGCTAAATTCCGGTACAATAGACTTTACGTTCCAAATAGTCTGTGAGGTCTGATGTTCACCCCTGCAAAACCCGATTTTCATCCGCTTGCCAACCCTCTTGCCGTGCTTACATCCGGAAACGTGCGCTTTACCATCTTGAAAAGCCGCCTGATTCGCATTGAATACGCGCCGAATGGTCAATTCGAAGACCGCCCCAGTCAGGTTTTCTGGCACCGCGAGCAAGCCCTCCCGGAATTTTCCGCCCGGCAGACTGATGAATGGCTGATAATCGAAACAGAACATTTGCACTTGCGCTACAAAGCGGGCGAGGAATTGAACTACCGCTACCTGCAAATCACCCTGAAAGAAACCGGAATTACCTGGCATTATGGGGACCCCGACCATACCAATCTGGGCGGCACAGCCCGCACGCTCGACCGTGCCAACGGCAGGATACCCCTGGGTCAAGGCCTGGTGTCGCGCTCCGGCTGGAGCGTCGTCGACGATACGGGTTCCCTGGTAATAGACCCGGAAGGCACGCTGACGAGCAGAAACGCGGTGGAGGGGTACTGGGACATTTACTTTTTTGGCTACGCGCAGGATTACCTTTTAGCAATCCGCGAATACCAGCATATCGCCGGCCGACCCGGGCTTATCCCGCGTTGGGCGTTGGGCAACTGGTGGAGCCGGTACTGGGCATACACCCAGGAGGAACTGACGCAGCTTATGCTGGATTTCCAGGAGCGCTGCATTCCTTTGTCAGTTTGCATTGTGGATATGGATTGGCATATCACCAACACCGGAAATAATTCCAGCGGTTGGACGGGTTACACCTGGAACAAGGAGCTTTTTCCGGATCCCGCGGCTTTTTTGGCGTTTCTCCACACAAACAAGCTCAAAACCGCACTGAATCTGCACCCCGCGGAAGGCGTGCACCCGCACGAAGCGCAGTATGAAAGCATGGCACGCGCGGTCGGCATAGACCCGGCAACGAAAGAACCTGTGCCTTTCGACATAACGTCCGACCAATTCACGCGCGCGTATCTGGAAATCCTGCACCATCCTTACGAGCAGCAGGGCGTCGACTTTTGGTGGATAGACTGGCAGCAGGGTACCAGAACCAAAAAAGAAGGCTTGGATCCGCTTTACGCTCTGAACGAACTGCATTACTACGATCTCGGCAGAAACCCCGAAAAACGCCCCTTTATTTTCTCTCGCTGGCCCGGCTTGGGCGGGCACCGCTACCCAATCGGCTTTTCCGGTGATTCGGTCGTCTCCTGGGAATCCCTGCAGTTTCAACCGGAATTCACTGCCACTGCCGCGAATGTGGCTTTCGGCTGGTGGAGCCATGACATCGGCGGGCACTGCGACGGCATAGAGGAAGCGGAGTTATTCCTGCGCTGGGTGCAATACGGCGTCTTCAGCCCGATTTTGCGCATCCATTCCACGAACAACCCCTACATTGACCGCCGACCGTGGAAGTTTGGCGCCGATGCCTTCGAGAGCATTCGGAAATCGATGCAGCTGCGGCACGCCTTGGTCCCCCTGCTCTACTCCGCTAACCACCGCAGCGCGGAAGACGGCGAACCGCTGGTGCTTCCGGTTTACTACGAAGCCCCGTCTGAATCTGCCGCTTACCGCTGCCCGCAGGAATACCTTTTCTGCCGCCAGCTTCTGGCAGCGCCCTTCACCCAGAAGGTCAATCCGGACACACGCCTTGCCAGGCAGGTCGTCTGGCTGCCGGAAGGCGATTGGTACCATTTCTTTACGGGCGAATATGTTCAGGGCGGCTTTTGGTATCCCATCTACGGGGGCAAGGAGGACATCCCGGTCTTTGCCAAAGCTGGCGCGATTATCCCGCTCAACGGGGATGAACCGGGGAACGGCGTGAGCCTGCCAAAGACGATGCGCCTCAAGTGCTTCCCTGGCAAAGACGCGCAGTTCGAACTCTATGAAGACGACGGAGAAACTCAGCAGTATTTGGAGGGCGCCTGCGCGCAGACTATCATCACACAGGAAACGCTGCCGGATGAGATTTGCCTGAAAATCGGCCCGGCGCTTGGCAGGTTCCCCGGGATGCCTGAGACCCGCGCCTGGATCCTTGAATTTGAAAACATCACTGCGCCTGAGAATATCTTGATTCACAGCGAAGACGAACTTATCGGGTTTGAATCCCAATATGATACGCCCGCTCACCGGTTAACAATTTCTCTGGAAGAAATTCCCACAGCCCAAAAAATCGTTGTTCAGCTTAGCGGCGCTGCCCCCGCGAGACAGAGCTCTGGCGTGCAGGACCACCTGGAAAGCTTCCTCAGGGCTGCGCGCCTTCCCACCTCGGTCAAATGGATGTTCAGCAAGCGCATTGCCGACTTCCTTGAGCACCCCAAACGTTTGCTGGAAATCTGGCAATACTTCTCCCCTGCGCAGACGCTTGCCGTGCTCGAGTTAATTTTTGGGAAACAAAAGGACCCGATAGCTTCGGATCCGGATACAGCGCTTATGGACGCCCTGAACGCCGCTCAAAAATGGATAGCCTCCAGGGATTAATGCTTTAGGGCAGGTCGCCGCTATCTGCTGGCGGGGATTTCTCATCCGGAAAACGCTCGCCGGGAGTTTTCCGCACTTCCTGGTACATGGACCGATCCGGAAAGACCGGATCGAGCCCGGCTTCGTCCATGATTTTCCGCGGAAAATTACGGATTTGGTCCGTGGTATGCATGACGTCCCGGAAAGCTTCCGATTTATCCAGTTTTCGCAGCCATGCGCCAAAATCGCGGGCTGCCTGAGAAATTTTCCCTGGTCCGAGGATGACAAATGCCACCAATACAATCAGGAATATCTCGGACCATCCAAGATTAAAGAATTCCATGCTAAACTACCGTTTCGCTATGCGCTTACTCTGAACGGTCTGTTTTCTCGTTTTCAGCAGGCGTTTCCTTCGTCTCATTGGCCTTATCGCCAGCCAGGCCCTCCTTGAAGGCGCGGATGCCCGTGCCCAATTCCCCTCCAATCTTTGAAATTCGGCCGACGCCAAAAATCAGAATCGCCACAACCAAAATCAAAACAATTTCCGGTAAACCAATCGATCCAAACACTTTATGTCTCCTGTTCCTGCTCAGCCGCCGCCCGTTTCTTCCCGGCAAGCGCGGCCAAACCAATACTCAGTAAATATAACCCAAAAAGCGGCAGCATAAAAATGGCCATGTTAACAGGGTCCGCGGTGGGCGTGATAACCGCCGCGAGCACCGCGATAACCACAACCGCCGCGCGCCAGCCTTTTATCAGCATGGATGCGTTCACAATGCCTATCCTCGCAAGCACAAATACCAATAAGGGCAGTTCAAAACTGACACCAATCCAGAATATGAGGTCGGTAACAAAGCTAAAATAGGACTTAATCCGGAAAAGAGTCTGCACTCCCAGGAATTGCGCGAAGAAGTTGAGCGCTGATGGCAGCATAATGATATAAGCAAATGCGGCGCCTGCCGCGAAAAAGAGCACCGCAAAGGGGACTGCGACAAGCACCCGGCTGCGCTCCTCCGCTTTCAAGCCCTTGGCCAGGTACCCGAACAACTGGTAAAAAATCCAGGGGGAGGCCAGGATAAAGCCAGCCAACAGCGCGACCCGCATATAAACGGAAACGGTCTCCGTTACCTCAATTGCCTGCAGCTTTTCCAGGCCGCCAATAGGACGGGCGAGGAAGTCAATCAGCCGGCTCGTGAAAAAAAGGCTGACGACGATTGCTGCGCCCAAACCAAGCAAAGCACGCAGCAGCGCGCTCCGGAATTCTTCCAGGTGATTGGGAATAGTAAGGCCTTCTTCTTGTGGTTCCACGTTTCAAATTATACAGCGCATGGAAACGCTGCCCCTTACAGGCCTGTACGCCGCGCGTCGCCAGGCATGCTGATAGAACCTACCTGAACAGAGATTGAAGCAGCGCAGCCTCGGCATCGGGCTGCCCGGCTGTGGTAATAGTTATGCCGGGATAGTGCTCCAGGAACCACGGCTGCAGGCTTGAACGGAAACTTACCAGCACCTTCCTGGCGGGCAGTAAGGGAAGGTAGGGCAGAATCTCCGCCCACCCTTGACCGTAGATGATTTCCAGCGGACCGATTTCATCGATAACCCAAATGTCCGCGGGCTGAAAATCCAGCAGATATGTCCGCGCCCAGGCGATGCTTTCCAAATCCAGATTCCACTGACCAAACACCTGGGAATCGCCAGGCTGTGCCAGCCGCATCAAAATTCTGGATTCCGTCCCGGGAATCAAACGCACCGCAATTGCGGTTTTCATATTACCTTCAAAAACAGCCGGGCAATAAACTCCCCGCGTGCTCCAGCGCTGCCGGCTGGCCTCAGCGAGAACGGCAGAAACCAGACGCGTTTTCCCCTCCCCGCTTGTACCGCAGATGCCGTAGATCGGGATCACCGCAGGTTTTCCCCGGCGGCAGCATGCTGAAGTTCAGCAGCAGTCTGCAGCAGTAAAGCACTGGCGCTTGCCAGTACGCTTTCGTCAATGTCAAAGCGGGGATGATGGTGCGGATAAGCATTCTGCTCCGCGGCGCCGCCCGAACCCACAAAGATAAACACTCCCGGAACCTGTTCGAGGAAAAAAGCCATATCTTCTGAACCCATTGTGCGGTAATCCGTCAAAAGAGCGGCATCCGGCA
>Ga0116171_10005851_pt1 | contig 10728 bp, 8 predicted proteins | sample AD_JPNHW2_MetaG_FD_89798 | JGI IMG/M metagenome (GOLD analysis project Ga0116171, IMG submission 89798) | Active sludge microbial communities of municipal wastewater-treating anaerobic digesters from Japan - AD_JPNHW2_MetaG | ecosystem: Engineered > Bioreactor > Anaerobic > Digestate | place...
AAACTGGGAAGAACTGCTCCCTTAAAACCAAATAAAACAAAGATAAAACGGACTTAGAGAGTGATGTTACTCCCAGTCCGTTTTTTTTTCAATCTATAAAGCGGCGGATTTGGGATGCTTACTGAGCAATAAAAAAGTGCTGTAAAAAATTTCACAGCACTTTTTATTGGATCACGGAAACGGGAAAACACAAGTAACCCCAAGCAGTCTAAACACTATGGGTTTAACACCGTTATTGGAGATTGTAACTGCAGTACATTGTTTGTTTTCTCTACGCCCGGGTCAGAAATATTTAGTTCCAGTGACTTTTTAATATCTCGTGATGATGTACCTAAAAGTATAGTATAGCTACCGGAATCCACGACCCACGCACTCTTATTATTATTGAAAGAAGCTAAATCTGATTTTGCGACACTCATTCTCAGGGTTTGGGTTTCTCCTGCTTTCAATTCTTTTGTCTTCACGAAAGCTTTAAGCTCTTTTGATGGCTTAGGCAAAGCAGCATTCTGTGGAGCCGCCACATACAACTGAACAACTTCTTTACCTGAAACACTACCGGTGTTTGTGATATCTATACTTACAATAAAATCATCTTTTTTATCCTCTATTAAAGGATTAGTGTACTCAAAAGAAGTATAAGATAGGCCATAACCAAAATGATACGACACATTTTTTTGAAAGGTATCAAAATAACGATAGCCTACAAAAATATCTTCCTCGTAATTTGTATAATCAACATTTCGTAAAGACTCTTTTCCATCACGCTGAGTTCCGGGGAAGTTGAGACTGATTGATTTTACAACTGCAGGATCCGATGGAAAATTGGCGGACGATGCAGCATCCATAAAATTAACCGGAAATGTCATAGGTAATTTGCCCGATGGGTTTACCTTTCCGCTTAGAACATCAGCAACCGTATTTCCACCTTCCTGCCCGGCTTGCCAGGCAATCAATATGGCATCGGGATAATCTTTCCATGAAGCAGATTCAATAACACCGCCAATATTCAGAATAACTATTGTTTTTTTGCCTGCGGCTTGAAAAGCTCGGGATACAACTTCAATCATTGTCTTTTCATTGGCAGTCAGATTAAAATCACCTTCTATCATTCGATCAACAAATTCGCCCGAAGTACGTCCTATAGTGATTAGTGCTATATCTGATTCCTTTACCTGCTGAGCCAACTGTGATGAGGTTGGAACAAATTCTCCCGGACGCACCTTCGGCATGAATGCCGAAAGAGGATTGCCCGAGTCAGGTTTGTTCTTTTCATTTTCTGCAGCAATGTATTCTTCGTATTGAATCTTTAATTGTTTATTCAATTGATATCCGGCATTTATTAAGCCCTCAACTAAAGAGATGGTATAAGCTTCATTGACATCACCGCTACCTGTACCACCAGAGATAAAATCATAAGAAGAAATGCCATATGCAGCTACATTCTTTACTGAAGCTGACAAAGGAAGCGTATTGTTGTTTTTTAGTAAAACCATCCCCTCCGCCGCCGATTGACGGGTTACGGTTGCGTTCGCTTTCAGGTCAGGTTTATTGGAGTAAATATAACCTTTGAAACGGGGAGTTGCAAGAATCATATTCAATATATTCTTCACGTTGCGATCTACATCCTCCATTGACACGCTTCCATTTTCTATGGCTGCAACAATTGCATCATACTGTTTCGCGGAACCGGGCATTAACAAGTCGTTACCGGCACGCACCATTGCAGAAACATCACTTCCTCCAAACCAGTCAGTCATTACCATTCCTTTATACCCCCATTCATCACGAAGAATTGTTGTTAATAATTCATAGTTTTCAGGAGCATACGTACCGTTAATTCGATTATAAGAAGACATGATAGTCCAGGGATTGGATTCCTTTACCGCAATCTCAAAACCTTTAAGATAGATCTCGCGCAAAACGCGTGGTGACATCCGGCTATCATTACCCATACGATTGGTTTCCTGATTATTGGCAGCAAAGTGTTTTAATGAAACACCAACACCATTTGACTGGATACCTTTTGTCATTGCAGCCGCCATCTTTCCGGAGACTACCGGATCTTCCGAATAATATTCGAAGTTACGCCCACAAAGAGGATTACGATGGATATTAAGGGCAGGTGCAAGGAGAATATCAGCACCATATTCCAGCACCTCATTCCCCATAGCCTTGCCTACACTCTCTACCAATTCAGTATTCCAAGTGGCAGCTAAGGTTGTTGCAACAGGGAAAGCAGTACAAAAATAGGTTTGCTCATCGCCTTCCCGAATAGGAGTAATCCGTAAACCGGCGGGCCCGTCAGCCAATACAGTAGCGGGTATACCCAAACGGGGAATTGCATAAGTTGTACCTGCAGCACCGGGAACAAGTTGCTCCGTCTTACCCACGACAGTTGTTTCACCTGAAAAACCTGCCATTCCGGTTCCGACTAACAATTTGGCTTTCTCTTCCAAAGTCATAGCCGCCACAACTTTATCAACAGATGCTTTACCCAATTGAAGTGTCTTTTCTGCACAAGCAACAAAAAATAATGTAAAAGTTAAAATTGTTATTAGTATGTTTTTTTGATTCATAATAACTTTAAATAATCATTTAAACAGCATTGGAGCCAAAGTATTCAGATAATCCCGCCAGTTTGACCAGGTGTGTCCACCCCCTGTAATATGAAAAGTGTGTTTCAATCCATTCCTGTCTAAAGCTTCATGAAGGAGTTTTGCTCCCGGATAAGCGAAATCTGCATCACCACATGCCAGCCAATATAATTTATAACCTGCTTTTTTCAAAGCCTGCAGCTGAGTATCTATATCTTGTCCTTCCCTTATTCCCATACTCATGGGAGCAATGTAACCAAACATACCCGGATAATTATTTGCAATATTCATTGTGTGTCCGCCACCCATTGATAGTCCTGACACTGCACGAGAATCGGGTTTGGATATAACCCGGTAATTCCTTTCAATAAAAGGAACAATGTCTTTTGCCAGACTATGTATATATAGGTTAGCAGTAGAGGGGTCACGATAATCAAAGGCGTTCTCTGCAAGCATTAAAGGCTTTGCCGCCTGCTGACCCGGATTGCCATTAGGCATAACCACTATCATCGGCTTTGCTTTACCTTGTTCTATCAGATTATCTAATATCTGGCAAGCACGTCCCATATTCGACCAAGCATCTTCATCTCCACCTCCACCGTGAAGTAAATAAAGTACAGGATACTTCTGTTTACTTTTTTCATAACCGCGCGGAGTATATACATACATCCTTCGGTTCATTTTTAACGTTGGAGAATCATACCATACTTTCGTAAGATTGCCTCTTTTTTCAGCTTCTTTGTAATTTGCCGATCTTGGTCCGTCTATAAGCAACATGCTAAGGTAGCGGGTACCATCACGCTGCATCAATATATTACTGGCATCGCTCATCACTACTCCATCTACAATGAAGTGATAAGTATAGATCTCAGGATCAGGTGTAGGCAAGGTTACTTCCCAGATGCCATTTTCTTTTTCGGTCAAATCCTGCCTGTCGGTATAATTTGCCATCCAGGAGCCATATAACTTTACATCCTTAGCTTTTGCCGCCTTTATACGAAAGATTACTTCGTTGCCTGATATTTCAGGTGAAATTATCGGTTTACTATTCACAAAATTAGCAAGCTCTTGTGCTGGTACTAAAGTTGTGCATAAGAAAATGGCAAGTGATAAAAAAATAATTTTCTTCATGACTTTGTTATTTAAATAACATTGGTGCAAACTCTGATAAATAAATCCGCCAGTTTTTCCAAATATGCCCTTCACCGCTCTCGCGATAAGTGTATTTGAATCCAATTTCATCCATCTTTTTCATACTGTCGATAACACTTTGGTACAAAAAGTCTGTATCACCGCAGGCAATCCAGTATAGATTGAACCCATTCTTTTGCTGAATTTGTAGTTTTTTTACAAACTCCTCAGTATTTTTAGCTACGTCGTCGTTGTTGCGAGCCATCATTGTTGCAATAGGAGGAGCAGAGAATACACCTACGTAATTAAAAGTATTCGGATATTGAGCTGAGATAGCAGCAGAATGCATTCCACCCATAGATAAACCGGCGATAGCACGGTTAGCTTTGTCCTTCTTAACACGATAATTACTTTCAACGAATTTTATTATGTCACCAAAACTATCTTCCATACTGGCAACGGCCTGACGTGGGCCACCGCCCATAGCGGGTAAATAATTACGATTTGTTTCACTTGGTGCAGCTGTATTCTGTGTATGTCCGTTTGGCATAACAACAATCATGGGTTTAACCTTTCCCTGAGCAATCAAATTATCCATTATTTGGGCAGTTCGTCCTAGAGCAATCCATGCTTCTTCATCGCCACCCGAACCGTGAAGGAGATAAAACACGGGGTAACTTTGATTATTGCCTTCATATCCGGGAGGAGTATAAATAGTTATACGACGTTGTTCTTTTAATGTCGGACTGTCATACCATCTCCGTACAACACTACCGTGCTTAATATCTTTGATGCTATAGAGATCACCCGGATTTCCAGGTATGATAAACACATTCGTTACCGATGCTACGTCACGAATCATGGACACATTTGCAGGATCATTGATGCGCAAACCATCAACAATGAATGTATAACTGTAAAGTTCAGAGGCCAACGGAGCAGGAGTTGTATATTCCCAAACTCCACCTTCACCCTCTTTCAATTGAGCCGTACCGGGCAAATCATATTTTCCAAAAGGGGTTTCAGTTGGTTGAGGTGGCAAGAAGTCACCGGTTACTTCAACCTTCACAGCCTTCGGCGCTCTCAACCGGAAGGTCACGGTGTTGTTTTCATGAATCTCAGGAGAAACAATAGCTTGTCCTCCCCAAAGAGCTTGCTGTGAAAATGATGTCACAGCCATAAGCAGCATGACTGCCAGAATAGTTAATCGTTTCATATTCAAATGTTTTAAAAATTTATATATTGGTATTTCGTTGTGCAATGTTGCAATAGCTTCAATTAATTAGTTTCCGAAGTTCCGTGAAACATATGGTAAGCATATATACAACGCTGAGTGCCAGTATTCCCATGTGTGTGCTCCGTCGCGTATCCGGAATTCGTGCTTAATTTGTTTTTTCCGCATTGCCTGATTGAGTTCGATATTTCGGTCGAGCAAGAAGTCATCGTCACCACAGTCCACAAACCAATTCAACGTTTGCAAGTGTTTTACCTGGTCTGCGTCAGCGTCTTCTACGAAGCGGACAGCGCTATTCTCCTGTACCGATTTTGTAAGGATAGCCATCTTATCATCAGGAATTTGAGATGGAGCAGCACCTTGTTCAGGTATATCCATTAGGGCGCTCATAGCGTATACCGAGTTGAACATATCAGGGTGCTTTTGCCCATAAACCGTAGCTCCACCCCCGCCCATTGACAATCCTGCAATAGCCCTGTTTCCCTTGTCTCCGTCCACCCGGTAAGTGGATTCTATGAAAGGGAGGAATTCAGTAAAGAAGAAGGTTTCGTATGCCCAGCCAGGCATATCGAAATAGCCATTCCAGGCGCCTTCATAAATATTTCCTCCTGCATTTGGAGTTACAATAATCATTTCTACTGCCTCACCCGAAGCAACCAGCTGATCCATAACATCTTTTACATACCCTCGCTCATACCAACCCTTGTTGGTATCCATCATACCGTGAAGGAGATAAAGAATAGGATATTTTCTGTTTGGCTCCTGATCATAAGAAACAGGTAAAAAAATGCTATACTCCCGCTCAGCATTCAATACTTTACTTTGAATCACTTTAGTCTCAACTTTACTCTGCGGCCCCCAAGCGATTTGTGCCGAAGTAAAAAGAGCCATGCTAAATAGCAATGTTAAAAAACAGTTCGTTTCATGTGTTTATATTTTATTTTTTACATTATGATCACATGCCTGCCTGTCGACAGACAGGGAATCTTTGACGATTTCATATTATTATTTTTAGATTTTCTATATATCGAATGAAGTCAATCAATTCAAAACAGATTCTAAATAAAATATGGTCAATTTGATGAATTTACGTATTCAAAGATAATTTATTCTTGTTTCAGATTAAGTTGAGAGGCTTTTATTGCTTCTCTCTTAATTATCGAATTGTTTTGATTTCTGCTTGAGGAGCCATGACATTGTGTGCCTTCATCGTCTTTACTCGCGCAATATCCTGATTAACAGAGCACCTCACATCAGTTGATGAGGCAGACACCAGCCATTGGTATATTCCTTTTTCCAATACCCATGAACTTGTTTTTACATTAAACGATGACATATCCATGAGGTTCCATATTAACGTAACTACTTCGCTTTCACCGGGCTTCAACTCCTTCGTTTTAGCCAAAGCCTTAAGTTCTTTTGATGGTTTATTCAAGTCTTTTCCGGGTGCTTTCACATAGAGCTGAACAGCTTCTTTACCTGCTACTTGTCCACTATTAGTAACCTTCACTTTTACTTCGCAGTTCTCGTTCAGGATAGACGAACTAATTACTTCATAGTCAAATGTAGTATAAGAGAGTCCAAAACCAAACGGATATGAAACTTCTTTGTTAAACGTATCAAAATAACGGTACCCAACATAAATACCTTCCTCATAATTAGTGAAATCCACATTGCGTTCCGATTCTTTCGGTTTAACTTCCTTCTGATCACGTTGCACATTCATGCCGCTACCCATCATAAATGAAGGCATTTTGAACTCGTAATCAAAGGGAAAATTGTTATCAGAAGGGGCGTCTCCATACTTCAAGGCAAACGTAACCGGAAGTTTACCCGATGGATTGACCTCTCCTGTCAACACATCAGTAACACAATGACCAACCTCCTGCCCCGGTTGAAAGGCACAGATGATTGCGTCCGCCATTGATTTCCATGATTCAGTTTCAACAGGACTGCAGATGTTGAGAATTACAACCACTTTCTTTCCGGCAGCATGATAGGCATCCGATACCTGTTTTAGTAGGGCGTTTTCATTTTTGGTAAGATAAAATTCGTTGGCATGTCGGTCTTTTGCTTCACCGCTGGTACGCCCGATTGTAAGAATCGCCAGATCGTTTAGCTTGACTTGTGCCGCCATTTCTTCAGCAGTGGGAAGAAATTCATCTGCCCGGGGTGGCGGAGTAAAAGAAAAAGGAGGACGTCCGTTAGGAAATAATCTTTTTTGCTCTTCTTGTAGATGTTTTTGATATTGCTGAGTTAATTTTTTATCTACCGTGTAGGAAGCCTTACGAAGACCTTCAACCATGGAAACAGTATATCGCCCAAAACCGGTACTTCCGAAACCCATTCCTGCCGGCACCATATCGTAAGATGTTGTACCATAGAGTGCAATCTGATTGATTTTTTTATCTATTGGAAGAACACCATTGTTGGCCAGCAAAACGATCCCCTCTGAGCCAGCCTGTCTTGAAACAGTAGCATGTGCTTTAAGGTCTGTTTCGTTGGGATAGTTATAGTTATTAAAGCTATGACATTTAACTACCAGCTCAAGCACGCGCTTTACGTTCCTGTCTAAAATTTTCTCGTCTAAAATCCCATTCTTAACAGCATCATATATTGACTTAAACTGACGTTCTTGCCCCGGCTGTAACATATCATTTCCTGCATTCATAGAGGCAACTGCATCTTGTCCGGCATTCCAGTCTGATATTACCAGACCTTTGAACCCCCATTCATCTCTTAAGATATCAGTTGTTAATCCTTTATCCTCGCTCGTATACTTTCCATTGACCTTATTATAAGCTGTCATGACTGTCCACGGCTGGGATTCTTTAACCGCAATTTCAAAACCTTTAAGATACAGTTCTCTCAATGTTCGTTGGTCAAGTCGGGAATCGTTGTTATTGCGGTTTGTCTCCTGACTATTTACAGCAAAGTGCTTAATACTGGTGCCTACACCTTTACTTTGAACCCCATTAATGAAGCCGGCTGCAATTTTACCGGTCAATAAAGGATCTTCGGAATAATACTCGTGATTGCGTCCGTTGAGAACATTTCTCATCAGATTCACACCGGGAGCTAATAGCACATCCATCCCATAATCTTTTACTTCGGTACCAAGAGCTTCGCCTACCTTAAATGCTACATCGGGATTAAAGGTAGCGGCTACTGTTGTGCCTGAAGGAAATTCAGTGGTATAATAGAACCGGCTATCGAAATCGCGTCGAACGCTCATAGCCAAACGATGAGGTCCATCGGCAAAATAAACCGATGGAATGCCAAGCCTGGGAATGTCATATGTTCGTCCTGCGGTTCCGGGGAATTTAGCATCACCACCCATAGGCATGCCACAACCAATTACCATTCGGACTTTTTCCTCCAACGTCATTACTTTAACAATCTCATCGATATTGTTTTTATTAAGCGTTATCTGTTGTGCAATAATATTTGCCTGGCTAAATAGTATAGCCAGAAAAATAATAAAACAAGTTTTTTTCATTTTATAAGAATAATTTTTCATTTTAATTTTGCTCATTACCAACCTTCATTCTGAACCATATTAGGATTCAAACGCATCTCAGTTGCAGGGATGGGCAGAAGGTTGTGTCTGGCTTTGAAGCCGTAACGATTCGGATCTGTATTGTACTGTCTGTATTCAACTACCACATTGTCAGGTTCACTTAAAGAGGTCGCCTTGCTTGTTAGTAAAGGCGTTACAGAACCCTGATTTTTCAATAAACGCTCAGCATCCTTCCAACGTATAATATCCTGATATCTTGTATACTCACTGCACAGTTCTAATCGTTTCTCTAACTTAATAGCATCCAGATTGGCAGTCTTAAACGGTAATCTGGCACGAGTACGAACCTCGTTCAGACAGGCATTAGCCTCTGATTGATTTCCTGCCATTAAATTTGCCTCGGCAGCAAGCAACAGGACTTCCGCATAGCGTATCCAGCGGTAGTTATTGAAAGAACACCAGAATGTAATAGGCGCTTCTGCAGATGTAAAGCGACGCTTCCACATGAAAACGCCTTCATTTATAATGGTTTTCCCTTTTTGTAATTTTACACCTAAGTCGTTCATCTGAGCATAAGTTTTCAATGTGTGATTCAGACGATATCCATTAACTCCCTCTTCTGCGACAAATGCATCATATAAATTCTTTTGAGGCACCATAAACCCCCAGCCCGTGTCTTTGTAATCATTAAATTTTGGAGAAGTTGCTTCCAAATTATCCATACGCCAGTGATTCATCACATTGAAGAAGCCAAACTCATCGAAAGGATTACTTGTGTCAAGAATACGATTACTCTCCAACATACTTTCTCCTTTTCGTTTCTTACTCCCCCTTTAGGGGGTTGGGGGGCTTGTCTTCTTTTTTACTTCACCACTTTCACCACAAAATCGGCATTTAGCGTGGTGGTAATTGAAAATGTTACGGGTGCCTGACTAACGGTACCGTTCAGCACCAGGTCCAGTTTCTGATTTGTCAGTAAGGAAGATGCAATCTGAATAAGTTCAGCATTGGTAAAACTCACCGGCATATCCACACCCACCGTGATGGGAGAAAGCGATTTGGTTACATTTGCTGCTGTTAAACTCAGTGATTGTACCACGCCATTATTCACACCGGTCACTTTGCACATTACGGTGTTAAGTGTAATCGATTTAATATTATCCAGATATTTTTTAATATCTTCGATCTGACTCAACTGTACCGTTGCCGTTTTGGTGAAGGCGGTAGATGCCGCTGCCACCCGTGCCGGAGCTGCACTGGTAGAACCGGCAACAGAAATTTCGGTAGTTTGTGTCATGTCTACATCGTCGATGTTAAGGGTAAGCAAATCCTTCACTTTATCGCATCCGACGAATGAAATACTAAGTAACAGTAAGAGGCTGATTTTTTTAATTGTCTTCATGTTGGTTATTGGTTGTTAAGTTATTGGTTATTACATTATTGGTTATTACATTATTGATTATTTCGTTGTTGGTTATAAGCTTCCATTTTATAAATTTATCTGATTATATTTGAACACACAATATATAAATATTGTTTTTCTATCTGTGTAAAAAACACAAATTTTTATCATTTGTGACTTTAATCCCACTATTCTGTTTAAACCACATACTTTAATGTATAGTTTCTGTCCAATCGGTTCCGGATCATACAAACTTGAATTTTCTTTTAAATTTAAATGATTATCCGCAAAGTGTACAAAAGAATACTTTTCTGCCCCCAACCCTCCCGAAATATATTCGGGACAAGCTCTGAAGGGCGCTGTAACGGCATAAAACGTAAGAACGTTTTTACGTTTTACGATCAGAAAGTCCCCTTTAGGGGATTTAGGGGCTAAACTATATTGAGTGCGGATAACCATTTTATTTTTTTCGTATTAATAAACAGTCGGGATAACGTCGAAAATGAAGTTCGTCAAAATTTGCTGGTATCATGAGAAAATAAAAAACCAAATTTACCGAAAAAAACTATAGATTTGCACAACAATCAACCGGTAAAAAGCCACTTACATACTATTCAACAGGTATGACTTAGGCTGGATGCCAAAGCAATAAATCAGTAATGAGAATGCGATAGCTGCATGGCATACAAAAAACAACCTAGGGAAAAACAATCATTATGACTACGAAAACCAACAACCAGCAAAAACCCGAATGCACCTTTTTTTGGTTCCGGCGCGATCTTCGGCTGCATGACAATGCCGGCTTATTCGAAGTATTGAAACAGAGCAATTCGGTGATACCTCTGTT
>Ga0116171_10005857_pt1 | contig 10723 bp, 5 predicted proteins | sample AD_JPNHW2_MetaG_FD_89798 | JGI IMG/M metagenome (GOLD analysis project Ga0116171, IMG submission 89798) | Active sludge microbial communities of municipal wastewater-treating anaerobic digesters from Japan - AD_JPNHW2_MetaG | ecosystem: Engineered > Bioreactor > Anaerobic > Digestate | place...
CTTACAGCGCTAATGTTTGGTCTCATTATCGAAAATTTCCCGCTTTTCCCTGTAATATCTGATAAAGTATCCTTTACTACAATTAAAAAATCATTTCCCAAAAGCGTTGGATCCGTAATGGTCCATTCTAAATTATTTTGGTACTCGTCGATGGTAAATCCAATTGTATCAAGTACAGTAGCTCCCTTGTATAGAAGAACCAGTAAGTTGTTGTCGATGTTGTCAATCCAGAATATGGAAATTTTATCGCCTGGGAAGTAACTACTCCAACTTGATGGTGTGCTGATGTTTATGTATGGCTTGCTTTGGGTGAAGAAATTCCCTGTTTCAGACCATCCACCTGAACCACATGAATTAAAAGGAGTAACATGCCAGTAATAGGCCGTTGAGTACTCCAGTAAGGTTTCTATCGATTCGCTTGTCACCGTTGTGTCGATAACTATTTGGTTAAAAATTGAGTCTTTTGAAACCTGTATTCGATAGTTGGCAGCATCCCACCTTTTAGACCATTCGAGGGTTGTCTGAATGGCATTGGATAGAGGGGTGAATTTATAAGGCCAATTAAGATAGATGGATTCGGCAGATGGAGGGCTACAGGTTATAAAGGTAAAGGAGGATGCCCAGTTTCCGGTGATTCCTTCGTTATTAATTGTCCTCACACTCCAGTTGTACCACGAATTGGCCTCAAGGTTTTGCAAAGTCACAGAATCCGCAGCAACCTCTTCAAACACAATTGTGTCATTGTCTTTTAATACGTTGAGTTGGTAATGAAGGTCCTTATCGGTTGATTGCCATTTTAATACCGGATTCAGATTGACATGGGAGGTGTAGTTTTCAGGGTATATCAGGTTGGTTTCTGGCAAATTGACCATTGGCATTACATTTCCTCCCCCGTTTGTCGTTTTTAAAATGAGGCCATTGTATCCGATGACCCATCCGGTTGTTGAATTTGCAAAACATACGTCTTTAAATTCATTCTGATAGTCTGTTTTTACTATTCCCCAAGAATTTCCGCCATCGTTTGTAATCAGTATTTTACCATTCCCGGCTGAAATATAGCCAACCTGATTGTCGAGAAAATGGATTTTAAATAAATAACCGTAGTCATAATAATCCATGTCGAACTGTTTTGACCAGGTTAATCCGCCGTCGGTGGTTTTATAAATCGCTCCACCAACAAACCATCCGGTGTTTTGATTGGTAAAATACAAATCGTTACAGCCGTCGGTATTCCCAATGTCAATGGTATTCCAGGTGTTTCCACCATCGGTTGTGTGTATAATCTTGTCCCAGCATCCTGCCCAACCATTTAACTCATCCAGAAAGAAAAGAGATTCTAATCGGTTGGTGATTCCTGACGTCTGACTATTCCAGGTTGTACCGCCATTGGATGTGTGCAGGATTGTACCACTTTCTCCAACGGCCCATCCTGTCGTTGAGCTGATGAAATAAATGGAATACAGTGACTTGGTTGTTCCACTGGTCTGTTGGGTCCAGGTTGTACCACCATCGGTTGAATTCAGAATAGTTCCGTAATATCCGACACACCATCCTCTGTTTGAGTCAATAAATTGAATGTCCTGAAAGCTGTTTGTTGTTTTGCTTTTTTGAACCTTCCAAAAGTTTCCTCCGTTTGTTGTATTGATAATCGTTCCGTTTGATCCGGTAGACCAACCTGTTGAGTCATTTACAAAGCAGATGGACTCCAGGGTGTTGGTGGTTCCTCCGTGTCCAATTTGACTCCAGGTTAAACCTCCGTCGGAGGTTTTCAGAATTGTGCCGTTATCCCCTGCAATGTATCCGGTGAGTGTCGATTCAAACTGCACCGACCTGAGCGAAGTTGATGATAACAGTGGTAGGCTCACATTGGACCAGTTTGTGCCATTATTGGAGGTATATAAAATCAACCCATTTTCACCTACAGCCACAGTCTTCTCCTGGTCAATGGATCCAACATCATAAAGCCATTTGCTCTCATTGAAGGTATAAGTAGTCCAGGTTTCTCCTCCATCTTCGGTTTTCCACATGGCAGCTTTTTCTCCCTCAATATTAACAGATGATGATCCCCACTCATCGGTTGTGATTGTTGATTTGAAATAGGTTACCCCGGCTATCCAGCCTTTCATGGTATTGAGGAAACGAAGACGTTTCATCCAAACATTTCCTAAATCCAAACCGGTCCAGTTGGTTCCTCCATCTTGAGATGTGTATAATTCGGCTTTTGTTCCCGATCCCCAGCCTGCGGCTATCAGTTTATTCGCATCGAAAGCATGGAATCCTTCTATGTATGAAAAGGATTCTGTGTTATATTGTGTAACCCAGGTTTCGCCACCATCTGTTGTTTTTTTTATAATGTGGTTTGTCCCGCACGCCCATCCGGTTTGTGGATCGATGAATTTTACGCAATACAATGTATTGTTTATCCCTGAATTCTGATTGGTCCAGGTCTCTCCTCCATCGATGGTTTTTCGGATTATGCCGCTGGCACCAACCACAAAACCAGTTGTAGGGCTGATAAATTCGACATCGTAAAGCTTGCCCGAAGTGTAAGAATTTTTTTTACGCCAGTTAATTCCACCGTCAGTTGATTTAATGATTGTTCCGTTATCTCCTACAGCCACGATTGTACCTGGTATCACAATTTCCAAATCGAAAAGCGATTCGGTTGTTGCGGGTGGGCTTTGTTGTATCCAGTCGGCATTTTGTGCTGATAAACTAATGGCCCAGGCGAGGAGAAGAAAATATAGAATTTGTTTCTTCATAATGGACAGAATTTTTTCGTTCGTATATCAATACCAGAATCGAAGTTTCAATTATCGTGTGTAAATGAAAACTCCACCCAAAAAACATCCATAAATACAAAAGATATGAAAATCAATTGATTTTTCATATAACCGGAGTTTTTTTTCACGGTTACAAATACAAAATCATTTCTTCCCGGACCGATTGAAATCAATTCGTGAGCTTTTTCGCAGGCTGCAGAAATATCGCTTCTGGGCGAATTGGTGTCGAATAAATTATCAATCCGGTTTAAAAATTCGTCATGGCTTGTAGCGACCTGAAATCTTTATTGTCGTTTTTTTGTGATCCTGATTGTCTCTGGTTTTTTATCGTATGAAAATATTTTGTCATTTGTTGTGCTGTTTTATACAATCATTTGACTAACTTTCCGTTGTCATCAAACATAAACTAATTTCACAAAATTTATGAGAAAAAATCTTCTTCTGAGTTTACTCGTTCTTTTTATGGTAAGCTCATGTAATCCAAAAACCCAAAAGTATCAAACTTCACAGAAAACCGATTCCAACGGTTATGCTTATGAGGAAGTGAAAAATGACCCGCTGAAGGCCAGGATTTATACCCTGAAAAATGGCCTTAAAGTCTATCTGTCTCCCAATTCCGATGAGCCCAGGGTTACCTGCCTTGTGGGTGTTCGGGCTGGTTCTACTTCAGAGCCCAAAGAAACAACCGGATTGGCACACTACTTTGAACACATGATGTTTAAAGGTACAAAACGATTAGGAACTGTAAACTGGGATGAAGAAAGTAAATTGATCGGCCAGATTGAACAGCTTTATGAAAAGTACAGGGCAACCAACAATCCGGCAGAAAAGAAGAAAATCTACAAGGAAATTGACCGTATCTCGCAGGAGGCGGCAAAGTACGTGGCAACCAACGAATACGACAAGCTGATGTCGTCGATTGGTGCAAAAAATACCAATGCCGGTACCGATTATGAATCGACGGTTTATATTAACGATGTGCCGGTAAATGAACTTGAACGTTGGGCAAAGGTTGAAAGCGAGCGGTTTCATGGTATTATACTCCGTTTATTTCATACGGAGCTTGAGACGGTTTACGAAGAATTCAACATGTATCAGGACATGGATTCCCAGCGTTCTTTCCAGAAAATGATGGCGTTGCTCTTCCCTACACATCCTTATGGCAGAGATATTATTGGATATCCCGAACACCTGAAGAATCCTTCAATGATCAATATCCAGAAGTTTTTCGATACGTTTTATGTTCCGAACAACATGGCGGTTGCCCTTTCGGGCGATATTCAGTTTGAACCGACAATTAAACTGATTGATCAATATTTTGGGGATTTGAATCCCAAAGAGCTGCCAAAAATCGAGAATCCCAAAGAAGAGCCTGTTAAGAAAGATGTTGAAGCCGAGGTGGTTGGGCCAGAGCCGGAGAATGTTTCGGTGGCCGTTCGCGTGGGGGGAATTGGATCTTCCGATCAGCCATACATGACGATCATCAACAAGCTTTTGAGCAATAGCCAGGCCGGATTGATTGACCTTGACCTGGTACAAAAGCAGAAAGTTTTGAAGGCAGGTTCATATTATTATCCTTTACGGGAATATGGTATTCAGGTATTGGAGGGCACTCCGTTGCAAGGCCAGTCGTTGGAAGAAGTTAAAAACCTCCTTATTTCTGAAGTCAATAAAATTAAAGCCGGTGATTTTGACGAGTGGCTTATCAAAGCGGTAATTAATGATATCAAGCTGTCGAAGATCCGGCTGGAAGAACGCAATGCAGGGCGTGCATACGAGATGATGGACGAATTTGTTTCAGGTCAGACCCATGAGCAGGCTTTGTGTTTTACCGACTCTCTGGAGAAAATTACCAAAGATGGGATCATCCGGTTTGCAAACGAGAAGTTTGGCAACGATTATGTGGTTGTTTATAAAAAGCAGGGGGCAAATACCAGTCTGGTTAAAGTCGAAAAACCAGCCATCACAGCGGTGCCCGTAAATCGTGATCTTGAGTCTGACTTTGCAAAAGAATTCAAGGCCATGAAAAGCACTGATGTTGCACCTGTTTTTGTCAACTTCAATGAAAAAATTTCAAAAGAGAACATTGAGGACGGATGTGATTTCTATTATATCAGGAACGAAACAAACGATCTTTTCTCATTGCAATACATTGTTGACATGGGAAGCTGGAATAATCTGAAGTTTGATCTGGCTGTCGGGTATCTCAAATTTATTGGAACCGACCAATACAGTGCATCCGATTTTCAGAAAGAATTGTATAAGTACGGGCTCGATCTTTCGGTGGCAGCCGACAATGAACGTTCGTATGTGACGATCAGTGGATTGAACAGTTCGTACAGCAAGGGCGTGGAGTTGCTCGAACATTTGTTGTCTCATGCCAAGGCCGATCCTAAGGCCTATACCGATTATGTGGCCCGAATATTGAAAGACCGGCTCGACCAGAAATCGGATCAAAATGCCATTTTGTGGGATGCAATGTACTATTACGGCATGTATGGGAAGGATAATCCGAAGAAATATCTTTTGACAGAAGCCGAACTAAAGGCAATCAACCCGGAAGAACTGGTGTCACTGATAAAAGGACTGACCAGTTTCAAACACAAGGTTTTTTATTATGGCCCGTCGGAAATGAGTACAGTTAAAGAGACTATCAAAAAAGATCATCAGATACCGGCGCAACTGGCCGATGTTCCAGCTACTAGAAAGTTTGAACAGGTGAAGTATGCCAAAAGCAAGGTCTATGTGGTCGATTACGACATTAACCAGGCAAATATCCTGTTGCTTTCCAACGGTGAAAAATTTTCGAAAGATTTGATCCCTGCAGCACGAATCTACAACGAGTATTATGGAAGTGGCTTATCGTCGGTGGTATTTCAGGAGATCAGAGAGTCGAAGGCGCTGGCTTATTCTGCTTTTTCGGGTTATTCCATCGCTTCGAAACCCGATCGGTTGAATTGTCTGGTTGGTTATCTGGGGACACAGGCTGATAAATTGCCCATCGCAACCGAAACACTTATCAAACTGATGAACGATATGCCAAAAGCAAAAACACAGTATGATGGGGCACGCGAAGCAATTGTGAAAAAGATCAATTCGGAGAGGATTACCAAAGACCGGATTTTCTGGACATGGCTCAGCAACATGGATCGCGGAATCGATTACGATATTCGGAAAGATGTTTATGAAGCAGCCAAAAACATGAGCATTGACGATTTTGAAAAATTCTTCAATACACAGATCAAAGGGCAGAAATTTAATTATTTAATCCTTGGGAAGAAAGATAAGCTGGATCAAAAAGCACTGAAGTCATTGGGCGAAGTGGAAGAACTGAGCCTGGATGAATTGTTTGGATATTAGTAGAAAACTGTAAAACGAATTCAAAAAAGGAAGCCCGTTCTCTTCGTCGAAAACGGGCTCCTATTTTGATTGGTTGAATTATAAATCTTTTTGATAGAGCCGGTATTTCTTATAAACAACACCACCCATTCGTTCCATTTCGGCACGAACTTTAGTGTTGGTTTCCAGCTCAAGGTGGGAGTCGATTACTTTTATTCCATGTTTTTTAGCCGATTCGAGCATCTTTATCCCCATGTAAACATCAATTCCACGACCCTGATAACGAGGATCAACAGCCCCCAGTAACAGAACCAGCATTTTCGTTTTATGCCCGGTTAGTAATTTGATAAAGCCAAACGGGAATAAACGGCCTTTGCAATTTTTAAATCCCACACTGTAGTCCGGAATTCCAATAATTGCACCGATAACTTCGTTGTTTTCATTCAAGGCGACCTTAATGAAATGAGGACTCAACAGAAAAATATACCGGTTTGCATAATCTTTCATCTCTTTGTCGCTGAAAGGGGTGAAACCATATACATCGGTAAACGTATTGTTGATCAGCGTCAGAACTGGTTTAATGATTGGTCGGAACTGTAATTTGCTGGTGTATTCTTTTATCCTGATGTTCTGATGGTTCTTGTTAAAACGTTCCCCAATCTTGTCATAAATGGGAGGAAATTTGTCCGGAATCTCTATTTTGTATTCTACCAGATCGACTTTTTTGGTCAATCCATCTTTGTCGCACAAATCGGTCATGTAGCGAAAGTTGCAGTTTGAAGCAACGACGTTGATTTCGTCGTACCCTTCAATCAGAAAACCCTGGGGGTCGTGATCGGAGAAAGCAAGAGGCCCAACCAATTGGTTCATCCCCATCTTCTTCGACCATTTGGCTACGTAATCGATCAACGCATGAAATACTTCCTGATCATCGTACGTCTCGAGGAAAGAAAACCTTCCGCATCTTTCATTATGCTCGGCATTGTATTTATGATGGATCAGCCCCATACACCTTCCTACCACTTCGCCGTTTTTAATAGCAATAAGCAATAGGTGGTCGCAAAATTCGAATGACTTGTTGAGCTTGGGATTAAAGAATGTTTTGTCGTCGGAGTAGAGGGGGGGAACCCAATTTTTATGGTCTTTATGAATCTTTTCTGGTAAATAAATGAACTCTTTAAATTCTTTTTTGGTCTGTACTTCTTTAATCTGAATTTCCATATCGGTAAGGTTAAATAAAAATTGAAGATATAGAAAAGTTTTTTTAAAAAAAGAGTTGTCCTTCAAAAAACAATTCAGTAAAAGTGTATGGTTTTGTCAATCAATAGGTTTTTGTGTTCGTTTTTATTTTGCTTTATGAGATAATGGTTATTGTCCTGTTTATATGCTAAATATCTTTTTGATAAATACGAAATCTTTTATAAACAACACCCCCCATTCGTTCCATTTCGGCTCGAACCATGGTGTTGGTTTCAAGTTCCAAATGCGAGTCTATTACCGTTTTCCCATATTTTTTTGCCGACTCAAGCATTTTGATTCCCATTACCACATCGATGCCTCGTCCCTGATAGCGGGGGTCGATAGAACCCAGTAACAAAACCAGCCGGTTGGTTTTTCTGCTGGACGAAAAAACATGGAGGAAGCCAAAGGGCCAAAGCCGTCCCCGGCACTTCTGAACACCCTCGCTTATATCGGGCATGGCAATAATGTTCCCGATGACTTCATTTTTTTCATTGAGAGCCACTTTAATGAAATGTGGATCCAATAAGAAGATATAGCGGTTTGCATAATCGCTCATATCTTTTTCCGAAAAGGGGGTGAAGCCGTAGATCCCTGAAAATGTTTCATTAATCAGTGTCAGAATCGGTTTAATGATTGGTCTGAACTGGGTTTTTCGTTTGTATTCTGCAATCCGGATGTTTTGGTTGTTTTGTTTAAACCGTTCAGCAACCTTTTCATAAACAGGAGGGAATTTGTCGGGTATTTCAATTTTGTAGGCAACCAGATCGACCTTTTTGGTAAAGCCATCTTTTTCGGAAAACTCATTCATGTATGGAAAATTCCCGTTCGAAGCGATGACATTTACTTCGTCGTATCCTTCATAAAGGAACCCTTGCGGATCTTTGTCGGAAAAACCGAGCGGACCAACAAGCGACGTCATTCCTTTCCCTTTTGCCCATTGAGCGACATAGTCGGTTAATGCGTGAAAAACATCGTAGTCGTTATATGTTTCGATAAATGAGAATCTTCCGCATTTTTCGTTGTGCTCGGTATTGTACTTGTGATGAATAAGCCCCATGCACCGGCCAACCACTTCGTTCCCTTTTATAGCCAATAGCAAAACGTGATCGCAATAACTGAATGATTTATTGGTTTTTGGGTTGAAAAATGTTTTGTCGTCAGTGTAAATAGGTGGAAACCAGTTTTTATGGTTTTTATGAATTTTTTCCGGCAGGTAAATAAAATCGTGTAAATCTCGTTTCGTTTGCACTTCCTTAATGCGAATTTCCATATCGTTTTTGAGTTAAAAAAAAATGAAGATATAGAAAAGTTTTACAGAACAGCTCCTGTAAAGGTTAAAAAATCGAATTAAAAACTCCAGCGAAGTCGTCCAAAAAAGGAATAGACATCTCCAAGAGACCCATATTCAGAGCCTTTGTCTCCGAATAAAAGTTGAGATGTAAGGAAAAATTCGATGTCGTTGTGAAGCGAAATTGCAACCGACGGACCCACATAAATTGAAAAATCGACCGGATTGTACATTGCCGCGATGCTCGAATTGACTAACGATCCAAAGGAATAGGATAGTTGGCCAAAAAGTTCGTATTTGCCAATAGAAAGGTTTTTGGCACTCAATTGTTGGTTGGGGTTGATCAGCGAATACCCCATGCCTTTTCCGGTTGTTCCCATGCTGTTGTAAAGGAATGAAGTGTGCAGATAGAGCGAATTACTGAATGTATAATCCAGCGAAACCGTTGCAGAAAAGGCTTCTTCCGAAAGTTTTTCTTTTTGATGCTGTGGCTTGAACCAGGAAGCTTCACCCCTGAACGAAAGGTTCCAAATCGCCCCCGACCACCCTCCTCCCAGCACATAGTCGTATCCGGTTTGACCAGCGAGAAACTGGAAATCGTAATCGAAGAGGTTGAAACGGTATTTTGCTGCCAATGTTCTCTCTTTTTCAAGTTTTGATGCTTTGTAAGCAAGGTCAAAAGATGATGAACCCGATGGATACCAGGAGATAAGGATCGCATCGCTGCCGGGGCGTTCTTCGTAGTCGAAATCCATGTATGAAAAGGCATTGAAAATGTCGTTGGGGTTCCATACCAGGTTTATACCCCAGTTGATACGTTGCCGCCCGACCCTGATTTGCCATTTCCCCAGGGTATAGTCAATGAAGATACGATCGATTGATGTATTGAGAAAATATTTTTCTCCTTTGGCAATGTTCCAGGAAAGGTCGACCAGACCGCTATCGGCAGCAATGGCATTGGCATATCCCGGAATTTGCCCGATCAATTTGCCGGAATAGAGCCTGTTCCTCATTTCCAGATCAATCACCAGATTTTTGATGGGATATGTTTTGAAATTTAAACGATTGTGAATTAAATTATAGCTGATCGTTTTGACCTCTTTGTCAAGAGAAATGGGTATGGCCTCTTCAAAAAAATATACCCCCTCCATTTCTTTCACATATCCGTCGAGTGTCAGCTTTTGGGCATGAAGACTGAATATTGAAAAGAGAAACAACAGGATCAGGATCGTTCTTTTCATCGAGGCTTTATTTATCCGTAAAGTTTGAGGCATAGGTCGTTACAAACATCTTTGTGAAGATTTTGTGTTTACCTACGGAGACCCCGACATAATTGAACGAAGGGTTCATAATGGTGAGCCTGTGACCGCGCGATTTGACCCCATCGTCGATTAGTAGTTCAATGACTGAAAAAGCGGCATCACAATCACCATAATGGATGTTTTCGGCGTAGTTCCCCATGAAGGTTCCAAATTTCTTCGAACGGTCGAGCGGTGTGGTGTTGCCGCTTCCCTTATGCCCGGTTTCACCCGTTGACCCCTGGTCGTAAACCAGTAACTGGCAGGCTTTGGACATGCCTTTTGACGGACGCAGGATGGGGGCTGGTTTGGCGGTTTCGAGATATTTCATACAATCATCGTAGGCTGTTTTGCCTTCGGAGGTCTCTAAATCGGTCGTGCCTGGGATTTTTAAAAATTTACCATCGTAATAATTTCCAAGCTCTTTCATCCGTTCTTCGGCATATTTTTGCGGGTTGAAACGGACTTTATTCAATTCGAGGATTAAATCTTTTTCATCATCGGTCAGATATTTTACCTCACGGGCCGTATCCAACTCTTTGATGGGCCATTCAAATTTGGTCTGAGACCAGGCAAGCGGCATTGAAACCAGAAACAGTACCGCAATGGTGATAAATTTTTTCATACTTAAATACTTATGAGCATTAAACATTTTTTTGTTCGTCTTTGACGATCTTTCCATCTTCAAGAACGATTATGCGGCGTGCTTTATTGACTACACGCTGGTCGTGGGTTGAAAAAATAAATGTAATATTTTCTTTGCGATTTAATTC
>Ga0116171_10005858_pt1 | contig 10719 bp, 11 predicted proteins | sample AD_JPNHW2_MetaG_FD_89798 | JGI IMG/M metagenome (GOLD analysis project Ga0116171, IMG submission 89798) | Active sludge microbial communities of municipal wastewater-treating anaerobic digesters from Japan - AD_JPNHW2_MetaG | ecosystem: Engineered > Bioreactor > Anaerobic > Digestate | place...
ATAACTGCTTTATACATCAATTCTATGTGGTTTTTTTCTTATATATCTTTTCTAAATCGTTAAACACAGTAAATTTATTGCTTGTGTTCGTATTTTCCAAAGTTTCTTTAACGCCCAAAATCAGGTAACCGCCCGGAACTAAACTATTGGTAAGTTGATTTAAAACTTTATCCTGTTGTAGCTGGTTATAGTAAATCATCTGGTTTCGGAAAAGGATTAGCTTGATTCCTCCAGGAGCGTTATCGTATAAAGTGTTTTGCTTTATAAAATTTACTCCTTGAATCAAACTTGTATCCAGAATTGTTTGTCCATTATCGATTTTATAGTAATCAGTGAACTTACATTTCCCGTTTAGTCTAAGGTAGTTTGCATCGTTAACCTCAAGCTCTTTTGCATCAATCCTACCATTCTTAATCTTATCAATTGTTCTATCGGAGATAGAAGAAACATATATTTGAACATCAGATAAAACACCTGCTTCTTTAAGAATAATCGCTAAAGAGTATAGTTCTTCGCCAGAATCAAATGCTGAAACCCAAAGTTTTGGTTTCGATGAGCTTTTCATAATATCGGGTAACAGCTCATCACGTAAAGTTCTCCAAAGCGATGGGTCGCGAAACATCTCAGTTGTTTCAGGTATAATTTCGCTAAGGAAAACTTCAAAATAATCCTTACTGCTAGTTAGCCGAGCAATAAGTCCATCAGCATCTTTAAAACCATTATTCATTATAATTTGTTCCAGCCTCCTTTTTAACGAGGTAAGAGCATAATCCCTGAAGTCATAGCTATAGGTATCAAGGATTGTTTTGATAACATTGCGGGTTTCTACTATGCCTATTTCGTATCTAATCATATCAATGAAAGCCCATTTTATGTTATTTTTTATTTTTCTTTAGCATATCGAGTTCGGCAACTAATGATGCCATCTCCTTTTCTTTACGTTTAATTTCGGAGATATCGAACCCTATATTAATTATTTTGGTAACCTGATTGTGCTCGTTCATAATAGGTGTGTAATTTTCCGATATCCAAACCTCATTACCATCTATTGTTAAGGAGAACTCCCTATTTTGTTTTATACCCTTTGATAGATTATCCCAGAATTTTTTGAATTCTTTAGGTCGATTTTTTGCTACAAAATCGAGTTCCGAGATAAGTTTTCCTTCAATTTCTTCTTTTTGACCGCCAAGAGTCTCGGTGTTTTTATTGTTGATATAGGTTATCAATCCGTCAGGATCAAGCTCGGTAACAAGGCAGGTATAGTCGAGAGCGTGGAGTAATGCTTCCATTTCCTGCTCTCGCTGCTCATTAAGCTCTTGCTCAACCTTGATTTCAAGAAGGCTTTGCTCAATTTCTTCGGCTTGCTTATGAGCCCTTAGTTCTATTGTTTTTGACTCAGTAACATCCTGTCCAAGCAGATAGATTTTATATATTGAGCCAATCTCATCAAGGGCTGGGCTAATGCTTGCAATGATGTAGAGTTCGTTTCCGGTTCGATTTACCCAGTGCATAGTTGATTTGTACACACTTCCCGACATTACTTCGCTCCAAAGACTTTGGAACATATCCTTTTCGTCAGGATGTATAAATTCGAGTAAATTCTTTCCCTCAGCCTCAATTCTAGAATAACCTAAAAGAGAAAGTATATTGTTGTTAGGATTTATAATGGTTCCCTCTTCATTCAGCTCACAGTATAGAAGTGCTTCGTTTATTGCAGCAGTCATTCCTACCATTTCAAGGGATTTACGACCCATCTCTTCCTGTGTAGCTTGCATCTCCTCCATGTTCTGACGCATCTCTTCTTCCTGAGCAGCCATTTCCTCGCGTTGCTGTTGCGATTGTTCTAAAAGCTGATTGGTACGAATACTATTTTTAACAGAAGAGAGAGTTGATGCAATACTTTGTCCAAGTTTCTCAACGAATTCGACTTCGTAGTCAGCAAAATCTTTAAATGAAGCAATCTCGATTGCACCAAAAATAGCTTCTTCAATCTTTAGTGGTACAATAAGCAATGAGGTTGGAACAGCTTCGCCCAAACCGGAAGTGATTCTAATGTAATCGGTAGGAATTTCCTTGAGATATATTGTTTGCTTCTCAACAGCACAGGTTCCAACAAGGCCTTCGCCAAGAAGAATTCTCTTTTCAATAAACTTCTTCCGGTTGTATGCAAATGCTGAAATAAGCTCAAGGTGTTTGTTTTCAGGATCATCATCATTATACAAGAACAATCCACCCTGATTGGCATCCAGGTAGTTAACAAGATTTTGGATAACGTTATCGGAGAGCTTATTAAGGTTGTTGTTGTTCTGTCGTAAAATATCACTAAACATTGCAAGCCCAGCGGTTGACCAATTCCTTAGTTCATCCTCATGTTTTCTTTTTGACTCCTCGCTGGTAGCAAGTTTCAAACTATGGCGCATATTTAAAAGGGAACTCCCAAGTAGGTCTTGTCCTCCTAAAGTAGTGAATTCCGCATCGAGGTTATTTTTCCCAATCTCGTTGGCAAAGTCAGCCTTCTGTTTAAGGCTGTCGATTAAGCTATTTACCGAATCAACAATTTGACCAATTTCATCATTATTAGTGAATGATATTTTCTGGGGATCCTCCCCGTTGGACAATTTTTTTGCAGCAATGGTTAACTCTTGGATAACCTTAATGATAGGCTTTAGGATTAAACTGATTGCAAAAAAGAATATCAATGTGGCAAATACAACAATAAATATCAGGACTGTTCGGTTTTGAGAAATACCTTCATAAACCTCGCTTTTACATAACGAAATACCAATGTAGGCTTTATAGGAATCGACATAGCTGTAAAAGAGCATCATATCCTGCTTTTCCCCATCCTTGTAATCTTGGTATTCAATTTCTCCCTGCTTGTTTCGAGATGATTTGATTTGTTGAATAATTAATGCAGGGATTCTTTGCCCCTCCTTGTAAATATGAATTAAGTATTGACCAGTATTGTCGATTAGAAATGGGAAATCGGTTTTGTAGTAAGCGCTTTGATTGAAAAATGGTTTTAAAAGAAGGTAATCGGAGTTATTAAAACCCGGCTCAGTTTGGTTTTCTACTACCTGTATAGTTTCTGATACCTTGGTTAGGTAAACCTCCATTTCATTCTGTGCAGAAACGATTACCCGTTTCATGGAAAGAACGTACAGAGTAAAACCGGACGCTGCATATAGGATTACTACTATCGGAATTGTGAATAGCAGAATTCGTTTATTCAGGTTCAGGTTTTTTATAAACCTCATATTTAAAAGGTTGTTCGATTTCATCTACTACTTTTTAACGTAAACTTGACCAATCTTTTCAAATTTATTCGCCCAGGGGCCTAGAATTGTTTCATGCATTCCAAGTAGAAGGCATCCTTTAGGGTAAAGATTTGAATGGAATAGTTCAAAAACCTTGTTTTGAAGGCTATAGTTAAAATAAATGATAACGTTTCGACAAAGAATCAAATCGAATTTTGCAAAAAACAAGTTTCCGTCTTTAACTAAATCATGTTTACGGAAAATTGGCTTATCGGTTAAATATTTTTTAATTGTTATAGTATCCTTTAGCTTATCAATATCAAAGTATTTTTCATAAGGTATGTCGTTGTACTCCTCAAAGTTCAAGGGGTTTTGCTTGATTACTTTGTCAAAATTATCGAGGTATCCAATGTTAAAACGGTATTTGTAAATTCCTTTTTTTGAGGCATCAAGCACATCGGTATTCAGATCGGTAGCAAATATTTTTGCTCTATCGAGCATTCCCATCTCATTAAGAAGGATCATCATTGAATAAACCTCTTGCCCAGTTGAGCAGCCTGCATGCCAAATGTTGATGGTTTTATTGTTCTGGAATCGGGGTAGAATTCGTGATCGGAGTAAATGCCAAACCGGGGGATCGCGGAAGAGCTCTGTGGTGTTCACAGTGATCTCTCTAACAATTTTCTCAGCGAAAATGCTATCCTGCTTAATATTTGTGAGCAACCCAACTATATCAACGTTAAAGTCGGTTACAACCTTTTGCAAACGCCGCTTTAATGATTTATCCGAATACTCGGTAAAATCGTATTTGGTTACGTTTTTAAGAGTCGTTACAAAGTATTGAAGATCTTGATCCGTTACAATCATATCAAAAGCCTGAGATTACATCAGGTTACCAACCCCTGATTCAATACTGTTTTAATAATTACTTAGCTGTTAAGCCGAAAAAATAAGAGCACAGCATAGGTTTAACTTGCTAAAAATATAAATACTTTGCAAATCTGCAAAGGTCTTAAAGTGTTTTATTTTGTTTATAGATATCAATTTTGATTTAGCATTAATAAAATTACATTGAAAGCTATTGTTTTAGTGTAAAATTCATAATTATCGGATTGTGGTCCGAATTCCTAAAATTTAAATTGAAAGTGCAACTTGTAAGTATTTCAATATTGGGAGAAGTAAGAAAAAAATCAATTATTGAGCTAAAGGTTTTTCCTTGTTGATAGGCGTTATTAAGATATCGGTTTGTTGGTGACTTTGGGTCATAAACCCAATTCCATTCTTTTGGTAGTAGCTGATCGTTAATGTTGGTCAGCTTAAAAAAATCTACCTTATAGTTTTCCCCAAAGGTGTTAAGCGGAAACTTAGGAGGTGATTGATTCCAATCCCCTCCAACTATAACGTAATTCCCTTTTGCATACTCGTTCTGTACAAACGAAGTAAGATAATCCATCTCCTGTTTTTTTAGGCTACCATCATCAAATGCCGACAAATGTGAGTTGATGAGAACTAATTCTTTGCCATTGCTTGTGTGATAACGATTTACCAGCATACACCTTCGAAGGTTAAACAATCGGTTTGGCCAGCTAAACCTTCCTGGGTAAGCATAACGGATAGCGCTTGTCGGTTGCGGTTTGCTTAGCGTTAGTATCCCTGAATTTACTTTACCCATTGGGGATGAAGGAGGAATAGGAACAAAATTTACCACATAGTTTTGAGCTAGTGAATTATTAAAGTTGATTTTTTTAGTTAAAGTGTCCCTCTCGTTGATATAGTAGCTTCGTTTTGAATGAAGATCAACTTCTTGTATCAAAATAAAATTAGCTGTAGATGAATGTCTTATTAAGAACTTTGCAATAGAATCGAGGTTTGTAACGGTTCTTTCGTATGCGTCCCTAACTTTTTTACCACCATCATAGAAAAAATCCATATTATCACCAAGCCCTGCATACCCAATATTCCATGATAGAATGGTTAGATTTGAGTTACATTGTAGGGTATCAGATATTTTATTCTCAGCGATTAGTAATTTTTGGGGAGGATCAAAGTATGTAATTGAGGCGTAAAGGATGAAAAGCCCAAACAATAAAATTATAGTTATTACTGTAAAACCTATAAGTTTAAGAGCTCTCATAAGGGTTATTTGTTTTTGCTAAAGTTAAGAATCTTCTATAAACCTACAACGATAGTTATCCTTTGGCGAGTAATTTTTTATATCTATATTTGACCAGAAATAGAAAATTTTGATATGAAGTTTGGTGTTGTAATTTTCCCTGGTTCCAACTGCGACCGCGATACTGTTTATGTTCTGAAAAATGTTTTAGAACAAGAGGTTGTTGAACTTTGGCACAAAGACACTGATTTAAAGGGTGTTGATGTGATAATCCTTCCCGGAGGATTTTCCTATGGCGATTACCTTCGCTCGGGAGCACTGGCACGTTTCTCTCCAATTATGCAGAAAGTAATTGAGTTTGCGAATAATGGGGGGTATGTGTTTGGAATTTGCAACGGTTTTCAAATACTTTGTGAGGCTGGCCTACTACCGGGTGCCTTGCTTCATAATAATCATCGTAAGTTTTCGTGTAAGAATGTTTTTCTGATTCCCGATAGTAAAACATCCCCTTTAACTATAAATCTTCCAAGGAATAGAGCGTTGAAAATTCCTATTGCCCATGGAGAAGGTCGTTACTATGCCGATCGTGACACCATTGCTGAGATGCGCATGAATGGCCAAATAATGTTTAGGTATAGTGATGAGAATGGAAATATTTCGGAAGCAGTAAATCCTAATGGATCTCTTGAAAATATTGCCGGTATTTGCAATCAGGGTATGAACGTATTTGGAATGATGCCCCACCCTGAACGTGCGTCGGATGATGAATTGGGAAATACCGACGGTCGATTAATCTTTGAATCGCTTATAAAGGTTATTCAGGAAAAGGAGTAAGAGTTCTTATAGATTCCTTACATCCAGAAGAACATTTTGATGCCTTTCAGGTTTTTCAATCACCTCAAATATTTTTTGAGCAACCAGCTCTGCTGATAGGAGCTGTCCTTTGTTTTTGTAATCAACAAACTTAGATAGGTTTGGAAAATCTTCAGGTTTTGTTTCTCTTATCTTATCCTGCATTTGGGTATCAACAATGCCTGGGGCGATAGAAAATATCTTTAAATTTTTAGCATCATAGCCAATTTCAGCCTGAACAACCTGCGAGAACATGTCAATTGCTGCTTTTGACGCACAATATGGGGCCCACGATTCAATGGGATGCCTTGCTGCTCCAGAGCTTATGTTGATAATAACAATTGAAACCTCAGTTCCTTCATAGGTTTGAAGTATTTTACTACTAAGAATTACAGGACAAATGGTGTTAAGGTTAAAAACATCGATAATTGAATCGTTTGATAATCTTTTTACAGGCTTTACCTCGCCAAGCGTGCCTGCATCATTTATTAGAACAATTTTGTAAGCATCGTCATGCTTTGCAAATTTTAATTCTTTTACTTTTTCGGTGTTGCTTAAATCAATCGAAGTATGTATGAAGTTTTCGTGTTGAATCCTATTTGTTCTTGAGAATCCATACACAATCGATCCTTCTGCTTTTAATGCTTGTTCTGCTAGTGCTTTACCTATTCCAGAACTTGTTCCGGTTATATAAAAGGCTATCATTTTGTATTGATATTAATAGTGAAGCAATTATAAATCTTTTTTTACAAATTTTGAGTTAATCCACCGAGGAAAAATAATAGCACCAATAAGAAGGTAGGGGTAATAGCTAACAATCCTCCATAGAAATGCCATTGCAATAACAACCGTAGGTAAAGAAGCTGCATCTACTGGGAAAAATTCGCCAAGGTAACGGGTAAAAATATATTCTGATGATCCGCTTCCACCAGGAGTAGGGCTTATTAGCTGTATTATGGACATGGCCAATTGCCTAACAAAGATTAATACATGGTTGTTAACAGAAAAAAATGCGAGAAGCAAAGCGTTTACAACACAGTATCTTGATGTCCATGAGATAAATGTAGTACCAAATGCTTTTAACCAAAAACCTAATGGCTTGTTTTTAAATTCAATCGAGCTTGTAATAATATCCGTTCCAGCCCTGTTGGCTCCATGCTTCCATCGACGCAAAATAGGAAGTTTGAAAATCCACATTAAAAGCCATTTTAACCCACGTGGGTTGAAAAACAACCCGTAGGAGAGCATCACTGTCCAAACAAATTTAATAAAATACCCAATGATGCAAAAAAGAAAAATATCCTGCGAAAATTGCGAAATGTCAGTTGTTGTTCCTAACCCAAAGAGTGCAGAAGGTGTAATAATTATAAGTAAAATAGGAAAAACTAGTATAAAGTAAAGTTCGTCAAGAAAAGAGGTGATCATTACTACAGCTGAGCTTCTTCCAACATTTAGCCCTTCTTTGTTAATGTATATTGGAGCAACCATAGTTCCTCCAAATGCCGAAGGCAGTATTGCGGATGAAAACTCCCAAAGCATTATCACTCTAAACGATTGCCGAAAGCTAAGCATGTTTTCAGTAAGAACTCTTAGCCTCAGCATGTAGCCAAAGTCGCGCAAACCCATGAAGCAGAATGCAACAAATATCCATAAAACCGACCAAAGGCTAAACGTTATAACATCAAAAGCATTAGGATTAAATTTTCTATAAAAAATATAACCAACCACACCAAGCCCAATGATGATAGGATAAATTGCATTCCTAATCTTGATTTTTTTTAAGGGATTCTCACCTATTCCGGCTACAATCTTATGCATTCTAAAATTTGTTGTTTAACAAAAGTAAAAATAAAATGTTACTGAGGAGTTAACTGTTGATTAAACTACAACGTTATTGTATTTTCAATTAAAGGAATTTGTTTTTTAATACTTTTGCCTGCTCTTTTTTCAAACATATGATTTGGATTAATGCTGAAAGATAAGATAGTAAAAGCTCACCTTTCCATAATTGGAGCAAACCTTTTCTTTGGAATTAACTATGCAGTAGCCAAGGGGGTTATGCCAAACTTTTTAAAACCCAACGGGTTTACCTTAATGCGTATTGCAACGGCTTTTTCACTTTTCTTTATTTTATCACTATTTCTCAAAAAGGAGAAGATTGAGCGAAGCGATTACCCTCGCTTTTTTGCTGCTGGTTTATTAGGTGTAGCTTTTAATCAATTTATTTTTCTGAAAGGATTAAACTTTACCTCACCGATCGATTCATCAATAATTGTAACAATTAACCCAATTCTTGTGATGATAATTGCCTCTTTGGCAATAGGAGAGCGAATTACGCTTATGCGTGTTTTTGGAATGGCGGTTGGGGCAAGTGGTGCTTTATTAATCATTCTGAATAGAGGGGTTATTAGCTTCAGCTCCGAGCATTTCCTGGGAAATATAATGATATTCTTAAGTACGTTTGCTTACGCAGGCTATCTGGTAGTTGCTAAGCCACTGATGCAAAAATATGATCCTATAACTGTAATGAGAGGCGTTTTCTTTGTTGGATTACTTTTCGTAGCACCACTTGGATTTAGTGACTTGATAAGTAATAATTGGGCAGCTATACCTACTTCAATTTGGGGCTCAATATTTTTTGTACTATTAGGATCAACCTTTTTAGCATATCTACTTATGAGTTGGGGCCTTCGACAGGTAAGGGCCACAACTGTTAGCATTTATAACTATACTCAACCAGTGATTGCATCATTCGTTGCTGTTATTGTTGGCCAGGATATTATTGATACACCTAAAATTATTGCAACAGTAATGGTTTTTGTGGGAGTTTATTTGGTTAGCCGACCATCATTAAAGGGTAAGAAAATCATTTAGTTTTTAAGCTTAAAAACATAGTAATCAATTTTATTTAGTTGGTTATTGACCCTAATTTTGTCCAACTAATATTTGATTATGAAGATAAAGGAATATCCAACTCATAGACTCGTTAAGAGCGAGGACTTAAACCACCATGGAACATTATATGCCGGACGAAGTGCAGAGTGGTTCGTAGAATCGGGTTTTGTATCGGCATCCTCGCTGATCAATCCTAAGTATATTATCTGCTTAAAAATTCACGGAATGCATTTTAGCAGCCCCGTTAAACCTGGTGAATGCATTTGCTATACTAGTAAAATTGTTTATACCGGGAGAAGTAGTTTAATTTCATATATCAAAGTGTCTAGGGTTAGCAACCCAAATGAAATTATTGTTGATGGCTTCATCACCTTTGTTCATGTAGATGAAAATACAAAACCTCGTCAACATGGCATTACCATTGAGCCTGAATCGGAGGAGGATATTCTACTTAATAAAAGGGCTTCTGAATTGGGAAGGTAAAGTTTAAAAGTAATATTGAAATCCGAACCATATTCTGGTTCGGATTTTTTTAATCTAATTCCTCGCTAATTGACTTCAACAATTTTCCCATAAAATAAATGATAGTTGCCATAGCAAACATCATTGCAACACCACATATAAAGGAAACTAATATTGTTGATCCATTGGATAAACCAGAGTCAATGCACGCCAAACCACTCCATCCAAGCGCCACAAAAAACCCAATAATATTTCTAAAATTAAAAGGTTGAAAAGTAATATCCTTATCTTTTAACGCTGAATTGTTATCTGCATTAGTCTTTTTTGACTCAGGGTTTTTATAAGAAAGTACTAGTTGTATTAGGAAAACAGCTGAAGATGGAATTGCAATTATCCAATAAAAAATAGCAAGAAGGGATAGGTCTTCCATCCAACTACACAAACTTAAGAATACCATAGGAATTTAGGGTTTAGGTATTGTGAAGATAGATGAAAATATGTTGGTAGATATTTTCTATTTGATCTTTTACATGAACCAAACATTTTCTTTTGCGAATGCTTTGCAGAATACCCCAAACATTAAAGAAGATAGGATTTATTCTTTATTTTTTCCCCATGCTCTTAGCTGGCACATGCAGCTTCCGGTTAATCGCTGTTTATTATCAACAACCATTGGCAACCCATCCTTTTCCCAGTCTGTTATTCCTCCTGCAAGGTTAGCAACCTTAAAAAAGCCTTTTTCAACTAGGAAAAGAACAATCTCTTTACTTCTCAACCCAACCGCATCGGCAACTATAATTGGTTGATCAATGGGGAGATGATGGTAGTAACTTTCAAACTCTTGGTGATAGCAGTAAAGATATTCTGGTACATCAAACGATTTGTAAGCAGCCATTACCTCAGGGCGGACATCTAAAAGGATTGCCCCTTTTTGGCAAAGCTCAAAGGCTTCCTTTGGTGAAAGATGGATAATTCCCTCAATTACATTGCCATGTCCTTCGAAGAAAGGGTCCATAATGAATATAGTTTTAGCAAAGTTAACTCAATACTACAAAAGTGGCAAAGCTAAAGGCTATTTTACTTTAACCCAAGCTATACTATCTTCCACAGCAACAGCCACCTCTTCCACAGGTTGGACCA
>Ga0116171_10005859_pt1 | contig 10718 bp, 5 predicted proteins | sample AD_JPNHW2_MetaG_FD_89798 | JGI IMG/M metagenome (GOLD analysis project Ga0116171, IMG submission 89798) | Active sludge microbial communities of municipal wastewater-treating anaerobic digesters from Japan - AD_JPNHW2_MetaG | ecosystem: Engineered > Bioreactor > Anaerobic > Digestate | place...
CATTCCGGTTTTGATTTCTCTGCTTGTATGCCTTCTGCCGACAACAATCGGCGGACTTCTCAGCGCAATAGGAATCAGCGGAATGGACAGGATGATTAAACGGAACATCATCGCCACGAGCGGAAAGGCAGTGGAAGCAGCAGGCGACCTTGATGTATTGCTGCTTGATAAAACGGGAACTATTACTCTCGGCAACAGAATGGCTACGGAATTTCTGCCGGCAAGAGGAGTTGATATAAACCGGCTCGTAGAAGCCGCAGTTTATTCGTCTCTCTCGGACGAGACACCGGAAGGCAGATCAATTCTTAAACTTGCAAAAGAAAAATATGAACTGCCGCCCAAAACGATTCTTCCGCATGATGTATTCTTTGTTAAATTTTCTGCCGAGACAAAAATGAGCGGAGCAGATATTAAAACAGGCGGTGAAGTTGTGAAGTACAGAAAAGGTTCATTCGATGCTATACAGTATTTTGTGGAAAGCAAAGGCGGATTTTTTTCAAACGAAATCACGGAATACGTCAATGCAATTGCAGCCGAAGGAGGCACGCCGCTTGTCGTCAGTGAAAATGAAAAAGTGCTTGGTGTAATTAAACTCAAAGACGTGGTAAAAGGCGGAATCAAAGACCGCTTTGCGCAGCTGAGAAAAATGGGAATTAAAACCGTGATGATTACCGGTGATAACCCGATAACTGCTGCAGCAATTGCGGCGGAAGCGGGTGTTGATGACTTTCTTGCAAGCGCTAAGCCGGAAGACAAACTTAAAAAAATCCGTGAGGAACAGGCAGAAGGACGCCTCGTGGGTATGATTGGAGACGGCACAAATGATGCACCGGCGCTTGCTCAGTCAGATGTCGGAATTGCAATGAACTCAGGAACTCAGGCGGCAAGGGAGGCAGGCAATATGGTTGACCTGGACAGCGACCCGACAAAACTTATTGAAGTTGTTGAAATCGGCAAGCAGCTCCTGATGACGCGCGGTGCACTGACAACTTTTTCGATTGCAAATGATATTGCAAAGTATTTTGCAATTCTGCCTGCAATGTTTATTGCACTTTATGCAGGCACGGGAGGCGCAGCCGGACCGCTTGCAGTTTTCAATATAATGAAGCTGGCCACACCCTACAGCGCCATACTCAGCGCGGTGATATTCAATGCACTCATAATCATAATGCTGATACCTTTTGCGCTGAAGGGAATCAGATATGAGCCGCTCGGCGCATCAGCCGTGCTAAGGAGAAATCTGTTAATTTACGGACTCGGCGGAATAATCATTCCGTTTATCGGAATAAAATTAATTGATATGCTGATAACTTTTTTAAACATCATATAATAATGAAACAGGCATTAAAATTATTATTGCTGCTTATTGTAATTACCGGAGGTGTTTATCCGCTTATTGTTCACGTTGTGGGAAATTTATTTTTCAGTTATGAAGCGCAGGGAAGCATTATATCCGGCGCGGGAAGTGAATTGATTGCATCAGGTGAAGACAGCAGCATTTACTTTTGGGCAAGACCTTCGGCAGGTTTTTATTCGACGGTGCCTTCATCGGCAAGCAACCTTTCGCCCGCAAGCCTTCTGCTAAAAAGCAGAGCGGATTCCCTGAGGACGGCTTACAGAAAAGTAAATTTTTTGCCGGACACTGCATACGTACCGGAGGATGCACTATTTTCATCGGGAAGCGGTCTTGATAATGAAATCTCCGTGAAAAATGCATATCTTCAGGCGGAAAGAATTGCGCATGCACGCGGTTTGGATGAAGAAGGGAAAAACAGGATATACGGAATTATAAAGTCACTCACCGAAAAAGAAACATTTGGATTTTTAGGCGAAGCAAGAGTGAACGTGCTGAAACTTAATCTTGCATTGGACGGAAAGTAATGATTTAAATATGTATTGAGATTAAATCTAAATCTGAACAAATTTAAAAAAACCCATAATGGATGAATTAAAAAGACCTGACCCGAATGAGCTGCTCGAAAATATTTTGGGCTCAGAGCAGGAATCAAAAAAAGGCAAACTTAAGCTGTACCTTGGTATGTGTGCAGGAGTGGGTAAAACTTTTACAATGCTTCAGGATATATCACAGGCACATGGGCGCGGTAAAAATATTTTAATCGGATATATTGAAACGCACGGACGCGCCGAAACGGAATTTCTTCTTTTTTATCTTCCGCAGCTTGATAGAAAAAAAATTCAGTATAAGGGTATTCAATTAGAAGAACCGGACATCAACGAGATATTAAAGCAAAAGCCGGACATAGTCGTGATTGATGAACTTGCGCACACCAACGCGCCCGGGAGCAGACACAAAAAAAGGTTTCAGGATGTAATAGAGATTTTAAATAACGGCATAAGCGTATATACCGCAATGAACATTCAGCATCTGGAGTCACAGGCGGAGATTATCAGCCAGATAACGGGTGTGCCGATAAGAGAAACTGTTCCCGACACGATTCTTGACCTCGCCGATGAACTGGAAGTGGTGGATATTTCGCCGGATGAACTTCTCTCGCGTCTGTCCGAAGGAAAAGTTTACACAAAAGATAAAACCGAACAGGCGGTGAATAATTTTTTCCGCAGGGGAAATCTTATTGCTCTCAGGGAAATGGTGCTGCGCATATCAGCCGACCGCATTGACAAGATGATGAGGGATTATATGATTAAGAAGAAAATCGAAGGTCCGTGGAAATCAGGTCAGAGAATTCTGATTGCAATAAGCCCGAGTCCTGCGTCGGCAACCCTGATACGATGGGCAAGGAAAGTTGCTTACACAATGGATGCTTCGCTGCTTGCAGTATATATAGAAACCCCCGTGCAGCTTAGTGAAGATAAACAGAGGACACTTAACAGGAATCTGAATCTTGCCCGTGAACTTGATATAGAAGTTATAATATCAAACGGGGAGGATATTGTAGATTCAATTATCGCAATTGCAAAACGGGAAAATGTAACGAATATTTTAATCGGCAAGCCGGACAGAATTTCTTTTTTCAGAAAGCTTTTTAAAACCGATATCATCAGCCGCACACTGAAGGAATGCGGCGATATTGATGTGTTCATAGTCAGAGGAAAAGAAAAAACACAGAAAAAAAAGCAGAAAACTTTTTTAAAGCCGGTGATGCATTCAAAACTTTCGGAGTATGTATTAGCAAGTGCGATAATTCTTATCGCATCGCTGGTCTGCAAGATATGGGCAGATTTTCTCGGATATCAAACCGTGGCTTTGATTTTGCTTTTGATAGTGTCTCTGCTGCCTTTGTATTTCGGCAGAGGTCCGATATTATTGGCGGCATTTATCAGTCCCGTCATCTGGGATTACTTTTTTGTTCCGCCGTTCAATACTATTTACATTTCAAAAAAAGAAGATTTCCTTCTGTTTATAAGTTTCATAATTTTTGCCATGGTGTCGGGAACTTTGATATCGAAACTCCGGATAAGCAGGGAAACGGTAAAAAACCGCGAACAGATTACTCTTTCTCTTTTCAGATTTGCCGATTCGCTTTCAAAAGCATCCGATATAGCCGGTATTATTCAAAGTTCATCAGATAACATAAAAAAAGTTTTTTCTGCTGACAGCGCTTTTTATCTTGCAGACGATTTCGGAAAATTGTCTATAGATAACGGAAGGTTGTCGGAAAAAGAAAAAGCCATCGTGCACTGGGTATATCAGAATTCACAGAAAGCGGGCAGATTCACCGAAACGCTTAACCAGACGGATTACATTTACTTCCCGATTCAGGGAACGCGCAGCGTGTACGGCGTTGCCGGAATCAAGTTTGAAAAGGATTTTTCATATACCACACAAACCGAATCGCTGCTTGAAAACTTTTTGCTGCAGATAAGCACGGCAATTGAACGGGAAGTGTTAAACACAACTGCGAAAAAAATCCGCGTGCTGGAAGAAAGTGAAAACCTGTATAAAAATATTTTTGACAGCATATCGCACGAGCTGAAAACCCCTTTATCCGCAATTATCTCCGCGGTTGATATACTTAAACATCACGTAGAGGATGAAAATGCGGGATTAAGAAAATCGTTATACAGGGAAATCGGCATTTCGGTTCACCGCCTGAATAAATTCATCGAAGACCTCCTTGATATGGCACGCTTGGACAGCGGAAGGGTGAAGCTGAATCCCGGATGGTGCGATATAAAAGATATTATCGCAGAAGCCGTTAAGAACATAATCTCCGGCGGCATTAAAAGTAAAACCATCGGAAATGAAATCGTTTTCAAATTTGACGGAAAGGATAAAACATTAATACAGAAATTCGGGGATGACTTTCCGCTGATGAATGTGGACTTCATACTGTTTCAAACGGCTCTGAAAGACATCCTGCACAATGCCATAATTCACACTCCCGATAAAACCGTGATAGAAATCAGAGGCGAATTCGATGAAAAAAATATTTTTATAAATATATCGGACAACGGCAAAGGAATTCCCGAAAAGGATTTAGACAAACTGTTCGATAAGTTTCACCGTGCCTCACAGGACGTAACCGAGGGTACGGGACTTGGACTTTCAATTGCGAAAGGATTTATAGAAATTCACTCCGGCACAATAACGGCAAGGAACAAGAAATCCGGAGGTGCCTCATTTTTAATTACCATGCCCCGTAAACTTGACAGGGTTTGAGCAAAATGGAAACAAAGGAAGCCAAAATATTAATCATTGATGACGAGCCGCAGATAAGGCGCCTGCTGAAATATATTCTTGAAGAAAAAAATTTCAGACTTGCAGAAGCATCCACCGGAAAGGAAGGGCTTATGCAGGTGAACAATTTCCGCCCGGATTTGATTTTGCTTGACCTCGGGCTGCCGGATATAGACGGGCAGCAGGTGCTGAAGCTTATCAGGGAAGTATCAAGTTCAAAAATATTTATACTCTCTGTAAGAAATTCAGAGCATGATATAGTAGAGGCGCTGGACAGCGGTGCAGACGATTATATCGTGAAACCTTTCAACACAAATGAAATGCTTGCCCGCATCAGGGTTGCACTGAGAAATATTAATACAAACGGCGGTTCGGTAAATGACATTTTGACAAACGGACATATTGTTCTGGACAACACTACACATACAGTTACAAACTCAGGCACCGCGGTAAAACTCACAGCCACGGAATATAAACTTCTCTGCCTGTTTTTTAAAAATATCGGACGCGTACTTACACATCAGTATATACTTAAAGAAATCTGGGGAAATCCGTTCAGCAAGCAGTTTGAATATCTGAGAGTGTATGTCGGGCAGCTGCGCAAAAAACTTGAAATCAATCCGCAGCAGCCGAAGGTATTCCTCACAGAGCCGGGCATCGGATACAGGATGACGGATATAAATGTAACAGGATAAAAATTGACTTTGAATTGCAAAATAAATTTTGGAATTTGGATAATACACAAATTTAAGTAAGGTATTATGAAAAAGAAAATTTTAATTATTGGCGGCGGTGTGTCCGGATTGTCGGCGGGGATTTTTGCACAGATGAACGGATTTGATTCCGAAATTATCGAAATGCATACAATAACAGGCGGACAGTGCACAGCCTGGAAAAGAAAAGGATATACTTTTGACTATTGCCTGCATTGGCTTGTGGGCTCGTCATTCGGGGCATATTATGATATTTACAGAAAAACGGATGTAATCACTTCCGAAACAAAAATTATATACAGTGACATTTACCTGGGGTTGAAAGACGAAAGCGGAAAAGACTTTGTGATTTATACCGATATAGATAAGTGGGAAAAATTTCTGATAGATTATGCACCTGAGGATGTACGTGCAATAAGGAAAATGTGCGGTAATATGCGGTCTGCGTCGCTTCTGGACTCATTCGATAATGCTCCCGGTTCACGCAGCATATTCGAATATATTTCCAAATTGTTTACAATGTTACCTGCGCTGATGGTAGTTTCAAAATACGGAAAATTAAGCTGTGCTCAGTATATAGATTCGCTTGGACTGAAAAACGAAAAGTTAAAACAAAATCTCGGCAGAATTTTCGGGGATGGAAATTTTTCATCACTTGCACTTATAATGATGATAGGCTGGTTTCACAGAAAAAACGCAGGATATCTTATCGGCGGCTCGCTTGCCATTGCAGAAAGAATGACAAAGAAATTCCTTTCGCTCGGCGGCACTCTTACCACCGGAAAAAAAGCCGTGAAATTAAATGTTAATGACGGCAAAGTCAGCAGCGTAATTTTAGATGACGGCACGGAAAAGCCCGCTGACATTGTGATTAACACGGCAGACCTTTATTCGGTGATGAATACGCTTCTTGAAGGGAAATACACTCCGCCTGAAATGCAGACTGCTTTTGACACGTGGGAACTGTTCAAACCGATTGTGCAGGTGAGTATCGGCGTAAATAAAAAGATTGAATCAAAATATAATGTGATGCAGATTCCTGCATCGGGCAAATCTATCGGCTCAACACAAATCAAAAATACAATCGGGTTTATGAATTACAGTTTTGACCCGACTATGGCACCGGATGGAAAAACAACTCTCGTAGTCAGATTTGAAACCCCGTGGAATTTGTGGAAAGATATTTCAGATGAAAAATATACCGCAGAAAAAGAAAAAATCAAACAGGATGTAATATCAATTCTCGAAAGCGAATTTCCCGGAATAACGGCAAGCATCGAAGAAACGGACGTTGCCACGCCGCTGACCGATATAAGATACACCGGAGTCAGAAACGGTTCGTATGAAGGATTTTTAATAACGCCCGGAACCTTCATGGCTTCACTGCCGAATAAAATTCCTGCGTTAAAAAATTTCTATCTTGCAGGACAGTGGCTCACGCCCGGAGGCGGACTTCCCCCCTCGATTCAGTCAGGGAAGTGGGTTGTGCAGACGGTTTGCAAAGACTTTAAAATGAAATTTCAAAAATAAAAAAAGCTGCAATGCTAAATTACATTTGCAGCCATTAAAATTTTTGCAAGTATATTTATTTTCTGGTGCAGGTCATTTCCATGCTTTTGAATTCTTTGCCGTTTTCGACGTTGTACATTTCCATGATGAATTTGTTTTTGTCAATTACTTTATAGATTTCTTTGAAATCCATATCTTTACCGGTCATCGGGTCAACTTCTTTTCCTTTGAATACAATGCCTCCGGCGTCTTTATCGTAAGTACCTTCTGAATACATAATTCCTGTTCCCATGTTGTCGATATATGTGCTGACAAAAACTTTTTTAGCGTTATCGAAACCAGTAAGTCCTGCCCCGCTGTATGGCATACCCATTACTACGCTTTCCATTGTCATATGCTGATATCTTCCTCCGAGTATCATTTCGATTTTTAAATTACCGACGGCTTTAGTCGGTTCGCCTGCCGGGTCCATCCACAATAGGTTTACAGCGTCCCAGTCTCCCGTCATGTCGGCCATTTCCTGATGTTCTTTTCCGGGAGTCATGTAGTCCATCCATTTTTTCATTTCATCGTTATTTTGTGCGTAAATTCCGCTTACGCCGAGAATTGAAAAAATGCAGATAATTATAAAATTTTTCATTATTTATATTGTTTTAAGTTAAGTAATAATACAATATAATACGAAAAATATTTTATTAAAGTTCAATAATTATCCTGAGTCCGGATTTTTGCTATGAATAAAAAAATAATAGTAAATTCATTTAGATTGTTATTTTTTTTGAACATTGAAATTTTTAAGTTTGATTTATGAACGAGTATATTCATCTGCACAATCACACGCATTATTCACTGCTTGACGCAATTGCAACCGTTGACGGACTTGTTGCCGCCGCCGTTGCGGATAAAATGCCGGCGCTCGCGCTCACTGACCACGGCGTGATGTATGGTGCGATGGAGTTTTATAAAAAGGCAAAAGCAGCAGGCATCAAGCCGATTATCGGTTTCGAGGCGTATGTTGCGCAGTCAACCTCTCGTTTCGATAAGTCCAAAGTTTCCGTGCAGGACGATTATGACAGCGTCAGCACCGACAATACAGACGGGCTTTCGGTGTCGAACATAAACTATGCCCACCTTATACTTCTCGCAAAAAATGAAACGGGTTATAAAAATCTGATTAAACTCAATTCCATCGGGCATACCGAGGGTTTTTATTACAAGCCGCGCATTGACCTTGAAGTGCTGAATAAGTATCACGAGGGAATTGTTGCCACGTCGGCGTGTGCAGGCGGCGTGATTTCCGCATACATTGTGCGGAATAACCTTCAGAAGGCAAATGAAATTGCCGGAGTGTATAAAGACATTTTCGGAGAAGACTTTTACTGTGAAATTCAGAATCACGGACTCGAAAGCGAAATGGCGGTGCTGAGGGAGATGCCGAAGATTGCAAAGAATCACGGAATCAAACTCATTGCAACCAATGACGTTCATTACATAAAACAAGAGCATGCGATTGCGCATAACATTTACCTTCACATCAGCGCAAAGGAAAATAAAAATATAGATTTTGCAAATATCAAAACCAACCTGCGTTACGGTACAAATCAGATTTATTTCAGAACGCAGGATGAAATGTGCCGGCTTTTCAGGGATTATCCCGAGTCACTTGCCTCAACTATTGAAGTTGCGGAAAAGTGCAATCTGAATCTTGATTCGAGGGAATACCACATGCCGGAATTTCCCGTGCCTAAAGACGAAGTAAAGGCGTACATAAAAGAAAACCCTTACCATTCGGAGCTCACTTCTGAAAACGCCGATGATAAATTTTTCCTGCTTGATAAGTATCTTGAAAAGCTCGCATACGAGGGACTTTACAGGAGGTATCCGGAAGTTACCGATGAAGCGCTTCAGCGTCTCAGGTATGAACTCGGAGTAATTTCAAAAATGAAATTTGCAGGATACTTTCTGCTTGTACAGGATTTTATTAACACCGCGCGCTCGATGGGGATTCTCGTTGGTCCGGGCAGAGGCAGTGCCGCGGGTTCGCTCGTGTGTTACTGCGTCGGAATCACAAATGTTGAGCCGCTGCGCTACAATCTGCTTTTCGAAAGATTTCTGAATCCCGAAAGAATTTCAATGCCTGATATTGACATTGATTTTCAGGACGACAGGCGCGACGAGGTGATTCAGTATGCAAAGCAGAAATACGGTGAAAACAGTGTGGCACAGATTGTAACATTCAATAAACTCGCGCCGCGCGGCGTGCTGAAGGATGTGGGGCGCGTGCTGAACTTTCCTTACAACGACATCAACGACCTTACAAAACTCGTTCCGATACTCTTCGGAAAAGTGAAGCCGCTGAAAGACTGTATGAAGGAAGTGCCGGACTTTGCCAACTATTTCAAAACAGGAAACGAAGCCGAAAAAGAGGACAAGAAAAACCTTCTTGAATATGCAAGCACGCTTGAAAACCTGAATAAAAATTCTTCGATTCACGCATCAGGCGTTGTGATTGCGCCTTCGGATGTAACGGACTTTGTGCCCCTTGCCAAAGTGCCGAACGATAATGCATTCTGCACGCAGTTTGATATGAACCGCCTCGAAGATGCGGGACTCATCAAAATTGATTTTCTCGGGCTGAAGGAACTTAAAGTTGTCGGCAGGACAATTGACCTTGTGAATAAAAAGTATTCGCTCTCGCTTACGCCTGAAACCATTCCGCTCGACGATGCGGATACTTATGAACTTTTTTCATCCGGTTCAACGGTCGGCATTTTTCAGTTTTCAAAAAGCAAGATGCGCGAGTATCTTTCAAAACTAAAACCGAAGAACATCAATGACCTTGCGGCTATGAACGCACTTTACCGTCCGGGTCCGATGAAACTCATTCCCGATTTTATTGAAAAAAGATTCGGCAGGCAGCCAATCACATACCTTCATCCGAAGATGGAAAATTCACTGAAGGAAACTTACGGAATAATTGTGTATCAGGAGCAGGTGATGCAGATTGGGCGTGAAGTGGCGGGATTTACGATGGCGCAGGCGGACAATATGCGCAAGGCGATGGGCAAGAAAATCAAAGAGAAGATGATTCAGATTGAAAAAGATTTTATTGCGGGCGCAATTGCAAACGGCGTCAGTAAAAAAATTGCAACCGAAATTTTTACTTTGATGAAAGACTTCGCCGATTACGGATTCAACAAATCGCACGGAGTTGCTTATTCGATACTGGCATACTATACCGCATACCTGAAAACGCATTACCCGCTTGAATTTTTCGCTGTTTCGATGGAGTGCCGCAAAGACGATGAAACCGAACTGCAGCAGTTAGCCGAAGAATCCAAAAAGATGGGGATTAAAATCAAACCGCCGTGTATTAATATATGCGACGTGGGGTTTACCGTGAGGTACTATCCCGATGAAGAGGAAAAAGGCGAAATACTCTACGGACTGAGTGCAATTAAAAATGTCGGCGAAAAGGCGGTGCAGTCAATCATTCAGGAGCGCGGGGAAAACGGAGATTATAAAAGTTTTGTAGATTTTCTGACACGCGTGGACCTGCGCGTGGTGAATAAAAAAACGGTTGAAGCGCTTGTGCACTCGGGCGCATTCGACGAGCTCGAGCCGAACCGCAGAAAACTTTTCCTGAACATCGAGCGGGCAACGCTATTTGCACAGCGGGTTAAGGAAAAGCCAGAATCGCACGGACAGGAAGCACTCTTCGGCAGCGACGAAGTGACCGATGTGTATAAAAATTTCACTCTCAGCGAATATCCTGACTACACGGATAACGAAAAATTCAGATTTGAAAAGCAGTTTGTCGGATTTTATCTCACCGG
>Ga0116171_10005860_pt1 | contig 10718 bp, 7 predicted proteins | sample AD_JPNHW2_MetaG_FD_89798 | JGI IMG/M metagenome (GOLD analysis project Ga0116171, IMG submission 89798) | Active sludge microbial communities of municipal wastewater-treating anaerobic digesters from Japan - AD_JPNHW2_MetaG | ecosystem: Engineered > Bioreactor > Anaerobic > Digestate | place...
CTGAGCTTTGTCAGAAGGGCTTTGGGCACCTCCCAGGAACCGAGCAACCAGATTCTCATCGGTCTGGCTTTGTTCATCACATTTTTCACCATGTCGCCGGTCATCGACCAGATCTATCAGAAAAGCTTCAAGCCCTACGTTGATCGTCAGATAGATTATGTCGAGGCCTACAACCAGGCGATCACCCCCATACGCAATTTCATGTTCAAACACACCCGCAAAACCGACCTGGCATTGTTTGTCGGCATGGAAAACGGGCCGAAACCACAGACCCGCGATGATCTGAGCACTATCAGCCTGATTCCGGCTTTTCTGACCAGTGAACTTCGCACCGCATTTCAGATGGGGGTTGTCATCTATCTGCCGTTTCTGGTTATTGACATGATCGTTGCGAGCATTCTCATGTCAATGGGGATGATGATGCTGCCGCCGGCCATGTTGTCTTTGCCCTTCAAGATACTGTTGTTCGTGATGGTTGATGGCTGGAACCTGGTCATCAGATCTATTGTCATGAGTTTTGGCGGTAATGCATGACCGAATACACTCTGGTTGAGCTGTTCAAGCAGACTTTTTTTCTTTGCCTCCTTCTTTCTTCGCCAATTCTGCTTCTGGGCATGGTTCTCGGGGTGGTTATCAGCATTTTTCAGACCGCCACCTCCATCCAGGAACAGAGCCTCAGTTTTGTGCCCAAACTTCTGATTACTGGCCTGGCGCTGATCTGGCTGGCTCCATGGATGCTGTCGAGACTGTTGCAGTTCACAACGCAGCTTCTCGGGCAATTGCAGACTTTCGCACGTTAGGCCAAAATCATGACCGAAGCAGCTTTTCTGAATGCGGTGGGCCTGTTTCTTTTAGGTCTACTGAGATTCAGCGGTTTTTTTCTCTACACCCCGGTTTTTGCCGAAACTTTTATTCCGGCCCAGGTTAAGGCAGGAATTTCGGCCATCTGCGCCCTGATAATTCTGCCACACCTCATCAGCACGCAGACACTCCCGCTTCTAAGTATTCCTGAATATGGCGTCATGGCCGTTAAAGAACTGGCGCTCGGCTTTGCCCTGAGCTACATGGTAATGGTCGTCAGCGCTACCATGCGCATGGCAGGTGGTATCATCGGCATGCAGGTCGGGTTTTCTTTTGTGCAGGTTGCCGATCCTTCTTCAAATCAGGGGCTTGGCATCGTGTCTGAATTTTTTCAGCTGGCCGGCACTCTTGTTTTTCTGGTTATTGGCGGGCATCTGATGCTTCTCGAAGCCTTTTTCAAAAGTTTTGACATGGTGCCGCTCGCCGGTTTAGTTATCAACGGCGGCATTGTTGAAGAAATCATGCTTTACACGCGCATGATTTTTGTCTGCGGTCTGCAGATTTCTATGCCTGTGGTTGCTATTATTCTGGTTGGTGATGTCGCTCTGGGCATCATTGCACGCACCGTTCCGAAGATGAATATTTTTCAGCTGGGCTTTGCCCTGAAGATAATCGCCGGGCTATGGGTAATGATGGTAATTATGCCCTATCTCAACGACATAGTTAAATATCTGCTGGGTCTCAGCATGGAAAAAGTCTACCTGCTGCTCGGTGAAATGGCGTGAAAAGCATACAGGAAGCAGGTGCACGGCAATTATTTCTGCCGACGGCGTCGTTTGCGGAGCGGCCATTTGACTTGCAGCTCTTCGCCGGTGAAAAAACCGAGCCAGCCACTGAAAAGCGGCGGCAGGACGCCGTTGATCGCGGCAATGTTCCAAAATCGCAGGATCTCAGCTCTGTAGTTGTGCTGTTGACCGGTTTTTTGATGCTGCGCTACTGGGGTGCAGACATCTTTGGGCGGTGCAGCGAATACATGCAATACACCTTTTCGCACGCCATATTTTCTGAACTTACTCTGAACGAAACCCTGGTATTGTTAAACCAGTTTATTCTTTTGCTGATGCAGATAATGGCTCCTTTTCTGTTTGGCATCCTTATCAGTGCCGTGATCTCAAACCTTTTGCAGACCGGGTTTCTCTTCAGGCTCGACCCGTTGCTGCCCGACATCGACAAACTGAACCCCATCTCGGGTATTCAGAACGTTTTTTCATGGAAACTGGTTGCCGAACTGGTAAAGTCGATACTTAAAATTCTTATTGTTGCTTATATTCCTTACGCAACCGTCAGAGACCAGTTCCCGTTTTTGATGCGCATGGCTCTCATTGAGCCAATTCCGGCAACCATTATCGTTCTCAAGCTTATTTTTGGCATGGCGATGAAGATCATCATGGTTCTGCTGGTTCTGGCGCTGGCCGACTGGGCCTTTCAAAAATGGCGCTATGAAGAGAATATTAAAATGTCAAAAGACGAAATCAAGGAAGAATACAAACAACGTGAAGGGGACCCGCGCGTCAAGCAGAAAATTCGCGAACGACAACGGCAGGCATCAAGCCGTCGCATGATGGAAGAAGTGCCGAAGGCAACAGTGGTGGTAACCAATCCGACGCATATTGCCTGTGCATTGAAATACGTGCCAGGTGAAGACACTGCACCAAAACTTGTGGCGATGGGTGCAGGATTAATTGCTCAGAAAATCAAGGAAATAGCCGGTGAGAACGATATTCCGATCATCGAAAATAAACCTCTTGCACGGCAAATGTATAACATGTTAGAAATAGGTGACGAGATACCCCAGGACCTTTATGCTGCCGTAGTTGAAATTATGTTGCAGGTTCATCGCATGAAACACCGCGCAGCCGGCGGATACTGATGGTTTTGCATCGGGGAACGACATACAATAATTCAGGGTTAAAGAATTAACGAAAAAATTCTGATTTGCACGGCAGTTGCAATTGAATTTATAAATGGCACTTTCTGCCAGGCTGATATTGAGTCATGAAATTGCGTGGAGGCGGTAGTGGCAACAGGCGGCGCAGGCATTTTGAACAAGGTTCCGTTTGCAGAAATTCTCTTGAAGCGCGACCTCATCTTCGCATTCGGCGTCATCCTCGTTGTCATCATGATGGTCGTGCCCTTGCCGGCGGTTCTTCTTGACGTTTGTCTGACCCTCAACATTGCCCTGGCGGTAACCATTCTTCTCGTATCGATCTACAACAAAGAAGCCCTGCAGTTCTCGGCGTTTCCGAGCTTGCTGCTGATCACCACACTTTTCAGATTGTCTCTGAACGTCAGTTCGACCCGTCTGATTCTTTCGGGTCAAGGTTCAACCATTGAAATTATCAAGGCTTTCGGCAATTTTGTGGTTGGGGGCAATTACGTCGTCGGCTTTGTAATCTTTCTTATTCTGGTGCTCGTTCAGTTTCTGGTCATCACCAAGGGTGCCGAGCGCGTTGCCGAAGTTGCAGCCCGCTTCACTCTCGACGCCATGCCGATCAAGGGTATGGCCATTGACGCCGATCTGAATGCCGGTGCCATCGACCAGGACGAAGCAACACGGCGGCGTCTCAATCTTTCCCGGGAAGCCGATTTTTATGGTTCCATGGACGGTGCGAGTAAATTTGTCAAAAACGATGCGATCGCCGGCATCATCATCACCATTATCAATCTTCTCGGTGGCATAGTTATCGGGGTTTTTCAACGTGGCGAAAGTGCGGGCGACGCTCTGGCTGCCTACGCTCTCTTTACGGTAGGCGACGGCCTGGTTACGCAGATTCCGGCGTTCATGATCTCGACTGCCACCGGTCTGGTCGTAACCAAAGCCAGTTCAGATTCAAACCTGGGCACTGATATCAGCAACCAGTTGCTCAGCAACCCCAAGGTTCTGGGTGTTGCCGCCGCGATGCTCGCTTTTCTTGGCCTGATACCGGGCTTGCCAAAGGCCAGTTTCTTTTTTCTGGCGGCTGTGTTTGGCACTATCGCTTATGTGGTGCAACAAACCGAAGAAGAAGTCTCACGCAAGCAGGTTGAAAGCAAAAAAGCCGAAGAAACGGCAGCGGCCACCGGGCCTGAAGACGTTTCGTCGCTGCTCTCGGTTGACCCGCTTGAGCTTGAAATCGGCTACAACCTGATTCCCCTCGTCGATACCAACCAGGGTGGCGACCTTTTGAACCGCATCACCCTGATCAGAAGGCAGATTGCCATCGATCTTGGTCTTGTTGTGCCGCCGATCCGCATTCGTGATAACATTCAGCTGCATCCATCTTCATACGTCTTCAAGATCAAGGGCAGCGAGTTTGCCCAGTATGAGATTCTTCCCGATCATTTTCTGGCCATGGTAACCGAAAACGTTACCAGCAAGATCAGTGGTATCGAAGTTGAAGAGCCGGCATTCGGCCTGCCAGCCATCTGGATACAAAGTTCGCTGCGTGACCGCGCTGAAATGGCTGGTTACACAGTAGTTGACCCGTCAACTGTCATTGCCACGCATCTGACCGAAGTTATTCGCAAGAACGCCCAGGAAATCCTCGGCCGCCAGGAACTGCAGCAGTTGCTTGACAACGTCAATCAGACCTACCCATTGATTCTCAAAGAAGTGGTGCCCGATGTCGTCAATCACTCGGCCCTGCTTAAAATACTGCAGAACCTGCTTAAAGAAGGCGTTTCGATACGGCACATGGTCAATATCCTTGAGTCGATGGCCGACTGCAAAAACATTCACGATGTCGATTCGCTCACAGAAATCGCCCGACAGGGTCTGGCAAGGCATATCTGCAAACCGCTTATCGACGCGAATGGCAGTTTAAAGGTTCTTTCTCTGAACCCGCAGCTTGAGCAGATGCTCAGCAACGCCCTGCAGAAAATCGACGGCTCAGTCAATCTTGCCATTGACCCAACCTCGGCTCAGAAGCTGCTTGAGCGTATCAGGGCCAAAATTGAAGATGTCATGAATCTGGGTTATTCGCCGATTATTCTATGCAGCTCGGCGCTTCGCCTGAGCATCAAGCGATTGACCGAGCGCATCGCACCACGACTTACGGTGTTGTCATACCAGGAAATCCCCACAACTGTTAAACTTGAATCTGTCGGTCTAATCTCTCTACAAGGCAACTGATAAACCACTATGATTGACCAGGCTTCTTCTCTACGCCGTCTCAAGCAGATGGCTGATATTTCGAGAGCACAGAGCACCCCGAAAGACGCTGAAGGCTTTCTGGCCGGCGTCGTCAGGCCGTCGCCATTTGCTACGGTTGCCATCATCATTCCCGAAATGCCAGATGTGCAATATCCACCGGTTTTGAGCTGGATTTCTGGCATCATGCAGTTTTCACCACGTGCCTGCTTCTGGGATCAGGCAGGCATCATCAAGAAAGAATCGATTCCGCAGACGCAGATCAGATTGCGCTACCCGGTTCCGGTGCGGGTCAATGCAGGGCTGACCCCGTTGTCGATTCTGCCACAGCAGCTCGAATTTGCCGACCTGCCACACATGCCCCAGGAAGAACGGATTTCGTTTCTAAACCATATCATTCGCAGCCTGAAAAGTTCTTCTGAGGTCTGGATAAGCATCGGTGCCGGCGAACTGCAAAGTTGCTCAAGCCTGCTGCACTCGACCGATGCGGTTTGTATAATGGTTCCGCCGCATCCAGATGCGATTCTGCGCTGTTACGAGACGGTCAAGAGCGTTCATTTGTCGGGGTATTTTTCTCCCATAGGGCTGCTCGACTTCACCGGGCCAAAATCAGCTCCACAGGAGAGTTCCAGCAATCGAATAAAAACTGTGGCCAAACAGTTTTTGGCACTTGACCTGGTGAGTGCCGGGATGGTACTTTCTAACTGCACTTACCTCCCACCGGAAAATGAGGCATGCCTCAGGGACCGGATTCAAGCCCTAGAAAGCGCCTCAAAAGATTTTCTCTATTGTTTGAGCGAAAGTTTAGTTTATCCGCTGCCGGGGAATTTTTAACATGACCGATCAAGTAATCAAGCCAATTGAAGCGATAATCGCTGAAACCCGCCAGGAGATTCAGCCCTTTGTCTTTAAACGGCTTGAAGCACGCACCCCGCGCAAAGCCGGCGAGAAAATCGCCCGCACCATTACCGTTACCTCGGGCAAAGGCGGGGTTGGCAAGACCAGTCTGGTGGCGAATATGGCCATCTGTCTGGCACAGGCAGGTCAGCGGGTTATCATTCTTGATGCCGATCTTGGGCTGGCCAATATCGATGTGGTTTTCGGTATCAGGCCCAAAAACAGTCTTATGGATGTCATCAACGGCGACATGAAACTTGATGAAATCATGGTTCAGGGGCCGCACGGCATTCAGATCATTGCCGGCGGTTCTGGTGTAATGGAACTAGCCGATCTCGAAACAGAAAAGGCAGCGCGTCTGTTTAACCAGTTGCGGTTTCTTGAAGACAAGGCCGATTTTCTTCTGATCGATACGGGTGCCGGTATCAGCGAAAGCATTATTTCTTTCTGCCAGGCGGCCGACCAGATTGTCGTGATTACCACAACCGAGCCGACCGCCCTTGCAGACGCCTATGGTATTATCAAAATTATCAGTTCACGACGCCCTGAGAGTCACGTCTCCGTATTGGTTAACCGCGTCGACAATGACGAAGAAGGGGTGCAGGTGCACGCCCGCCTGGCACGGGTCGCCAACGAATTTCTCGGGTTTCAGGTGCACCACCTCGGAACCCTGCCCCAGGATCGGAACATGCACATTGCGGTGCGGCAGCAGACGCCATTGATGCTGTTTTCACCCATGTCGCCGGCGGCAACCGGGCTGAGAAAAATAGTCTCGCAGGCGTTTTACGAAGCCCCGGAAAGCCTGCCCGCCCACGCTGACGAAGGATTTTTTGCAAGACTGGCCAAATTATTCAAAGGAGGAACAACACCGCAATGAGTTATCAGCAGTTTGAAAAAGTTGTTGGTGAAACCTACTATGAAGCCAGTCTGAAGGCCGAAAGTAAATATGGCAAAGGCAATTTTGAAATAATAGCGACCCGCCGGGTTAAACATTCAATTTATCTTGGTTTCGGGCACAAGGAAATGGTTGAATTGACCATAGGGGTGCGTGAAAATTCGAAACCTGGGGTTCGCCACCCGGAAGCGCCGCCCCGGCCGTTGCCCTCGGTTGAAGTGAGCCTGCCGCGCACGGTTTTTTCCAATGCTAACGGCACAGACAAAATAGACGGGCAACCCGACACCAAAATGCCCCCCCCAAGAAAGCCGATCACGCCAATGGTGGCGGCAGCGCCAAAAGTTGAGCAACCGGTCATACCAGTTCTTGCCAGGGCAGCGCTCAACAATTATAACGATATTTACAGGGCCGGTAATAACTTGCACCAGGTCCGCGAGGTGCATGGCCTGCGGTCGAATCAGGAAGGCAGCCATGAGCCTCACTCCCAGAAAATTTCAGAAGATGCGGGGCTTGAAGCGACCCACATACACGACATTCTCAGCCAGATAATTGCCGTTAAAGAAGAAAGAAGCCGGAAAGAAATCATTGAAAACCGCCAACCCAGAAAAACCGGGGGCGTTCTGCCGCAACGGCAACCAGCGCCAGACGTGTATCAGCAGCCAGACCGGCCTATTTCTGCCGAGACAAACAATGACGTGACCCGCATGGCCCGCATGGTTGAGATGTTTGAGTCAAAAATGGAATCCATTTTGACTGTATTGCAGAAAATGAACAGCGATACACGTACTGAATTGGCCCGGGAATTACCCGATCTGCCTCTTGGCCTCTACGAAGTCAAAAAGGGCCTGCTGGCAATGGAAACCCCCGCCGACGTTACCCACGACCTGGTAACCGACCTGCGTGCCAATCTGCCCGGGTCGGCTCTCAAGACCCCAGACCAGGCTTTTAGAGCCACATACGACTGGCTTGAACAGCGATTGCACTTTTCGTCAGAGATCAACATGCGCAACAAAAAAGGGCCGAACATTGTCGTTCTGATCGGCCCAACCGGCGTAGGCAAAACGACTACTATTGCCAAACTTGCCGCGGCTTACGGTTTAAATTCGCCTGAACCAAAGTCAGTAGCGCTTTTCACCATGGATACCTTCAGAATCGGTGCAACCGATCAGTTGCAACATTACGCACAGGTTATCGACGTTGACATGGAAATAATCTATTGCCCCGAAGACATTGACAACGCCCTGATCACTCATCAGGACAAAAAGCTGATCATCGTCGATACCGCCGGGCGCTGTCAAAAAGACACAGACGAGCTTTGCGAGCTGAAGAATTTTATTAACCGCCTGCCATCTGCCTCGCGGTATCTGGTTTTATCAGCAACAACCAAGTATGTTGACATGCTTGAGACGATCAAAAATTTCAGCAAGGTTGGCTTTGAGCACCTGATTTTTACCAAAGTCGATGAAACTAATTCGATAGGGCCACTCCTGGCGGTGCTTTTTAAAACCGGCAAGTCCCTGGCCTACATCACGAACGGGCAGAAAGTACCAGATGATTTCAGGCCAGCTGGCTTTGATTTTTTTAACTCGCGCATGTTTGGCGAAGAATGACATTGTCGCCTTCGTGCCGGCATGTATTATTTTTCTCCCCCTTTAAGCCGATTTACTGTATAATTGTTATTTTGTTGCAGCATGCATGAACTCCTAGGTATTGCCGAGGCATTTGATGGACATTGATCTTTCCCAATATATGGGAATGTATGTCGATGGTTCGCGCGAGAACCTCGACCTGATGGATAAGTTTCTGCTTGCCCTTGAGCAGGATCCGAGCAATCTGGAAGCCGTTGGCGAGATCTTCCGGGCCGCTCACACCTTAAAGGGCATGTCAGCCACCATGGGTTTTGAGAAAGTCGCGCATCTCACCCACGAAATGGAAAATATCCTCGACCAGTTGCGAACGCACAAGGCTGAGGTCACTGCTCCCATCATTGATGTTCTCTTTGAAACCTTTGACGTTCTGCGAATTCTGGTCAACGACAGTATTGAATCCACCGATTCGAACGTCGATATTGCTGCCATCACCCAGAAGCTTGCCGATGCCCCCAAGGGCAAAAGCCCCGCAGCCCGGGTTGAGGCCATAACGGTCACCCCGGTAGAAATCAGATCGGCACTGCCCGAACAGCAACCATCTGCGAACGCTCAGGCATCACAACTCGCCCGTGAGCTTGCTGACATCAGCATGAACGAGTTTGAGCATCAGTTATTGCTTGAGGCGCACCAGCGGGGTGCACACATCATGCTGATGGTTGTAACGCTTGTGCAGGACTGTCTGCTCAAAGCCCCCCGCGCCTTTATGGTTGCCAGGGGCCTTGAAGAAATGTGCTGTGAAGTCATCAAATCAGTGCCAGACACGAAAGACATTGAAGAAGAAAAGTTCGATCTGTCTTTTAAGATGGTGCTGCTCGGCGAGGCCGACCCCGAAAAAGTCAGATATTCAATCGAATCGATTTCCGAGATAGAATCGGTTACCATGACGCTGCTGAACCCCGAAGATTTTATGACCAGCGGCAATTCAGGCCAATCGGCGGCCCCAGCGCCGACCCCAGCGCCGACTCCGGCACCGACTCCGGCACCGACTCCTGCCCCGACACCTGCCCCGACACCGGCAGCAAAGCCTACGCCTCGTGCCGCAGCTCCGGCACCGCAACCGGCAAGACCTGCGCCCGCACCAGCGCCGGTCGCTGCTGCACCGCAACCGGCACCGCCGCCGCCGCGACCGGCAGCCCCACCACCAGCGCCGCGCCCGCCAGCAGCACCCGGTGACCACCCCAAACCAACCGCGGCAGCTGCGGCTGACAAGCGCAGCAACCAGACGGTTCGCGTCGATATGCGGCGCCTTGATGAACTGATGAATCTGGTCGGGGAGCTGGTAATCAACCGCACCCGTCTGCAAGACATCGGGGCAGCTCACAAGCTGAAAGATCTCAACGAAACCCTGACGCGCGTTTCCCAGATCAGCTCTTCGTTGCAAAGCGTGGTAATGCAGGTGCGCATGGTGCCGGTCGAGCAGGTTTTTGACCGCTTTCCGCGCATGGTTCGCGACCTTGCCAAAAAGTTGAATAAAAAAATCAACCTGCTGGTTGAGGGCAAAGAAACCGAAATGGACCGCACGGTTATCGATGAAATTGGCGACCCGATGGTTCATCTGATACGCAATTCAATCGACCATGGCATCGAAATGCCTGATGATCGCGTTGCCAAGGGCAAGTCGGAAGTCGGCACCATCACTTTGGTAGCCCGTCACGAGGGCAACAATGTTTTGATCGAAGTTAAAGATGACGGCAAAGGGGTTGACCCATCGATAATCGGTCGTCTGGCCGTTGAAAAAGGCCTCTTTACCCAAGAACAGATCAGCAAAATGCCCCCTGAAGAAATCATCAAGATTATCTTTCTGGCCGGGTTTTCGACCGCCAAGGAAGTCAGCGACCTTTCAGGGCGCGGCGTCGGCATGGATGCGGTCAAAGCCAAGCTTGAAGATCTCAACGGGGTTCTCGAGCTTGAATCAAAGGTAAATGAAGGCTCGCGGGTAACGATCAAGCTGCCGCTGACTCTGGCAATTCTTCCGGCACTGATGGTGAAGGTCGGGCCTGAGATGTTCGCAATTCCACTGGGTTCAGTTCTCGAAACCATGGATATTACCAAACACGATATCAACATCGTACAACATCAGGAAGTAACGCTGTTACGCGGTGAGGTTCTTCCGATTATCAGACTTCGCAATGTTCTCAGTGTGCCCACCACCGAAGAAGAGAAGAAGTCGCTTGATGCCAAAGAAGAAGAAATTTCGATGGTAGTTTGCGCTTCGGGTGAAAAGCGTGCCGGGTTTATGGTTGACGAGTTGCTTGGGCAGCAGGAAATCGTTATCAAATCACTTGGC
>Ga0116171_10005862_pt1 | contig 10715 bp, 7 predicted proteins | sample AD_JPNHW2_MetaG_FD_89798 | JGI IMG/M metagenome (GOLD analysis project Ga0116171, IMG submission 89798) | Active sludge microbial communities of municipal wastewater-treating anaerobic digesters from Japan - AD_JPNHW2_MetaG | ecosystem: Engineered > Bioreactor > Anaerobic > Digestate | place...
CAACCTTCATCATTTTTCTCCCTAAGTATATTTGCAATTGCAAGTTACATTTTATACCTTTACGTATAATACTATTTGGTATAATACCTGATGGTATAAAATATAGAAAAATGAAAACATCCCCTTTTATTTATGGTAGCACTGTGAGCTCCCGTTCCTTCACAAACCGTACAAAGGAAGTAAAACAGCTTAAATCAAACTTGCTTGGAGGAACAAACACAATGATAATATCTCCGAGGCGATGGGGCAAATCATCGCTTGTGGAATTTGTCACCGACTCCCTCCGCAAGGAACATAAAAACATCAGGATAGCGATGATCGACCTGTTTACTGTTAACAGCGCCGAAGAGTTCCTGGAAAAATTTGCCGGTGAAATTTTAAAGGCCTCTTCCTCAAAATGGCAGGAATGGATAGAGTTATCCAGGAAAATATTCAGGAACATCATCCCCAGGATTCAGGTAAGCATGGATCCTGTAAGCAGTTTCAGCATAAGCTTCGACTGGGAGGAACTGAAAAAGAACAGCGATGAGATACTCAGCCTGCCGGAGAAGATAGCACAGGAGAAAAAGATAAAAATTATAATATGCCTCGATGAATTCCAGGTTATTGCAGGATTCGATGGCTACAGTGAGTTTGAGAAAAAAATGAGATCCATATGGCAGAGGCAGAAACTGGTAACATACTGCATTTATGGCAGTCAGCGCCATATGATGACTAATATTTTCAACACTCCCTCCTTACCATTTTACAGATTTGGTGAGATAATTATGCTCCCGAAAATTGAAAGGGACAGCTGGATTGTCTTCATCTGTGAAGGATTTAAAAATACAGGCAAAAACATAACAAGAGAGGAATCAGCAATGATTGCTGATCTTATGCAGTGCCATCCCTGGTATGTACAGCAGCTTGCACATTATACGTGGAACCTGACAGGCAGAAGCGTTACAAAAACTGATATCATAACCTCGTTAAGGGAACTTCTGAATGCAAATATGCCATTTTACCAGAACCAGATTGAAAGAATGAGCTCAACTCAGATCAATCTACTGAAAGCTGTCGCGGCAGGAGAAAGCCAGCTTACATCCTCACGGGTGATGAATGATTTCCGCCTCGGCACCCCCCGGAATGTAAGCAAGAATAAAATGACGCTCATAAACAACGATGTTATCGGGGAATCAGGCAGGACATATTTCTTCCTCGATCCGGCATTTGAAATTTGGTTCAGGAAAGCGTTTCTGAATGAGGAATTTCAAGTCGTCTAGGCCTTGACTAACCAGCACCCAGCAACCAGCACCGGGCCGAGCGTTAAAAAATGATCCGGTGGATCATTTTAGCGAAGGAGCCAGCCTGCAGGGGAGTAGCACCTTCTTTTGTTATCCAGCATTTCACTATATTTATATCCTGATTTTTTTGAGTTCACTTTTCCGTAGAATGATACGTTTCACACTATCCTGATGCAGAAAACCTTAGATTATATAAGAGATCTCCGGATGACCGACAGGATAAAATCGCTCAGGGAGAAGACTGTCTCTGAGAAAAGATTTTTATCGGTCGAACAGGCGCTTATAATTACACGCGTTTATCAGGAGAATCCCGATGACCCGGTGATAATAAAAAGGGCAAAGGCACTTGCTGCTTCACTTCGTGAAATGCCGGTAGCTGTTGATCCGGAGGAAATCATTGTCGGCAACAGGACTCCCGGTATCAGGTCCGGTGTTGTATTTCCCGAAGCAGGGATCTCATGGCTGGCAAAGGAGATAGAAATACTCGATTCGCGTCCGCAGGACCCCTTTTTTGTCAGGGAAGAAGATATTGTACATTTCAGGAAGTATATTGAGCCTTTCTGGAAAGGAAGGAATCTCGAAGACGATATATGGTCAGAAGCCGGTGATGAGCTGAAAGCAATAGAAAAAGTCGTTAAGATAAACCAGAAGGATCATGCACAGGGACATATATGTCCAAATGTGGAAGAATGGCTGAAATACGGACCCTCAGGATTGCTGGAAAAAGTAGTCGAAAAACATGCCGCGGCAGAGGGAGGGAAAAAGGATTTTTATAAAAGTGTAATGATTACACTTGAAGCCTCATGTGATTTCATTCGCAGGTATTCCGAACTGGCCGCTGAGATGTCGCTTAAATCGAAAAACCGGAACGTGGCTGATAACCTTAAAGAGATTGCCGCCGTTTGTAAAAACATCTCATCATTTCCTCCTTCAGGCTTCAGGGAAGCGGTACAATCGGCATGGTTCCTCTTTGTGATCCTTCATATGGAATCAAATGCATCATCGTTTTCTCCCGGAAGGATGGATCAGTATCTGCTAAGATTCTATGAATCGGATATTGCGGAAGGAAAAATTGATGATGCACAGGCTCTTGAGATCATAGATTCACTGTTCATCAAATTCAACCAGATAGTCTATCTCCGCAATTCGCACAGCGCCAGATATTTCGCCGGATTTCCGACGGGATTCAACATAGCCCTTGGCGGCCAGACCAAATCGGGTGATGATGCAACGAATAGACTCTCATACCTGTTCTTAAAAGCACAGGACCATATGCGTCTGCCGCAGCCCAACCTGACTGCCAGACTTCACAAAAAATCGCCGGACGAGTTCCTGAGGGAATGTACAAGGATAATAAGTCTGGGTACAGGCATGCCCCAGATCGTAAACGATGAGAGTATTGTTCCTGCGCTTGAAAGATCGGGAGTAAGTCATGAAGATGCCATCGACTATGCACTTGTAGGATGCGTCGAGCTGAGCACACAGGGTAACTTCCTTGGATGGAGCGATGCAGCAATGTTCAACATGGTAAAGGTCCTCGAGCTGACCCTCAATAACGGGACCGACATGCTGACAGGTGAGCCCACCGGGCTTCAGACAGGGTTCCTGACTGACCATGATAATTTCGGGGATCTCGAAAAGGCTTATTGGGAACAGATCGATTTTTTTGTTGAAAGGATGGTCAGGATGTGTGACGTTGTCGAAAGGATGCATCAGTCACACCTCCCCTCCCCTTTTCTTTCGTCAGTAATAGATGATTGTATTGAGAAGGGAACCGATGTAACCGCAGGTGGCGCGGTATATAATTTCTCAGGTATCCAGGCCATACAGGCAGCAAATGTTGCCGACAGTCTTCAGGCGCTTTATGAACTTGTCTATGAGAAGAAACTTACCGACAGGGAAAGGATGCTGGAAGCGCTTCGTAATAACTTCAGGGGATATGAGATATTAAGGCAGATATGCATAAACAAGGTTCCAAAATATGGCAACGACGTTCCTGAAGTTGATGAAAGAGGAACTAAATGGCTAAAGTATTTTGCCACATCGCTTGGCAAATTCAGGAATTACAGGGGCGGAAAGTATAGTCTCGGCTTATACACTGTTTCCGCACATGTTCCTATGGGACAAAATGTTGCGGCAACACCCGACGGCAGGCTGGCCGGATCGCCCCTTGCCGACGGGGGAGTGTCGCCGATGTACGGGAGGGATAAGGAAGGTCCCACTGCCGTACTGAATTCAGTGTCAAAGCTTCCCTTCGACATTGCTGCAAACGGGGCTCTGCTGAACATGAAGTTCCTGCCTTCATTGTTTAAAACCGAGGACGACAGGGAAAACTTCTGTTCATTGCTCAGGGCTTTCGTTGATCTGAAAATACACCATGTCCAGTTTAACGTTGTAAATGCTGAAGACCTGTTAAAGGCAAAGGTTGATCCGGATTCATACAGGGGACTTACAATACGGGTTGCAGGTTATACGGCATATTTCACTGAACTCTCCGATGATCTGCAAAATGAGATAATTGAGAGAACTTCACACGGAGAGATCTGATAAACATATCCACCTCAAAATTTATGAAAAAGATCACTCTTATCCTTTTACTCGTCATCAGCTTCCACTTTGAACTTTTCCCCCAGGATCAAAAGACTTATTGCAATCCCATTAACATAGATTACGGCTATACCCCCATTCCCGATTTCAGTGTAGCGGGCAGGCACAGGGCAACTGCCGATCCGGTAATAGTAAATTACAAGGGAGGCTATTTCCTGTTTTCAACAAACCAGTGGGGATACTGGTGGAGCAACGATATGTTTAAATGGAATTTTGTCCCGCGAAGGTTCCTCCGTCCCTGGAACAGGGTATATGATGAACTCTGCGCGCCTGCTGTCGGAATCATTGGCGACACTATGCTTGTCTTCGGATCGACGTATACAAGTGAATTCACTATCTGGATGAGCACCAATCCGCGCGTTGATGAATGGAAACCTCTTGTGGAACGTTTTGAACCCGGTGGCTGGGATCCTGCATTCTTCACCGACGACGACGGAAAGTTTTACATGTACAACGGAAGCAGTAACAGGTACCCGCTTTATGGAGTCGAACTGAACAGAAAGACGTTGCAGCAGATTGGCTACAGGAAGGAGCTTTACCTTCTAGAGCCGTGGCGTTACGGATGGCAGCGTTTCGGAGAATATATGGACGATACTTTCCTCGATCCTTTTATGGAAGGAGCATGGATGACAAAACACAATGGGAAATATTACCTTCAATATGCTGCTCCGGGAACTGAGTTCAGCGGATATGCCGATGGTGTTGCAACAGGTGATTCGCCTCTCGGGCCATTTACAACCCAGTCGATGCCTTTCAGTTTCAAGCCGGGAGGGTTTGCACGCGGTGCCGGTCATGGAGCTACATTTCCTGATAACTGGAATAACTACTGGCATGTTTCCACAATTACGATTGCAGTCAAGAATAATTTCGAAAGACGTATCGGCATCTGGCCGGCAGGATTCGACAGCGACGGCGTAATGTACTGTGATCAGGCATTCGGGGATTATCCCACCTACCTTCCTTCGGGTGCGGCCGATCACCTTAAAACAAGGTTTACAGGATGGATGCTCCTGAACTATAACAAGCCTGTAGAAGTATCATCTTCCCTTACAGGTTATCCCGCCAATAATGCCGTGGATGAAAATATAAGGACTTACTGGAGTGCGACCTCAGGCAATAAGGGCGAATGGATAAAGACCGACCTGGGTTCTGAATGCAAGGTAATGGCGATCCAGATAAACTATGCAGACCAGGATGCGGAATTCCTTGGAAAAACATCAGGGACTTTCCATCAATACAGGATCCTCGAATCGAAAGACGGCAAAAAATGGAATCTCCTTATTGATAAAAGTAAAAATACAACAGATGTTCCCCATGACTATATTGAACTGTCAGAACCTGTCAAGACACGATACCTGAAAATGGAAAACATACACATGCCAACAGGGAAATTTGCTATCAGCGGACTCAGGATCTTCGGAAAAGGCTTTGGGGAAAAGCCCGGGATTGTTAAAGGATTAACAGTTCTGAGGACCGAGAAGGATAAAAGGAGTGCCTGGCTGAAATGGCAGCCTGTTGACGATGCTTATGCCTATAACATTTATATGGGTACTTCACCTGATAAGCTTTACAACTGCATTATGGTATATAACTCAAATGAATACTGGCTCAAAACAATGGACAGCAAAAAGACTTATTATTTTACAATAGAAGCAATTAACGAGAACGGTCAGGGGTTAAAAGTTCCGGTTATTGAATCGCAATAACAAATATAATGGTCAAACTTATATGTTTCTACAAGGAGAAAGACCTCCCTGTTGAAAAAAATAATTAACAAAATTCGATTTTCCCATTGCCGGGTTTTTAAAAATATTTATCTTCGCCCCGATTTTTTTAAGAGCAAACGATTACAACCAAATAATCGTAATTTTTCAAAACAAAGTATTAAAAAAAGAAAAGAAATGAAGAACAAAGTTTTAATGGGATTAGTAGCTGTTGCAATGGTTGCTGTCCTTTCGAGTTGCGGAAAGAAACCTCAGGCTGAAATTGATGCTGCAAACGCAGCTATCGAAGCCGCTAAAACTGCTGAAGCACCTGTTTACGTTGCTGCAGAATTTGCTGCTGTTCAGGATTCACTGAATGCCGTTATGGCTGACATCACAGCTCAGGAATCAAAATTATTCAAGAAATTTGGTCCTGCAAAAGCTAAACTTACCAGCATTGTAACTCTTGCCAACACTGTTGCTACAAACGCAGCTACAAAGAAGGAAGAAGTTAAGGCTGAAACCACAACCCTTCTCACTGGCATCACAACTGTCATTGAAGAGAACGGCAAACTCATCCCGAAACTTCCGAGAGGAAAAGAAGGTGCTGCTGTTATCGAACAGATCAAGGCTGACGTTGCTACTGTTGACGCTGCTGTTGTTGAAGCACAGGGTCTTTTCGACAAAGGTTCCTATATGGATGCTCTCAACAAGATCAAAGCTGCTAAAGAAAAAGCTGACGGTCTTAATGCAGAAGTTAAAGAAGTTCTTACAAAAGCAAGAATTAAATTTTAATTTTGCTTTATAACATTATTAAAAAATTCCCCGGGTTTGCCCGGGGTTTTTTTTAACATAAGCATTAATGAGGAGGCTCAAGAAGGTCTGGAGAAGAACATTCTGGTTCATCGGGTTCACAGCATTCGCTGCTGTGGCAGTCATCCTTCTTGTCAGATTTGCCCCGAAACCGCCTGATCATAAAGTTGCACTTGCCAGGATTGCCCTGTCGGAAGCAACTGCCAACAAAGCCGATACATATTCAAGGAATCTTTTCCGCGAAGCCAGAGCCCTGTACGACTCCGCAATGGTAAACTGGCAGCTTGAGAATAAGCGCTTTCTTTACTTCAGGGATTACGGTAAGGTCGAAAATTTTGCAGATCTTTGTGCCAGAAAAGCAAGACAGGCAGCTAAAGTATCAAAGAACAACGTCACCGACCTTAATATCTTCCTGAAGCAAAAAATCGATAAACTGAATACAATAGTAAATCAGATAGATGAAAGATATTCGGCCTATCCACTTTCGGCCGAGACCTGGAAAAACATCTCCAGGGGGAAAATGCTGCTGAAAGAAGCGGAAGTAGCATACAATAAAGGAGATTATTCACTTTCTAAAACTAAAATTGCCGACTCGGAGATTCTCCTTACAGAATCTTTCGAATTTGCAACTAACCATCTTAAAGAATACTTCAACTCATTTCCGGTTTGGAAAAAATGGGCCGAAAGAACAATCAGTGAATCGCGCCAGAATAACAGTTATTCAATAATTATTGATAAGTACTCCCGGAAATGCCTTATTTACCATGCCGGCGTAAAAAAGTACGAATACCATGTGGAACTCGGCAAAAACTGGGTAGGTGATAAAAAGGTAAAGGGAGACAAAAAGACTCCCGAAGGCATGTACAGGATCACAAGGAAATTCGGAAGCAATAAAACAAAATATCACAAAGCCCTGTTGATTGATTATCCAAATTCAAATGACCTCCAGGAACTGAGAAATGAGATTGCCCGCGGCGTTCTACCCAAAAATTCCAAACCGGGGAACCTGATAGAGATCCATGGCGACGGAGGCAGGGGAATTGACTGGACAGAAGGCTGCATTGCGCTCACAAATTCAGAAATGGATGTTGTTTTTAGAATTGCCGGGGAAGGAACTCCGGTGACTATCGTCGGTTCAATGGTAAATCTTGATCAGCTTATTGACTGAAAACAAAATCATGATAAACTTAAAAGAAAACAAAGTTCTCAGGATAATACTTCTTACACTGGCTTCATTGGCGGCTCTTCTTTTCGTGTTTGTCTTCGTGATCTATATGGTCCCGGGAATACAGGAAATGAAGGGTACGCGCCTTACCAGGATGTTAAGCGATCCTGAACTAAAGAAAGAACAGAGCTATAAGAAGCAGACTTCACAGCTTACACGGGATGTCCAGAGATTATCAAAAAAATATGCCTCATTTACATCGGGACAGTCGTACATTGTGATCAATACTACCGACAACAGGTTCTTTCTATACAAGAATAAAAAGCTTATCCGTGAAGGATTCTGCAGCTCAGGAAGTTATACTATGCTTAAGACCGAAGGAGAACGAAAATGGATATTCAAAACTCCCAAGGGGAAATACTGGATACAGGGAAAGATCACTTCACCTGTATGGAGAAGGCCCGACTGGGCATTTGTTGAAGAAGGCCTTCCAATACCTCCTGAAAACCATCCTTCGAGATATGAATATGGTGTACTTGGCGATTATGCGATGAGCATAGGTGATGGCTATCTCATTCATGGCACCCTTTATAAAAGGTTCCTTGGAATGCCGGTCACGCATGGATGCGTAAGGCTCAACGATGAAGATCTTGAAGCCATCTACAATACACTCAGCATAGGTTCAAAAGTTTATATATTCTGATCAATGGAAACACCGGAAATCCTGGATAATACAGAAAAGAAGAAACTCTCATCAGGCAACCTGATCCTCATATTTGCCGGGGCTTTATTACTTATTTTCCTTATTTTTTACAGCATAATGGCGTCGATGGCTCCGGCCAGGAAGCTTAAGGAAATTGAAACGAGTTATGGCGTTAAACACGATTCCGAGGAAAAAACCGATGAGCGGCTTTTTACCGACTCGGCATATGTCAGCCTTCTCAGGGAGAAATCATTCCTGCAGTCAAAAATTGCAATGGCAGGCACTGATTCGATATATATGACGCTTAATATTCCCGACAGTACAGCGCATCTCGAGATCAGCGGTGTATCAGTACATTCGGTCAAAATAAGCGAAATGAGGATCAGCAAGATACTCCGGACAGGTAATAATTATGCAATTCAAACAATGCTTGCATCCCCAATGACAATTGCAAGCTATATTGCTACAATCAAGAAGGAGCCCCTGATGATAAAAATGGCCCCCAAGGATACTTCCGAGTTCAAGCCCGACGTCATACCCGATACAACCGATTATGAACCTGTCAACTATATCCTCGATATGGATAACGGATTACGGATATATGTTTACCAGGAAGTTGCCGATTCGGCAAACTCCGACAGGAACAATTTGTTCTTTTTCGACCTTAACGACAGGCTTAAAAACACATGGCAGTCGATGAAAAGTGTCACCTCATTCAAAGTCCCTGAATACCATCCTTTTATTAAAATAAGAGTTCCCAAAGCCGATGCCAAGATAATGTACAGGGCTATACCAAGGAAGGGCCAGATCGCGGTATATATCTGAAAACTTTTTATCGATCCTAAGCTTAATAACCGAAAAAAAATGTAGGTTTGAATCAGCTCTAAACTAATTCGATCCTTAATGGCACGTTTTACCGGAATTATTGGCATCATTGTGATCCTGGGACTGGCTTTCCTCTGGTCGAACAACAGGAAAGCAATTAACATAAGACTTGTTATAACGGGACTTCTTCTGCAGGTAGCCCTGGCAATATTTATTCTCAAAGTTCCGATAGGTCAGGATATCTTCGCTTTTCTCGGAAAAGCCATAAACAAGCTGCTCGACTTTTCCCAGGAAGGAGGGGCATTCGTATTCGGAGATCTGACCAAAGTATCACAGATATTACCACCATCAATCGTAAGTGCTGGAGTATTCCTCTTTATACTTATCCCTACTATAATTTTTGTTTGTGTACTTGTATCTATGGCCTATCATGTCGGGCTTATGCAGAGGATCGTAGCCATTCTCGCACGTTTTGTCCATTGGGCAATGAGGGTGAGCGGAAGCGAGGCGCTTTCGAATGTGGCAAGCGCATTTGTGGGACAGGTAGAGGCACAGATCATGATAAGACCCTATCTTTCGGGAATGACAATGTCGGAGCTTCTTGCCTCAATGACAGGCAGTATGGCATGCATAGCAGGCGGCGTAATGGCTGTTTATATTTCTATGGGAGTTCCTGCATCCTACCTGCTGGCTGCAAGTCTGATGGCAGCGCCCGGCGCTCTTGTAATTTCAAAAATAGTCTTCCCCGAAACGCAGGAATCGGAAACAAAGGGAGTGGTAAAGCTGGAGGTTAAAAAACAGCATACAAATATTATGGATGCCATCTCGCACGGGGCAACCGACGGCATGACAATATCAATAAATGTAATAGCCATGCTTATCGGGGTTATTGCTCTTGTTGCTCTTGTTGATGCCCTCCTCGGCTATTTCGGATTATTCCTCAACTGGACAGGCATTTCACTCGATTTCATTGGTCTTAATGTTGAGCACCTGAGATTAAAAGATGTTTTCGGCGCCTTTTTCTCATTGTTCGCCATTGTAATGGGCGTTCCGGCTTCCGAGTCGTTTACTGTAGGCTCACTGATGGGCACCAAGATGGTGATAAACGAGTTCGTCGCATATTCCGACCTTTCCCCACTCATTCAGCAGGGAGTCCTCAGTGCAAAATCGATAGTTATTGCGAGCTTCGCCCTGTGCGGATTCGCGAATTTCAGCTCTATTGCCATCCAGCTCGGCGGCATAGGAGCCATGGTACCACAGAGAAAAGCCGATCTGGCACGTCTGGGTTTCAAAGCCATGATCTGCGGGACAATGGCATCATATATCTCTGCATCGCTGGCGGGGATTCTGATGTAATTCTTTTCGCCATCCGGGAGAGAGCCTGCCACGCTTCGGCATGGGGCCAGGGGTGAGGCCGGATTTCAAAGCTCCCCTCCCTGGAGGGGTTGGGGGTGGGTTAATTCTTTTCAGGCCAGCACGCCGGGATTAGCTTCGCTGATCCCTTTGGGAGGATCCCTGCAACGACAAATTGCTCCTTAGCGTGCTGCGCCCGCTAAGATTTTTATTTTACATCTGTCCTCGCTCATGCGGGGCATGGCTGAGGATTGCCTTCGGCG
>Ga0116171_10005864_pt1 | contig 10714 bp, 7 predicted proteins | sample AD_JPNHW2_MetaG_FD_89798 | JGI IMG/M metagenome (GOLD analysis project Ga0116171, IMG submission 89798) | Active sludge microbial communities of municipal wastewater-treating anaerobic digesters from Japan - AD_JPNHW2_MetaG | ecosystem: Engineered > Bioreactor > Anaerobic > Digestate | place...
AAAGCTCTTTTAACTACCTCGTGTACTCATGCTCTTGAGATGGCTGCAATTCTGTCAGATATACAGCCTGGCGATGAAGTAATCCTTCCATCTTATACATTTGTTTCAACAGCTAATGCATTTGTATTGCGAGGAGCCCGTCTTGTATTTGTTGATATTAGACCGGATACAATGAACATTGATGAAAACCTTATCGAAGCTGCAATTACAGATAAAACAAAAGTAATATGTGTTGTCCATTATGCGGGTGTTGCCTGTGAAATGGATACTATAATGAGCATAGCTAATAAGCATTCACTCCTTGTTGTTGAAGATGCTGCCCAGGGTGTAATGTCAAAATATAAAGATAAATTTCTTGGTACAATAGGGCATTTCGGATGTTATAGTTTTCATGAAACAAAGAATTATACTTGTGGAGAGGGCGGCGCTTTAATTATAAATGATGAGCGATTTTTAGAAAGGGCTGAAATTGTAAGAGAAAAAGGTACTGACCGTTCAAAATTTTTACGAGGTCAGGTGGATAAATATACCTGGGTGGATATCGGATCTTCATATCTCCCTTCAGAGTTTAATGCTGCCTATTTATATGCCCAGCTTGAAATGGCAGAAAGAATTAATGTGAAACGTCTGGATTTGTGGAATTGTTATTATAAGAATCTCAAACCTCTACATGATAAGGGAATAGTTATTCTCCCATGTGTGCCTGATGAGTGTCATCATAACGCCCATATGTTTTACTTCCAAGTAAAAGATCTGGATGAGAGGGGTAGGTTAATTGCATATTTACATAATAATGGAGTTAGTTGTGTATTTCATTACATTCCATTACATAGTTCTAAATCCGGTTTAAAATACGGAAGATTTTCAGGTATAGATAATTATACTACAAAACAGAGCGAAAGATTAATTAGATTTCCTATGTATTGGTCTTTAGAAATAGTTGATGTAAATATAATATGTAACTTGATAAGGAGTTTTTATGGTGTTTAAAAACAGGTTAATCAATAGGGATATAGTTTTAATATTTGTATTATATACACTTTCTCATGGATTAATTCTGATAAATCAAGGTATTTATTGGGACGATTGGATTTTATATAATGTTGATGGACAGATCCTTATAGAGAAATTTACTCAGGCAGGCGCTGCTTGGACAGGTTATTTTCATCAATTTATGCTTTCTTTGACAAACAGCTTTTTTTGTTATCATTTACTGGTTTTTTTAGCGTATTTTTTTGCATCTGTTTTTGTATACAAAATTCTAAAGAATATTACTGAATTAAGCAGCGCTTCGAGATTATTTATTGCTATTTTTTTTGCAATTTTTCCTGTCAATAGCGCACGCATTGCTTTGATTGATTTACCTTATGCATTGTGTTATTTTATGTTTTTTTTAGGATTCTATATACTGAACAAATATATGATTACACAAAACATTCTTTTCAGATTATTAGCGCTAATTATTATATTTTTTTCGTTTAGTGTAAATTCATTTTTGATGTTTTACAGCGTAATTTTTTTATTTATTATCTATAAAAAGAGAGCCAATATAACCGATTTTACTTCCTTTGTAAGGCTTTTATTGAGACATATTGATTTTATACTTTTACCGTTTATATTTTGGATTATTCGAATATTATATTTAAAACCACACGGACTTTATACTGGTTATAATAATCTTGGATTAAGTGGTTTTGTTAAAGCTCCATTGCTGGTGATTGTATCATTCTTTACTTCATTCCTGGAAATATTAGGAAATGCTCTGCAAAGCATGTCTATAACAGTATTTATATCCGGAGTTATATTGAGTTTTGTTTTTTTATGGTTTATTAAGAGCGATTCTGAAAATTTACAATCATCTCAATTTGACAACATGAACTATTTTTTTATTCTTTTTGGTTTAGTATTATTTGTTTTTGCTATATTTCCATATGCTGCTGTAAACAAATTACCATTAAATAATGACTGGCATAGCAGACATCAATTACTTATACCATTAGGTGCCGCATTCATTCTATATTATGCGGTACAGATTTTCTCCTGGAAGTTTGAATTAGGATTAAAAATTAATATTCTGATACTATCATTGACTATAGCAATGTTTACGGTTGTTAATATAAATTCTTATATCGATTTTCAAAAGGATTGGTACAAACAACTTTCCGTGATAGAAAATTTTAAAAGAAGTGATATAATTAAAAATAATAATACATTTATTATAGAAGATAATTTTAATGAACTAAATGCTAATGATAGATATTATAGATTTTATGAATACACGGGAATGCTGAAAGCAGCTTTCAGTGATGAGAAAAGATTCGCAATAAATAAAAATGATTATTCTGGTAATATTAATGATTACGCAATTAGATTCAATAGTCATTACAACTTAAAAAATTATAAAAAATCTGAACCGCAATATGTAATATGTATAAATAAAGGTTTGTATGACCTTGATAAAATAAATATCTTTTTAAAACTTTTGTATTATGATTATTTTAAAGAAGGCAAATTTTCAGAAAAAATTGTTCAGGTAACTAGTTTATCATATATAAAGATTTGATATTTTTTATATGTTGAGTTTTTTTTCAGCATGTCTAAGTAGTATTGTTTTGTAATTATATTTATCGCTGAGATCTCTTTTATAAGGGATGCACTATTGAATAATATTTTATCGCTCATTGATCGGGAGAATGAGCTCTTTTCTGCCGATATAAACAATTATGAAGATATACTGCGGGCAACTGTTTCTTCTTCCTCATTTCTTATAACCGGTGGAGCAGGTTCAATCGACCAGACTGCTAATGGAATAAGTTATACAGCCCTATGTTGGAATGGATAAAAAATATGTCATTAAGAATTATAAATCTCTTGTTTTATGATATGTTAGTTTAAATAAAAAAACAAATATTTTATTGTTTATTATTCAACTATAGGATGCTCAATGTGTTAGTACTAATATGAGAAGGGCGTATGAAAATTTCACTATTTAAGAAGAAAAAGAATAAAATTGTAATATTTGGATCCGGTGGAATTTCAAGAGAGATCGCATTTTTAATCGAAGATATAAATAAAAGCTGCAGAAGTATTCAATTTGAAATATTAGGCTTTATTGAAAAAGATAAATCTAGATTAGGTTGTGAAATATCAGGATATAAAATACTTGGAGATTATAGTATTTTAAATCATATTAAATGTGATGGCTATGTGCTTCCAATGGGAAATCCTATTATTAAAAAAAAGATATATAATGAAGAAATTGCTAAAATTGATAAGTACTTAAAGGCATTTAATATTATACATCCTTCGGTTGTTTTCAGAGAAAAATATGTTAAACTTGGGATTGGTAATATAATATGTGCAGGGACTATTTTAACTTCAGATATATTACTCGGCGATTTTAATTTGATAAATTTAAATTGTACTATTGGTCACGATGTTGAAATTGGTAATTTTAATGTAATCAATCCTCTTTCTGCAATTTCAGGCAATGTGAGGATTGGGAATAATAATTTAATTGGAACTGGTTCAAAAGTTATTCAAAATTTAGAAATAAGGAATGATATTGTTATTGGTGCTGGTGCTGTTGTTTCTAAAAGCATTTATGAAGCTGGTACTTATGTTGGTATACCTGCAAGGAAAATAATGAACTAATATGAATAAAATTTTTATTATAGCAGAAGCGGGAGTTAATCATAATGGTGATATTTTAATAGCCAAAAAGCTTATTGATGTTGCGGTACAAAGTGGGGCTGATGCAGTTAAATTTCAAACATTTAGAGCTGATAAAAATATAAGTCAATACGCACCAAAAGCGGAGTACCAGAAGATATCAACAGATTCACATGAATCACAACTTGAAATGGTGAAAAAACTTGAACTTGATAGTGAATCTCATTATGAATTAGTCAATCACTGTAAAGAAAAAGGAATTATGTTTCTTTCGACACCCTTTGATTTTGATAGTATTGATTTGTTGAATAATATCGGGCTACAAATTTTTAAAATACCATCTGGTGAAATTACAAATTTACCATATTTACAAAAAATTGGTGAATTGCAAAAGAGAATTATTCTTTCTACTGGTATGTCCACACTCGGTGAGATTGAATCAGCAGTTGATGTTCTTGTAACATCTGGTACGAAAAAAAAGGATATAATCCTTTTACATTGCACAACGGAATATCCTGCTCCGATTGAAGAAGTAAATCTAAAAGCTATGCTGACAATACGGGATGCTTTGAAAATTGAAATAGGATATTCCGATCATACACAGGGAATCGCTATCCCAATTGCCGCAGCGGCATTAGGAGCTAAAGTAATAGAAAAACATTTTACTCTAAACAGAAATATGAACGGGCCAGATCATCAAGCATCCTTAGAGCCGCATGAACTTGAAGAAATGGTTAAATCCATACGTGCTATCGAGTTGGCATTGGGTGATGGTGTTAAACGTCCTTCACTCTCGGAATTAAAAAATCGGGATATTGCCAGAAAAAGTATTGTAGCTTCTAGCTTTATTAAACTTGGAGAACATTTTTCTGTAGATAATATTACTGTAAAGAGACCAGGAAACGGGATTACTCCTATGATGTGGGATACAGTAATAGGCAGAAAAGCATCGAAGAATTTTGAACCGGATGAATTGATCATAATATGAAAAAGAGAATATGTATAGTAACCGGCACGAGAGCTGAATATGGGCTTTTTTTACCAATATTGAAAAAGATAAAAATAGATCCTTTCTTTGAACTTCAAATCATTGCAACAGGTATGCATCTTTCCCCGGAATTCGGATTAACTTATAAAGAAATTGAAAATGATGCATTCAATATTGATGAAAAGGTTGAAATGCTTTTATCAAGTGATACTGGAACTGGTATTTTAAAATCTATAGGTCTTGGTATTATCGGGATGTCGGATGCTTTAAAAAGACTGACTCCTGACCTTATAGTTGTACTTGGAGATCGTTATGAAACATTCTCGGTTGTTACAGCTGCTTTTATTTCCGGAATTCCAATAGCTCATTTATATGGAGGTGAAACGACTGAAGGTTCTTTTGATGAGGGCTTACGGCATTCAATCACCAAAATGTCGTATTTTCATTTTGTTTCTACTGAAATTTACAGACGAAGGGTAATTCAGTTAGGGGAATCACCTGATAGAGTATTCAATGTTGGTGCAGTCGGAATTGATAATATTAAAGATATGAAATTGCTTAATCAAAAACAGCTTGAAGAAAAATTAAACCTTACATTTGGCAAAAAAAATGCATTAGTGACATTTCATCCGGTGACTCTGGAGCAGAATACTGCTGAAATGCAGATACAGAATCTTTTTAATGCATTGCTGGAGATTGAAGATCTGAATATAATTATTACAAAACCTAATTCAGATACGGGGGGGCGTGCTCTTATTAAAATGATTGATGAATTTGCCGCGAAACATAAGCATAGGGTATACGCTTATGTTTCACTAGGGCAATTGAATTATCTCTCTTTAATAAAACAGGTTGATGTGGTAGCAGGCAATTCTTCAAGCGGAATTGTTGAAGTACCATCGTTCAGAAAGCCGACTGTAAATATAGGGGATCGTCAAAAAGGTCGTATAAGAGCTGAAAGTGTGATAGATTGTGAAGTTAACAAGGAATCAATACTATTTGCATTACAGAAAGCATTATCATCTGAGTTTAAGATAGTTTGTGAAAATGTTATAAATCCGTATGGTGATGGTACTACTTCAAAAAGAATTGTTGATATAATTAAGAAAAAAATAACGAAGAGTATCGACCTTAAAAAAAGTTTTTTTGATGTTGATTTCAAATAGAATAATAGCATTGGAATTATACTAGAGGTGGAAAGGGTGAGTGAAATTGATAAAAATCTTTTTGTTAGTGCTCATGATACAATTAAAAATTCGCTGAAAAAAATTGATCTTAACGCAGAAAGAATTGTTTTTGTTGTTGATGATAAAAATAGTCTTATGGGGGCTTTATCAGATGGCGATTTGAGAAGGATTATTTTAAAGGGAATGGATATCAATTCTTCAATAATTTCAGTATACAATAAAAAGCCTGTTTTTTTAAAAGAAGAAAACTTTAATTATGAAAAATGCAAAGATATTTTTTTAACTTTAAAGATAACAGTTATTCCCGTTGTTGATGAACAAAATATTATTACAAGAGTCATTACATGGGATGATGTTTTTTCTGATAAGACATATAAGCTTAATAATAAAATATCGGATATTCCGCTAATCATCATGGCAGGCGGGAAGGGTACACGAATGGCACCATTCACAAATATTTTGCCTAAACCTTTAATTCCCATCGGGGAAAAAACAATTCTGGAACTAATAATTGATAGATTTCTCAGTTTCGGGATAATGCAGTATAATCTAATTGTCAACTATCGCGGCGAGATGATAAAAGCCTACTTCGATTCAATTGAAAAAAAATATGAGCTTAACTATGTATGGGAAAAGGAATTTAATGGAACTGCTGGAAGTCTAAAATTGCTTGAAGATAGTATTCATGATACTTTTATAGTTACCAATTGCGATATTATTGTTAAAGCAGATTATGCTGATGTTGTTAATTTCCATAAAAAAAATAACGCTTTCGTAACAATTATTTCATCTATTCAGCATCATAAAATACCTTATGGAGTTATTGAATTTGAGAATGGCGGTGTCGTCACAGGGATACAAGAAAAACCAGAGTTTTCTTTTTCGATAAATACCGGAGTTTATGTTTTACAAAAAGAGGCATTAAGTTTTATAAAGCCGGATCAGGTTTTTCACATGACTGATCTTATCGAATCTCTAATTAAAGAAAATAAAAAAGTTGTCACATATCCGGTTAATGAAAACGATTATGTTGATATCGGTCAATGGGAAGAATACCATAAGACTGTGGAAAAGTTTTCGTCTACAAATTGGTATAAGTAAAACAAAAAGTGACTACAATATTGGATAAAAAATTTATAGCAATAATACCGGCTCGTGGTGGAAGTAAGAGATTACCTCGTAAAAATGTTCTTCTTCTTGACGGGAAACCTCTTATAGCATGGATAATTGAAGCTGCACGGAAATCCAGATATATTTCAGATGTAATCGTATCTTCAGAAGATTTGGAAATAATGAAGATTGCCACAAAGTTTGGTGCAGATATTCCTTTTGTAAGACCGGAGGAGTTATCTTCAGATACGGCTACATCTATTGATGTTGTTAAACATGCTATTCTTTTTTTTAAGAATAAAAATGTGAATTACGATTTTGCAGTGTTGCTGCAACCGACATCACCTCTTACAACAATGGGTGACATTGATGCTGCTATAGATCTGCTTATAAACAAGAATGCAGACGCTGTTATTTCAGTTTGCGAAATGGAACATTCTCCATTATGGTCAAATGTTTTGCCAGCGGATTTATCAATGAAAAACTTTATCTCGCAAGAAGTTAAAAACAAACGAAGCCAGGATTTGTCGAAATATTATAGAATAAATGGTTCTATTTATATCTGCAGGGTTAACAGATTACTTAAAGAAGGAACATTTTTTCTTGATGATAATATCTTTGCATATATCATGCCCCGTGAAAGATCAATAGATATAGATACAGAGATAGACTTTAAAATAGCTGAAGCAATTATATCAGGTAAGGTGTAAATTTAGTAGTATAATTTTTAAATTTTTATTTGGGCTTTAGTTCTGATTAATATAAAAATTATTTAGTAATAATTTACTTTCGATAGTTAAAGATAATTTCATCGTTTTATATTGAAAGAGTTTTGACTGTGGAATAAAGTTAATTAATGTCCATTTTTAATATCTCCATCTTAAATCAAATTATGATATAAGGTGTGCAATTTTTTTAAATGCAAGTTATAAAAAATGTATTATGACTTTAAAAATAAAAACTGTAGTTGATAAAAGTAATATAATTATTGATCAAGACTAATGGATAAAATGAATAAAACTAACCCGCAAAATCATAAATCTGAAATACCACCTTTTTCGTTGCGTCGTGTATTTAAAGGTGCATCAATCTATTCTTTAGGTGAAGTGCTTATAAAAGCATCCGGATTTTTTCTAATACCGATATTCACCAGATTCCTTACACCTGCAGATTATGGTATAATCGGCTATCTGCAGGTGTTCCTGCAGATAGCAACAGTGATTATTTCCTTCGGTTTCCATGGAGCTCAAACACGATATTATTACGAATATTCTGCTGATACAGAGGCTATGGGACGTTTTTCATTTACAATAAACTTTGTACCTTTTGCAATAGCACTTTTTGTATGGATACCCCTTACATTGTTGGGATCAGTTAATAATTGGACAGTAGGTACTTCAAACATCCCATTCTCACCATTTATGACCTTGACTCTATGGACTGTAATATTACAGGTGTTAGCAAGTAACACAATTGCATACTACAGAGCTCGACAGCAGTTTGCAACAACTGTATTTTTAAATATCGCTCAATTTTCATTAGTGACTTTTTTTTCTATTCTTTTTATTGTTGGTTATAATAAGGGTGCCCTTGGTCGAGTTGCCGGTATTTTTGTAGGGATGCTGATTTATATTCTAATTAGCTTTAGTATCTATGCTCGTCATTTTGTATATAAGCCATCTATGGAAGCACTGAAATACGCTGCAACTTTTGGAGCTCCTATTGTTGTTCATCTATTAGCTGGAACGATACATAACGCTATTGATCGGGTAATGTTAGATCGTTATGTATCATTAGACCAACTAGGAATATATACGCTTGCATTTACAATAGGTAATGTAATGACAGTGTTTTTTTCAGCATTTAACCAGGCGTATCAGCCGAGTTTTTTTCAGCTAATGTCTTCGAAAAGGAAAGATATAGAATATCAAATTATAAGAATTTTTAAACTCTGGCTAATCATAATCACCACTGCTGCTTCATTCGGTATTCTTTTAGGTGGCCCATTCCTCAGAATATTTGCCGGCAAAAGATTTGTAAGTTCTATAGAAGTTTTCCCATGGATTATATTAGCGATGTATTTAGGGGGATTCTATTTCTTTTTTTCGTCATCTATTTTTTACTTTAAAAAAACCAAATATCTTCCTGTAATAACAGGCGCAAGTGCTTTAACAAATATCTGTCTTAATCTAATATTTATACCACGATGGGGAATTATTGGTGCTGCTGTATCCTCAGTGATAAGTCATGTAGTGACGTCTGTACTATCATTGGTGATTAGTAATAAATTATATAAGATTCGGTGGCCTTATGTGTGGATTATGATTTCGTGTTCCATAGTTTTATTATCTTTGGTTTTCGTGAAGATATTATAATACCTTTGTAATGCACACAAAGTATGTATCATTTACTTAGAGAAGATGAATGAAGAAAAAACCGGATTAATAATGTTGTTAAGCAGACTTCTGATAATCAGCTTCTGAAGGCAATGTTTTAAAAAATAATATGCCGATAAAATGAAGAGAGGCTGTTAATGTAGATAATTATTATATAATCATGAGAAATGTTTTGGAATTATAAATATGCGATGTATTGTTTATGAATAAAACAAAATGATAAGGATGTCGAATTGTAGTATTTAATTCTAAGAATTTTGATACCTGGAATAACGGTATGGTCGCCGTCATATATTCTTTTTCATTCATAAAAATATTAAAGGTGGGAGCGAGAAATTGGTCGAATTGAAAATAAAAAATATATGTGAAAAAATTTGGGAGATAGAGAGAAAATACGATCTTCTCAACCAGCAAATACAAGGAGTTTATTTTTGGAAGCTGATACGGTTTCAGTTATACAAAAATATAACTCGATCTGCTGGAATTTTTGAAGTCACTACTCAATTTGAACAGTCAATTTTTCAAAAAATTAAAGATTTGCCAATTGTATTAATAAATACTTATTTTTATAGTGCGTATAAGAAAAAAAGCAAAAAGGATATATTGATTTTTGAAAGTGGTAGAAAAATATTAGTCAATAATAAGTATATTGATATTTATACAGAGGTATTAATTAAAAAATTAAACGACGAAAATAAAAATTACGAGATTATTGATCTACCTCATTTAAGAAAGCATTATAATAAACCTGATAAAGTCAGAAGCTATTATGAACATATATACATAAATTATATTTTTCAGAGACTATTTGCAAAAATAAAATTGAGTGAAAATGAATTAAATTTAATATTTAGAATAGAGAAAGATTTAAATTTAAATTTTGGAATTAATATTCTTTTAAAAAATTTAATAGAGAATACAATAAAATTATTTAAACTGGAAAAGAAGTATCATAAAAAACTTTTAGTTAAAAGAAAAGTAAAAAAAGTATATTTAGTATGTTCTTATGGGAGGGAATCAATAATACAAGCATGTAAAGAAAATAATATAGAATGCATAGAGTTGCAGCATGGAACAATGGGGAAATACCATTTAGGCTATAGTTTTCCGTATAATAATGAAGTTCCTTATTTTCCTGATAAAATTTATTTGTTCGGACAATTCTGGTATGATAATACACCATTACCTATAAAACCTGAAAATATTGAAATTGTTGGATATTCATATTTAGAACAAAGTATAAGACAATTTAGAAAATTGGGAAAAGTTAAAAATCAAATACTGTTTATCTCACAATGGACAATTGGAACACAGTTATGCGAGTTAGCGTATCAATTAGCAAAAAATAACAGTAATTTTAG
>Ga0116171_10005865_pt1 | contig 10714 bp, 7 predicted proteins | sample AD_JPNHW2_MetaG_FD_89798 | JGI IMG/M metagenome (GOLD analysis project Ga0116171, IMG submission 89798) | Active sludge microbial communities of municipal wastewater-treating anaerobic digesters from Japan - AD_JPNHW2_MetaG | ecosystem: Engineered > Bioreactor > Anaerobic > Digestate | place...
CCGATAACGAACCCATTTCCATTAAAATCAAAGATGGTATTATTTCAGATATCCGGAGGCCCGGGACCCTTATCGGAGAGGAGAGTGACAGGATAATAGCCCCGGGTTTTATCGATAACCAGGTAAACGGTTTCGCTGGTGTCTCCTTTACTTTCGGGGGAGGTGAACTTACATCGGAAGGAGTGAAAAAAGCGGCCGGAGAACTCTGGAAAACAGGAGTCACAACTTTCGTGCCGACACTTACCACCAACAGCAAGGAGCTTCTGATAAAAAACTTCTCAGTACTTGCCGGCGTAATTGACAGCCCGGAACTCCTCGGTTCTATTCCGGGCTTTCATCTTGAAGGCCCTTATATATCACCTGTCGATGGATTCAGGGGTGCACATCCTTTGTCATTCGTCCGAAAACCTGACTGGAATGAGTTCATGGAGCTCAACAGAGCTTCAAATAACAGGATCATCCAGGTTACCCTGGCTCCTGAAACGGAAGGAGCATTGGATTTTATTTCCAGGTGCAAAGCTGAAGGTATCATTGTCGGAATCGGTCATCATAATGCAGATGCGGAGACAATTGCTGAAGCAGCCGGACGCGGAGCAGCTGTAGCAACACATCTGGGCAATGGTTGTGCAAACATGATAAACAGGCATAATAATCCTCTCTGGCCTCAGCTCTCCGATGACCGCATCGCGATAAGCATCATCTGCGATGGATTTCATCTGACCCCTGAAGAAATACGAACCTTTTATAAGGTCAAAGGCCCTGAAAAAACAATCATTACCTCCGATGTAACAAGCTATGCAGCCCTGCCCCCCGGGAAATTTGTCAATATCGAAGGCGATACCCTTGAGCTGACTCCCGAAGGTATGGTTAAGTACCCGGCGCAGAATGTTCTGGCAGGCTCAGCTTCTCCACTGAAGAAGGGAATATTTAATATCATACGGTTCACCGGATGCTCACTGGCCGATGCAGTGAGGATGGTTACTGCAAATCCCGCTGAACTTTATGGATTTAACGACCGTGGCTTCCTCGAAAAAGGTAAACGGGCCGACCTGGTACTATTCAGGCTTACTGACAATGAGATCGAAATTGTTCAGACCATAGTCAGAGGAAAAACTGTATATCAAAAAGAATAAACTGAAGATCAATAATATACCTAACCATTAATACATTAACAAATACATCAGAAAATGAAAAACAATTCAGTATCACGACGCCGTTTCCTCGGAACGACTGCCGCTGCAGCAGCTGCGTTTGCAATAATCCCTGTTGATGCTCTTGGCATTCCGAAGAAGAACAAAAAACCAAACTCCAAAGTAGGTGGCGTTCAACTCGGTTGCACTACTTACAGTTACAGGAGCATGCCACACAAGGTCGATGAGGTAATTCAGTATCTTCTGCTTGCTGGAATCAACCAGATAGAACTTCGCAGTGTGGCTGAGGAAGATCTCGGAATTCCCCAGATGCCAATGAGACCCAGGGGCCAGATGACAGAACAGGAGAGGGCCGAAATGTCAAAAGCACAGAGTGAGCTTAAGGACAAGCAGAAACAGTGGAGATTATCCCTGCCTATGTCAAAATATGAGGAGATGAGGAAGAAATTCAACTCGGCCGGTATCAAGGTAAACATAGCAAAATTTGCACCCTCCGCATGGTCCGATGAGGAAATTGATTATGCTTACCGTGCTGCAAAAACACTTGGGGCAATAGGCATCAGTGACGAGTACAGCGAGATGGCTATAAACAGGCTCGGTAAGTTTGCCGAGAAACATCAGAGCCTGGCAATGTATCATACTCATGGACAGCCAGCTGAACCGGGTTTCTCTTTCGATCCTATCTTTGCTGCTTCACCCGCTAATTACCTGAACCTCGATGCCGGCCATTACTTCGGGGCAACCGGTCTTCATCCGAATGAAATTATAATTAAATACCACGACAGGATCCGCAGTATCCATATCAAGGATAAGACGAGTCCTAAAGGCACTCCGGCAGGGGCTAATATGCCGTTCGGTAAAGGCGAGACCCCAATCGAAGATATTCTTCTTCTTCTTAAAAAGGAAAAATGGCCGATAAATGTCGACGTTGAACTCGAGTACCAGATCCCGGAAGGCTCCGATGCAGCTAAAGAGGTGGCTAAATGTATTGATTATATGAGGAATATCCTCGACTAGTATTTTTAAAAAATTAGAATGATTCCCTGATAAGATCTCTTCTTAAAAGGGGATCATTCTTAAATAATAATGAAGTTGCCACAGAAATTATGTTCCCTCCCCTTAAGAAAAAAGCATTTTATCTTCTGTTTATTTTAACCCTGCCAACAGCTGCCCAGAACACCTTCGATGTTTTAAACAGTAAGTGGCTCCTCTATTCTGATGCGCAGAATTCACTGTACCACGACATCTGCAGACAAGCTTTTACGCTCCTCGACGAAAGGAATGAAAAAATTGCCGGGATAAGCTCACTTGCCGGCTGGCAACAACGTCAGAAAGAGATCCGCAAAACTCTCGATTACCTCATCGACCCCTTCCCGGAAAAAACACCATTGAATGCCACTATCGTTAAGACCATCCGTAAAAAGGATTTCCGCATAGAACATATTATTTTCGAATCACAACCCCGTTTCTATGTAACATCATCACTCTACATCCCTGAAAATGTCAGGCGGAACGCAAAACTGCCTGCTATCATATATTGCAGCGGACACTCTGCGGATGGATACAGAAGCGCAGTCTACCAGCATGTTATCCTGAACCTTGTAGCAAGGGGATTTATTGTCTTTGCCTTCGATCCTGTGGGACAGGGCGAGAGACTTGAATACTTTGACCCGGTAACAGGCAAATCAACTGTCGGAGGACCGACGAGCGAACACTCATACCCCGGCGCACAGGCATTCATGGCGGGAAGCTCACAGGCACGGTATATGATCTGGGATGGCATACGGGCTGTCGATTACCTGGTATCCAGGAAAGAGGTCGATTCAAAAAGAATAGGTATTACAGGCAGGTCGGGCGGAGGAACTCAATCAGCATATATTGCGGCTTTTGACGACCGCATCTATGCAGCGGCACCGGAAAACTACATTACCAACTATACGCGGCTCCTACAATCTATCGGCCCCCAGGATGCAGAACAAAATATTCCGGGCCTCATTAAAGCAGGACTTGATCATCCTGATTTTCTTATAGTCCGTGCTCCAAAACCTGCATTGATGATTACCACCACCGGCGATATGTTCAGCATACAGGGTGCCCGCGAAACAGAAACAGAGGTGGCTCGTGCCTACCATGCTTTTGGTTCAGATAAAAACTTTTCGAGAGCAGAAGACGATGCCGGACATGCTTCCACATTGAAAAACCGTGAAGCATTATACGCCTTCTTCAGTGAACATTTGAATAATCCTGGCGACACTAAAGATATTGATACAGAACAGCTTACCAGGGAGGAATTGCAGGTGACAACTACCGGTCAGGTATCAACCTCGCTCGGAGGAGAAACAGTATTCAGCCTGAACCTTAAAGAGGCAATCAGGCACTCTGAATTACTTAATGAAATGAGAAAAGAGAGGGAGGCATTTTATGAGAATGTACCGGAACATGCAAAGACTCTCTCAGGTTACATCGATCCTGTCACGATTGATGATCCTGTTTTTACAGGCCGGATAGTTAATGAGGGTTATTCTGTTGAAAAATATTTTATCAAGGGAGAAGGCGGATGCGTTATCCCTTTCCTGCTTTTTAAGCCGGCCATACCTTCACAACGGACTATGATATATCTGCATCCTTCAGGGAAAGCAGCACAGGCAGGTAAAGGAGGTGAGATTGAAAATTTTGTTATGCAGGGATTTACTATCCTTGCACCCGATCTTCCGGGTATCGGAGAACTGGGCCCGGGATCCCTTCGCGGCGATGCATATTTCAAAGGCGTCTCTCACAACCTGTGGTATGCTTCAATACTTATCGGCAGAAGCATCACAGGTATTCAGGCTGGAGAAGTGACACGGCTTGCAAAGACGCTGAGAAAATACTTTAATGCCTCTTCGGTTACGGGATATTCAGGAAAGGAACTGGCACCCGTGCTCCTGCATTCTTCAGCTTTAGGCAGATGTTTCGATAATATCATTCTGCCTGAAAAATTCGTTTCATATTTTTCACTGGTGAGCAACAGAAACTACGATCCTGTGGAAGCAATGCACGGTGTTTACGGCGCTCTGAAACATTATGACCTTGATGATCTGGCCCGTTCCCCGGAACCTTAACTAATTTTAACACAGAAGAACCAGTGACAGGGGCTATCGTAAAAGAAATGACACTACATTTATAGGATGATATTGTTAAAGACCTGGTTGAACAAATGAACAGAACGGTAGGCAGAAGGGATTTCATAAAGAGTGCAGCCGCAGGATCAGTCTCCCTCGGACTGGCATTTGAACCTTCGGCTCTTCTGCAGGTTAATGTGCCCGAAGGAAAGCATATAGGGATAATCGGCCTCGACACATCACACAGCGTTGCCTTTACAAAAGCATTGAATGCAGAAGTTCCTGATGCGGCATTCCGGGATTTTAAAGTAACTGCAGCCTATCCTAAAGGAAGTAACGACATCAAATCAAGCGTTGACAGAATCCCCGGATATACCGAAGATGTAAAAAAACTGGGCGTTGAGATTGTTGGTTCAATTGATGAACTCATTGAGAAAGTCGATTTTGTAATGCTCGAAACAAACGACGGCCGGCTTCACCTTGAACAGGCAATACCCGTAATGAAAGCAGGCAAAAGAATGTTCATCGATAAACCGGTAGCAGCCTCATTGATTGATACTCTGGCAATATTTAATGCATCATCGTATTATAATGCTCCTGTTTTTTCATCCTCGTCACTGCGGTATATAACAGGCATAAAAGAGCTTAGCGATGGATCGTCGGGCAGGATCCTTGGTGCTGATGCCTACAGCCCGGCAACACTCGAGAAAACACATCCTGACCTGTTCTGGTACGGCGTTCACGGTGTTGAAATACTTTTTACTGCAATGGGTACAGGCTGCAAAACAGTTAGCCGTGCACATACTGCCGGCTTCGATAAAGTTACCGGAATTTGGTCCGATGGAAGAATCGGAACATTCAGGGGCATCCGCAACGGTAAATCAGATTATGGGGCAACAGTTTTCAGTGAGAAAGGTATTACGGTGCTCGGCAAATACAGCGGCTATAATCCACTGCTCCTGAAGATTGTTGAATTCTTTGAGTCGGGTATCGTACCTGTGAAACCGGAAGAGACAACCGAGATATTTACATTCATGGCAGCCGCTGAGGAGAGCAAGCTTAATGGTGGTATCCCGGTCGATATGGGAAAGACACTGGAAAAGGCAAAGAAAAAAGCTGAAAAGATCAGATTCATATAAACGATATTAATTCTATCAACCAAAAACTTAATAACCCTAAGAATGACAAACAGACGTGATTTTATCAGAAAGAGTGCGCTTGGCACTGCCGCTGTGGCAATAGGCGGTATGAAGCTTAGCGCCAGGTCGTATAACTCCATCCAGGGAGCCAACGACAGGCTTGCCGTTGCAGTTATCGGTATCGGCGGCCAGGGCGGAACACATATCCGGAGTTTCTGCGGAATGAAAACCACCAAGAATGTATGGCTGAAAACCCTTTGCGATGCCGACGAAAAGTTCTTCCCCGACAAGGTGAAGACAGTGCAGAGCATGACTGGCGAAGCTCCCCAGACAGTATGGGATATGAGAAGAGTCTTTGAAGACAAAGAGATCGATGCTGTCTCTTTTGCCACTCCAAATTTCTGGCATGCTCTTGGTACGATATGGGCCTGCCAGGCCGGCAAACACGTATATGTTGAGAAACCTGCTACTTACGGAATCTTCGAGGGAAGAAAAATGGTTGAGGCCTCACGAAAATACAATGTGAGAGTCCAGACCGGCCTCCAGAACAGATCCATCAGAGGCGTCCAGGAAGCAATGAAATTCCTTCATAGCGGCGGTATTGGCGAGGTATATATGGCCAAGGGGAACTGCTATAAGCCACGCGACTCCTTCGGCATCGCCAAAGACAGCGAACCGCCTGCCACACTTCATTACGATTATTGGCTTGGACCATGTCAGTGGCAGCCATATAACGAGAAAAGAGTGCACTATAACTGGCATTGGCATTGGGCAACAGGCGGAGGCGATACCGCAAACCAGGGCCCGCACCAGTTCGACGTGGCTCGCTGGGGCTTGAATAAGAATGAACATCCTTATGAGATCTATTCTATGGGAAATATCTTCGGAATAAAACCCGAGGAGTGCTCACAGGAAACACCAAATACCCAAACCTCGGTGTTTAAATACAAAGACGGCAAGATACTTGAGTTCGAAACCCGTGGACGCTTTACCAACGGCGAGAGCAGCCTCAATATACTTATCGGTAATACTTTCTACGGAACCGATGGATATCTTGAACTCGACGGCGGAACTTGGAAAGCATTCAGAAAGCGCGAAAGAGAACCGTTCGCAGGCTCAGGCATCGTCTCTGATAAACCTGCCGACCCGACGTTCATGGCACCTCCCGGAGGCGGAAGCCACTATGCAAACTTCATTGATGCAATCCGCTCAGGCAGGAATGAAGATCTGAACTGCGATATCCTGGAAGGTTATATGTCAGCAGCACTTCCCGCACTGGCAAATATTTCTTACAGGGTGGGCAGAAGACTCTTCTTTGACGGCGCAACAGAAAAATTCATAAAGGATAAAGCGGCTGATAAGCTTCTTACCCGCGAATACCGTGAACCTTACGTGGTGCCGAAGGTAGTTTAAGCAACCCCCATCCCCCTAAAGGGGGGCTAAAATCCGTAACAAATCCAATATGTTGTAGGTTTTAAACCCCCTTCAGGGGGCAGGGGGTCTCTGGAGATAGATATGAAATAAGATGAAAAAACTGGCACCAGTACTTATTCTGTTAATATTATTAACCGGCTTCCTCCATGGCCAGGATATAAGAGTCACATTCGCCAATCGTGAAGCCGAAAAACGGATTGATGTCCTTTTCGACGGACAGATCTTTACCTCTTATCAGTGGCCGGAAAATGTGTATAAGCCAATTCTTTACCCGGTATTTAATGCATCGGGAAAAGAGATAACACGAGGATTTCCACTCGCACCTCGTGAGGGTGAAAGAAATGACCATATTCATCAGGCAGGCATATGGCTGAACTACGGAAAAGTCAACGGTCTTGATTTCTGGGGCAACGGATACCGTGGATATAAAGAACCTGAGGGAGGTGAGATAAGGCACCTGAAGATTGAAAGTATGGGGCTGGCAAACAATGAAGCAATCCTCAGAACAGCAGAGAGCTGGTTAAACCCTGCTGGCCGTGAGCTTCTTGCTGAAAAAACAGAGTATCATTTCCTTGCAGCGGGATCATTAAGGATCATCGACAGGATTACCACTCTTACCGCAAAGGATACTGTTGTTGTATTCAGCGATACCAAGGAAGGAATGTTCGGGATCAGGGTGGCACGGGAGTTGGAACTGCCGCTTAACGAGAACGTTACACTCCTCGATGTCACAGGAAAACCTGCATCGAAGAAAGTACCTGCAGCAAACGGTGCAACAGGAAATTACCGGAGCAGCAAGGGCCTCGAAGGTGAAAGTGTCTGGGGTACAAGAGCTGAATGGATGGACCTTTACGGCTCTGTCGGCAATGAGAAGATATCTGTAGTTATCTGCGATCATCCACGTAATCCGGGATACCCGGCCTACTGGCATGCACGGGGCTACGGACTCTTTGCAGTCAACCCCCTGGGCTGGAAAGACTTTACCAAAGGAGCAGAAACTTATAACTTTACGATCAGGAAGGGTGAGTCAGCAACTTTCAGGTACAGGGTAATCATAAGTTCCGGAGTACACCTTTCTGATAAAGAAATAAATGAGTTGAAGCAGGAATTTTTTAGTAAATATTGATCTTAATAACCAAAAAACTTAAAATAATGAAAAAGGAATTTTCACGAAGGCACTTTATACAGACAAGCCTCGGTGCAGGTGTTGCACTCACATTCTTAAAAGATTTTCCTGAAATGCTGATGTCAGCACCCAAAGGTATGAAAATGGGTCTTGTAACATACCAGTGGGGACGCGACTGGGATCTGCCAACGCTGATATCGAATTGTGAGAAGGCAGGTCTCCTGGGTATAGAGCTGAGGGTGCAGCATGCCCATAAGGTTGAGATAAATCTCACTCCTGCACAACGCACAGAAGTAAAGAAAAGATTCTCCGACAGTGCGGTGACCTGTGTTGGATATGGAGCCAATTATGAATACCATAGCCCTGATCCTGCAAAAGTTCGTGAAAATATTGAAGGTACAAAGCAGTATATTAAACTATGCAGCGATATAGGAGCCACAGGTATCAAGGTAAAACCCAATTACCTTCCGCCTGAAGTTCCCAGGGAGAAAACAATTGCACAGATCGCCGCTTCGCTGAATGAATGCGGAAAGTATGCAAAGGATCTCGGCCAGCTGGTACGTGTCGAAGTGCATGGAAATATCACCCAGGAGATACCAAATATGAAAGCGATCTTCGACCAGGTTACCGAAAAGAATGTGGTGATGTGCTGGAACTGTAATGATCAGGATCTTCTTCCTCCCGGACTTGAAGCAAATTTCAATTCCGTGAAGAAATATCTCGGCGATACCGTACATGTCCGCGAACTTAATGTTGGCGATTATCCTTACCAGCAGCTGTTCGACCTCTTTAACTCGATCAATTATTCGGGATGGATACTGCTCGAAGCACGCACAGAACCTGCCGACAGAGTTGCTGCCATGAAGGAACAGCTTGGGATCTTCAGTCAAATGACAGGTAAGAAGAAGTAGAAAATATATACTTGAGTAACCCTGCTTAAACCAGGGTTACTTCAATTCCCTTGTCGCGCAAAAAATCGACAAAGCTCACAGGAGCGCCAATGTCGGTGATGATATGGTGTATCCTGTTGAAGTTGCATATTTTGCCGAATCCGCGTTTTCCGAATTTTGTCGAGTCGGCCAGTACTATCACTTCCTGAGCAGCATTAAGCATATACTGGTTAAGATGTGCCTCTCCTATATTGCTGGTCGTCAGCCCTGCATCAGGATCAATTCCGTCGACCCCGATAAATAGCTTGTTGCAGACCATCTCGCTGAGAAGGCTTTCTGCATAGGGCCCAATAACAGTCGCCGAGCTCTTGCGCATCATTCCTCCAAGTTGAATGATCTCCACATTCGGTTTGTAGCATAAGGTTAAGGATACTTTTACCGATGGCGTAATTACAGTAAGCGGATCAGTTATCGTTATCTTTTGCGCAAATACCAGCATGGTTGTTCCGGAAGCAATTATTATCCTGTCGTTCTTTTTCAGGAGCATGTTAGCCGCTTCACCGATACGGTTCTTTTCAGTTACCTGTACCTTCTCTTTTTCATCTATATGACGGTCATTTATCAGTGAACTTATCTGGCTTGCACTTCCGTGACTCCTGTATAAGAGCCTTCTCTCCTCGAGTTCTTTCAGGTCCTTTCGGATTGTAACTTCCGAAACATTTAAACGGCGACTGAGATCCAGAACCCTTACGAAACCCTCTTTCTCAAGTTCCTGCAAAATTATCTGATGACGCTGGGCAATATTCCTCATATGCTCACTGGTTTAGGCTTTGAAGTAGATATATAATAACAAATATAGTAAAAATAATTGCCATAATTCAAGAAATTAATCATATACGAAACAACTCCGGAAGTGTAAAAATAACAAATATTCAAAAGAAATAAAGTTTCGAAAAGTTTTAAATACCATTAATAATATTTTGAATTATGATTTTTATGAGATAATTTTACTTCCGGAATTCTTTTGAATTAATCTAATAATATGAACATAAATATATCTACCGGATTAAACAGGGAAGAAGTGGTACGCGAACTGGCAGGGTCCGGTGCTGCCTGGGATTTTATAATAATCGGAGGAGGTGCAACAGGGCTGGGCATTGCCGTCGATGCAGCGGCAAGAGGTTACAGAACCGTCCTGCTTGAACAATCCGATTTTGCGAAGGCTACTTCGAGCCGCAGCACAAAACTGGTACATGGAGGAGTGAGGTATCTGCAGAACGGCGACGTAGCCCTGGTTATTGAAGCACTGCGTGAAAGAGGCTATCTGAAAAAAAATGCTCCCCACCTGGTTAAAGATCAGAGATTCATAATAGGTAACTATAAATGGTGGGAAAAGCCTTTTTATACCATCGGCCTGACCTTATATGATCTTCTGGCAGGAAAGATGAGCCTCGGAAGATCACTCCCGATGAGGAGAAAAGATGTTATAAGGAATATCCCGAGGATCGTTCAGAAAAACCTTAGAGGAGGCGTGGTTTACCACGACGGCCAGTTCGACGACTCACGCCTGGCAATAAACCTGATGCAGACAGCCGTGGAAAAGGGCGCAAAGGTCGTGAACCATTGCAGGGTAACAGGGCTCACTAAAAACAAGCAAGGAAAAGTAGCCGGTGTCACCGCTGTAGATCTTATCGGCAATACAACATTTCAGATGAATGGCACATGCATTATAAATGCTACGGGAATATTCGTCGACGAAATAATAAAGATGGATAACCCGGAAGTAAAACCAATGGTGCGGCCCAGCCAGGGCGTACACCTGGTTGTCGACAAATCATTCCTTGGAGGCGACGACGCCATTATGATCCCGAAA
>Ga0116171_10005866_pt1 | contig 10713 bp, 7 predicted proteins | sample AD_JPNHW2_MetaG_FD_89798 | JGI IMG/M metagenome (GOLD analysis project Ga0116171, IMG submission 89798) | Active sludge microbial communities of municipal wastewater-treating anaerobic digesters from Japan - AD_JPNHW2_MetaG | ecosystem: Engineered > Bioreactor > Anaerobic > Digestate | place...
GCCCGGATGCCGTCATGGACACCGTTAACAACGCTCTGAATGCCGTAGCGCAAGCTGCGGGGGATACAGACGACATCATCCTCTCGATCGCCCGTACCAAAAAACCACTCAACTGACCTGAAGTCTGATAATCTTAGCAAAGCGGCTCGAGTATCTCGGGCCGCTTTCTTTTATGCCCAAGGTTTCGGTTGCATAAACTGACCCGACTGGTTTAAATTAGTCTTGTAGACTGACTTTTAAGAAAAACTATGGCAGAACCGGTTAGTTTTGAACCTTTTGTAGCGATCGATATCGGCTCGTTTTCACTGAAATTCGCTTTTGTGCAGCGCGATGAAAACGGCGGCGCTGTGCTGAAAACTTTGTCACAGCTTATTATTCCGCCATACGAAACTGAGTTATCAGCAGAACAGCGCGAAACAATGAGCAAAGACGATGTCAGAGAACATTGTCTTAAAGAATTAAGGCAGTTTCTCACTACCCATATTACCGAACTGCTCTATGACAACGAGATTCAGACCAAGCGGGCCATCACTTTTGCGTCTAACCGCGAAGTCACCATTCGCTGCATCGAAATACCTCCGGTCGTCGAAAAAGAAAAGCTGACAGAAGCAGTATCTGCCGAAGCGAATAAACAGATGCCTTTTTCGATGGGCAACGCTGTACTCGGCTACAACGTTCAGGGCGACGTCATGAAAGACGAAAAGGCCTTGACACAGATAATGGTCGCCGCCCTGCAAAAAGATATTATCGACTTCATCAATGCCAACCTCAAAGGCGGCGGGTTATCGAATGAGGGCATTCTTACCCTGCCACAGGCCCTAGAACTGTCGCTTGACAAACAAATGACCCCCTACTCTGAAGATGACAAAAAAGTCGGCATTATTCACTGCGGCAACAGTACTACTTCGGTCATGATTTATAAAAACGGCAAAATTCAGTTTTTTCGCGATATCAATATGGCCGGGGCCACCATTACAGATGCCATCTACGCCGGTGGTGAGATCGATGGCCAGGAAATAAAGTTCAAGCATTATAACGAAGCCATCGAATTAAAGCACAAGCTGGGGGTGGTGCCACCCGATGAGATTAAGAATCTCAACGGGGCCGAAAAGTTCGCCGCCCAGAAAATCTTTGAAACCGTCGAAAAAATATTTCAGCATATTCAGCTGTCAATAAGCTTTTACATTACCCAGTCAGGTGAAACCGGCCTTGATAAATTGATCATCACCGGTGGTTCGGCCGGCATGAAAAATTTCAAAGATTTCATCGAAGAAAGCCTCGAAGTTGCCACTTCACTTGCCAACCCATTCGGAAGAATGAAAATTGGCGAAATTAAATACGAAGATGAACGACGCGAAGTGGAGGCCCCGGCTCTGAGCCCGGTTCTTGGAGTAGCTTTATATAAATCCCAACCACACATCATTAACTTTGTCGATATTCTTTTTCCGAACCGTAAAAGCCAGAGCCTTAATATCGGTGGGGTAAGTTCAAAATTTGGCGGGAATATTTCCGCAAAGCTTTTTGAACTCGATGAAAAAAAGTTGCGCATCATCGCCGGGCTGCTGGCAGCGGTTATAATTTTGGCCGGGTTGTACCCGATAATAAAGATCAGGCAAAAAGTTACCCAGACCAAAACCGAATATAAGACCATGCAGGCAAAACTTGGGCAACTGAACGCATCTCAGGGCGATGTAACCGCCCTGCTGGCTGAACAGGAGCAGCTGACCCAGTTCGAAACCTTTCCAGGCGACGTTGAAAAATTTAGAATACAGAATTCCAAGATTCTTCTGGAAATTGCCACCCTGACTCCAAAAGAAATTTTTCTGACCAACGCTGAATTTGTAACCAGCGAAGCTGACTCTCACTTTCGCCTGCAGGGGCATGCTGACAATTCTGACAGCGTTTTTGAGTTTCTTGGTGAGCTGGGCAAATCTTCAATATTCGCGAACCCGGTGTTAGAGAGCACTCAAGAAGTGCCAATCGATGAAGAACGTTATTTTATACGCTTTGTACTTAATGGCAAAATTCAGTTCGATAATCTGATCGCCGTCAAAACAGAGACCGGTGAAGATGATGCGGGTGGTGGCGGCGATGATACAATAGTAGAGGATACCGGCGAACAATAATGGCAGAAGAAATCAACATATCTGAATGGCTGAAGAAGGCCAAGGAAGACCCAAAAGTAGCAGCTCAGCCGCTATTGATAATTATAGCGCTCGCTTTTATGGGCTACAAATTTCTGTATTCGCCGAAAGCCCTTGAGCTGACCAAAGAACTCAAAAAAAACAAACAGGTCGAATCTGAAATTAAAACAGTTGAATCGGCCATTGAAAATCTTGAAGACATCAAACTCGATATCGAAGACCGCAAAGCCAAATGGGAGAACGCTCAGAAGCTTTGCTATAAAAAGGCCGAAATGACTTCATTTCTGCGCCGGGTCAGAGAGATCGCCCAGAAAGCCGGCATTAATGTTAAGAGTGTCAACCCGCAGGCTATTACCCCGGCCCAGGTAGGCAAAATCACCGCGGAAAATTTCCCGGTATCTTTTTCGTATTCGGGCGACCTGGTTCAAATGGCAACTTTTCTGCGCCTGATCGAACTTGAAGAGAAAGTCACATTTATCTCTATCCCGCCGCTTGCGCCCAATGCCAGTGGCGTTTTCGAAGTTGAGCTGACACCGACCACCCTGTTAATACCCGACCAGATAATTCCGCAGGCACCACCACCAAGCGATGAACAGTAAACAACTATTTTTTTTCAGCCTGATAATTCTTTCGGTGGCCATGGGCATGAACTGGTTCAAGAACCGGCCGAAGACAAAGCCGGCCAGAGCCAACCGGCCCAAGGTCGCTTTGAATTTGAGCGATCTGCAACTGCAAGACGAGAACGCCCAGGAACAACCAGGAGAAGGCACCGAACCAGGAGAAACTGCCGGTGAGCATGGCGAAGGGGAAGAACCTGCTGAGACAGGCGAACCTGGGGGCGAAGGCGACCCGGAAACGGCAACAGGGGGTGAAGGCGAAACCGGCGAAACTGCCTCAGAAACAGTTGAAGTCGCCTCGGGCACCTCAGACATACTTTTGACAGACCCGGTAATTATCGCACTCAAGGGAATGAAGCGGAACCCGTTTGAACGTTCGCCATACGCCCAACTGGTTGAACAGCTGAAAATGGCCCAGGAAGCCACAAATGAACCGGTTGAAAAGAAGTCGGTCGCCCTGCTGCCCGCCGAATTCAGTGCCACAATTCAGACGGCCCGCGAACTGGTCGCAGTGATAGACAAGCGCCTGTTTCGCAAGGGCGAAATGTTTCAGGATAAAAAAATCACCGATATCAAAACCGAGTTTGTCTCGCTTGAATCTGACAGCGGCGTTTTTCTGATACCAAAAACCGGTGTCACCATCAATATCGCCGAAGACGGAACCTACACTGTCAGCGATACCTTTCACAAAAATTAAAATAGCGGTTCATTAAACCACCCGCCATTACCGATACTGGTAATATGCAACGTTTAGCAAAATCAGTGGTTTTTTGTTTTGTCGCAATTGCGGCGTTCTTTTCGAACGGCTGCATCGACAAAACAATCTACCCGGCAACCGAACTGCAGGTTACCAAGGTGCTGCCTTACGCTTTGATACCAACCGCCACTGATACCGCCTCATTGCCAACCACCGTCGTATCGGTCAGATCGCAGAGCAAAATTCCCTGCACACTGAAGAGTATGAGCGCAAGGTTCTTTACCGTTCAAGGGGAAGAAATCCCATTGCTGTCGGTCAGCAATCAGGAAACCGAAATAATTCTCGATGCCGAGGGCGAGGTAGACATTACCGTGCAGGCCTATTCATCGGTTCTGGTTGATCTGTTTGAGCTTTCAGCATCACAGATATCACCAGTTAAGGCGCAGATCACACTGCATTTTTACGATATTAATGGCAACTGGGTTAACGTTGATGCCCACTGCCTTCTTTACAAGTTTACCGCAGAGGCTTCGGCCGCCAACCGGAGGGCCTTGTGAATCCAAAGTTTAAATCGCTGTATCTTGCGGGAATTGGCTGGGTGGCAATCACCGGTCTATTCAATATGCCGCTCGCAGCACAAAATGCGGCAGGCTGGCAACCGTTGCGCGGCTCAGCACGCGGCGCGATCAGTCACCCATCGGCACCACAAACCACCGGTTCGTTCTACCCAACGGTTCGCCCCCCGCAGGCCCGGCCAGTCACTAATTCAACCCAGGCGGCGCGCAACAGCTGGGTCGATCTTGGCAACGGTGCGAGAATCAGATTGCCTGAATCTCAGGGCGAAAACACCAACAAGCTGTCGCCCGAAGTTCTCGAAACGATTCGCCAGCTCAAAGCCAAAGACCCAGACCCTCTCTATCAACTGGCCCCGCCGTCACCGGTTACTGGAAACATGCCCAACAGCCTTGTGCCGCCGACCGGTTCTGCCGACAACTCTGCCAGGACAGGGGCATCGGCAGCTGGCGCTGGCCAAGATCCCCAGCATGAAATTGGCCTGCAAAGCTCTTATCTGACCTTTCCGCCCAGCAAGAATATCAGAATTTCATCGCTCGATTTCAGGCAGACCGAGGTTACGGACGCGTTGAGGTCCCTTGCACAACTGATCAATATCAACCTGATGCTTTCTCAGGGTATTAGCGGCCAGGTCACCATTCTATTCAGCGACGTAACTCTTGAAGAAGCTTTTAATACGCTTTTATCGAATTTCGACCTGACCTTTGCCTGGGAAGGCAATATTCTAAGAATTTTTACCAAGGCCTCGGCACCGACCATGACCAAGATTTTCGCGATTCAGCACACCAATGCCGGTGATCTGCAGGCGATTATAATGAAAATGCTGACACCAACCACCGGAACCTGCGAAGTCGATACGCGCACCAATTCACTGATGATAACGGACACCGCAGCGAAACTTGCAGAAATAAAGAACCTGCTGCCACAGATCGATGTCAGAGAATCAGCCGTTCAGGTTACATCGCGACCGGTCACTGAGGTCTATTACCTGAATTACGCTGATGCTTCCACTTTGGCAGCGCCAATCAAAATGATCTCTGCCAATGTGGCGATTCAGGAATTCTCGTCAAGCCAGGCTTCTCAGGCAGGGGCGGCCGGCACAGGCGGTTCGGCTGGCGGGCGAAAAGATATGATGATTATAACTGATACCCAGAACAATCTGGATCGCATCAGGGAACTCATCGAAAAGCTCGATATGGCACCGATTCAAGTCACTATCGATGCTCATATCTACGAAATTGACAAGAATGAAGAAGAACGCCTCGGGGTGAACTGGCAGAAATCAATACCGATTGCCGGCAGCACAGACAACCTGTTTGACATGTCGATTGCCCCGGAAACATCAGATGCCGGGGGCACAGGCGTCTTCAGGTTCGGCAGTCTTGACATCAACCAGTTCAAGGCTCTGCTTGCCATGCTCAAAACCCACAGCTTTGCGAAGGTTCTCAGCAACCCGGTAATTACAACCCTGAACAATCGTCAGGCTAACATTACGGTTGGCCAGGCTATTCCATACGTCTCCGCATCGCAGGTTAACGCGCAAACTGGTCAGGTCACCAATACCATCGCCCAGGCAAATGCGAATATTGCCCTGGTGGTAACGCCGTCGGTGACTGGCAACGATGAGGTTTTTCTCGATATTCAACCGACTATTTCGAGTGTTCTTGGCTATTCTGACCTTGGTGGCAATTCAACGCCGAATCTAAGCAATCGCAGTGCCCAGACCCAGGTCATCTGCAAAAACAATCACACCATCGTCATCGGCGGCATGATCAAGACCGATAAGAGCGAAAGTATCAGCAAAGTGCCATTTTTTGGCGATCTTCCGGGGATCGGCAAAGCATTTCAAAAAAAGACAGTCAAAGAAACCAGAACCGAGTTGATTATTTTTATCACCCCGCACATCGTTCATCGCGATGCCAACCGCAATGTGCCAAAAGCTCAGACTGATAACACTTACACTTCGCCACGTCTGACGCTGACTCCCTGAAATTTGTCTTGCAGAGACTCAGGCAAAACCTTAAAATATTGTCAGCAGGATAATAATCGGCTTTGTCAAAGCTGGCGCAAGAATGCCCAGGCATTGAAAAGGCAATTAACCGGATAGCCGGCAGCAAATTTAAACTCTGGCAGGACAAAAGTGACCGGGCAACCAAGTGCAGAAAGCGAACTGATCGCGCAACTGAACTCAGACAAGCGCAGCGTCAGAATTCAAGCCATAGTCAAGCTCACCCGGGCCGGGCAGACTGACCAGGCTCTGAAAGCTTTGTTGCCATTCATAAAAAGCGAAGACCGTGAAATTTCGTTTTTTGCCGGGCAGGCCGCCGGAAAAATAGCGCAAAAGGCCGGTCTCAATCTCAACGACTTCATGGCCGGGGTTCCTGAAACAGTTAAACATGGTGAATCTGAATTTCCGGGGGTCGAAGTTTTTCTTTCGCCCCCCGCTGAAAAGGTTCCTGAACTTCTTAATCTTATCCGCCAGTGCCCTGATAAAATCCCTGAAGAAACCCTTCCGGCGGTAGGCGTATTTCTTAACAGGCACGGCGACATTACCGACGCGACCTTCATAGAACGACAGCTTCTTAAAGACAGTTCCAATCTGGCTCTTCCATATATGAATGCCGCTGAAAAGGTTGCGCCAGTCATTCTGCCCAGAGTTCTGCCCGGTCTGCTTGCCAGCCGCGAGCCTCTGGTCCGCTGCCGCTCCGTAAGCGCACTCAGAAGAATCGACCCTGAAGAAGCCGAACGACATTTTTCTGATCTTCTGGCATCACGCAATCCAGAAGACCGCCTGGCTGCCATCGGCATTGCCCTGCTCTTTCCATTCGAGAGAGTTAAAGGCTATCTTCTTTCAATGTTGCCCGAAGAAATGGACAACGACGTGCTGACCGCCTGCCAGACCGTTCTGGCAACCAACCCCGAGGTTGACACGGCTCTGAGCATACTCGACAGCATTGATTCGGTGGCTGCCGAACACAAAAACAAGCTTTCAATAGCATTCAGGGCGGTCTGCAAGGCCATCGGCTCAGCAGGTATTCTGCCCCCCGAGCAGGCAACCCCCGAAAATCTGATAAAACAGTGGAAACAGCAACGCCTGCAAAGCTTTCTTAACGATCTTGAAATTCAGCTCGCCTGTGCTGATGACAGTCGCAAAAAAGCAATCATCGACTGGATACAGAAAAACCGTCAGCACCCGAAGGTTGGCGATTTGATCGAGCGACTCGGCAACAACCCTCAAACAGAAGATGTGTATAAAATTCTCGCCACTGGTGCTGCAAAAGACAAGAGCACGACCAAGCCTTCTGAGTCTGCAAAGGCTGCGAAGCCCGCACAGCCAGTTGAAAGCTCCCAGCTGCAACCCTTAGACACAGATGAAAAACTCGCCATTCTCAAGACTGTCGAGATAGATTCCTTTGCTGAAAACCGCTCCTGGATCATAGAAGAAGCCACCAAAGGCGATGCGGGAATCAGAGCGCAGGCCCTGAATACCCTGATGCGCCTCAGACCTGACGTCAAGCTGAAAGACCTCGGAAGAAGCGCCCTGGCAGATGACCACAATGAAGTCCGGATTGCCGGGTTTAAAATGCTTGAGCGAGTCGATCCAGACTTTCTCAAAGACAAAATCAGCGCGCTGCTGCTTGAAAACGACGCAAATCTGCGAGTCAGGGCAGTTCGCTTCGGCCTTAAATTTGAAGAAAAGGCTTCAATCGAAGCCCTGCAAAATCTGCTGAATTCAAAAGAACAAAGTATCAGGTCAAACGCCATTAACTGCCTGGCTCTGTGCCCCTTCAATCTTGTTTTTAAAACCCTCATGGATCAGCTCGACCGCGAAGAGCACCCGGTGATCGCCCGACAGATAGCCAACATACTGCTAAGCAACCCGTCAAAACAGGTTCTCAAAGCTCTAGACAACGTAACACGAACCTCAAACCCGGCTGTTTCAATGGTTATTTCACAGGCCCGCAACGACCTGTTCGAAATTGTTTCCCAGATGCCCGCACCGACTGAAGCAGAACCGGCGGCTCGAGAAGCCGGGGCGGCTGAGAAACCCTATTCAGTTGGCAACGTGCGCGAAATCGCCCGCCGAAACCAGAACTGGAAACCATCATACAAAGCCGAAACAGGCAAGGCAAAAGCCACCGGCAAGAGTGAACTCAACTGGCAGATGTTAATTTCAGGGAGCGTTATTCTGGTTTTTCTGGGCATGCTGCCAATCATGATGCTGTCTGGTCGCAATTCTGCTGAACCCGAGGCACGCAAGGCAACCGAACTTGATTACCGGGTCAGCGAGCGCGTCAAGCCTGTTCAAAGCGCCATCCCGGTTAAATTTCGTATGAACAGAGCCTGTTCCCTGTCGGGCACCGTTGAAAAGGTAGTATCAGATTCAAGTCTGGTAATGGTGCATGAAACAAGCCAGATGATGGTAAAATTTGAAAAGCCTGAAGCTAAACCTTTTAAACAGGGTGATAAAATAACCGTTACCGTAGTGCCATACCGCGTCAACCCGCATGGAATAATACTGTCACGCGGCCAGAAAATCGAAGCAGCAAAGGAATAATCATGAAATGGCTCGACAGGCTTGAAGCGAGATACCCGGGTCTGGGTCTCGAAGGATTGATTCGCTATGTTTCGCTGCTGATGCTCACGGTTTTCTTTCTCAATCAAAGCGGCATGCTGCCTTATTACATGCTTTATCTGAACCGCGAAGCAGTCATGGCGGGTGAAATCTGGAGATTGTTTACATTTCTCCTGATTCCGGTCAGCACCAACGTTTTTTTTCTGATTTTTGAACTGTCAATCCTGGTGATGTGCGCTGACGGCCTGGAATCCCACTGGGGAACCTTTAAACTCACAGCTTATTATGGCACTGGTGCCCTTCTGACCATTATTGGCGCGTGTTTTGTGCCTGAGATTCAGCTTGGCAGCTATTTTATCTATCTCAGTCTGTTCCTCGGTTTCGCGACAATTTATCCAGACTTCGAAATTCTCTTCATGTTCATTATCCCCGTAAAAATAAAATATCTTGCCATGCTCTCAGCCGGCATGATGCTTTATCAAATGGCCTTTTCACCCTGGTATCTAAAAATTGCCCTCTGCCTGGCCCTTGGAAATTATCTGCTGTTTTTTGGCGGCGAAGCGTTGGCCACCATGAGACGAAACCGCATTCAGGCGGCTCGAAGCACAGAATTTGTCAAAGCTACAAGCCGGCCAGGCGAATTTCGCCACAAATGCACAACTTGTGGGCGCACCGATGTTTCAGACCCTGAACTCCAGTTCAGATATTGTACATGCAGTGAATGTGGGCAAGATGGGCAGGCTTTCTGCAGCGAACACCTGAAGCAGCACAAAGAAAAAGCCTGATCTGGAACTCTTTACATAAACACCGGCCTTAACTTATCATGGATTAATGAATATTTTGCGAAAACTCATTCTACTACCGGCTTTGTTGATGCTGCTTTTTATTTCAGCATGCAATATTTTTTCCGGGGCAGGTGGCTATGAGCCATCCGCAGCTGTCACGGCCATTGAAGAGGTAGTTTTCAGCAACCAGGTTTCTCCAGGTGAATCAGTTCAGGTCGTAACAGCTGCATTTAAGCTCGCGATACCTGGTGACGCGATAAGCCAGGCCGGTGAACTGCACATCACCAGAGTTCCACCCTATTACGAAACTTACAGCTGGTCTAAGACCTTTCGCCAGGTTTCAAGCCTTTACCGGGTTCGCCTGACTCCAGAAAACGTCTCACTGAAAACCCCAGCTTCAATGTCGTTTATGTTGGCAGAACTGACCAGCAGCAACGAAGACTGCTTCATTGCCAGAAAAACCCGGAATGGCGAATGGGAACTTTTCGCGGCTGCAACCTCGGCCGATGGCTATATTTTCGGCACTGCAACAGATATTTCTGCCGACTGGGTAATTGTGAAGCGTCTTGAAAAAAGCCCCGAAGCCCTCGAAAAAAGGGTAACGCTGCTTGCTTCACCAACAATGCTTATCTTCGATAATTCAGGTCAAAATCCTGCTGAGATCGAGTTAAACGTCAGAATACCTGTGGCAGCTGGCGATGCTGGCATCGCAGGTTCTGGCAACCGTCTTAAAATTGAAGCCGCCAGCCAGTTCAGTCTCAAAACCCGCCACCCCGTCAGCAAAACCCTGAGTTCACTCATGAGTTCAGGCAGCGAAAATTCTCTGACAGTCGACCTGTCTGACAGTGTATTTGTTGAAGCCTTAACCAGCTCAACTCATATTTTCTGCCGCCTGATATTGCAATTGAATTCTGACCCTGGTTTCAGCATGCCTGAATTATTTAGAATAACCGCCCTGGCCAGTCAAGGAAACCGGCTGACCATGGCTGCATCAATCAACGTGCCAATCTTCCAGACCCGGCCCATGACGGTGGTAACCGGAAACAGCCCGGCTGACGGGCAAAGCAACCGGCCAACCGGGTCGAACATCGTCATTACCTTCTCACGCGACCTGGCAACACCGGTGAACGCCGCGCTGTTCAAGATCAGTTCAGGCACCACCACAATCAGCGGCAACCTCGCGGTCAGTGGCCGCACAATGACCTTCACCCCGGCAGAACCACTGCCCTATTCGGGCAATATCTCGGTTGAATTACTGGCAGGCATCAATGACGCCGACGGCATGCCGGTCAAGCTGCCGCACAGCTTCACTTTCGGCACC
>Ga0116171_10005867_pt1 | contig 10713 bp, 9 predicted proteins | sample AD_JPNHW2_MetaG_FD_89798 | JGI IMG/M metagenome (GOLD analysis project Ga0116171, IMG submission 89798) | Active sludge microbial communities of municipal wastewater-treating anaerobic digesters from Japan - AD_JPNHW2_MetaG | ecosystem: Engineered > Bioreactor > Anaerobic > Digestate | place...
AAGAAAAAATGTTTTATATTTTGATGATCTGCTTTCTCGCACCTATGAGGCTTTGCGCGCCCCTGGCAGGGATCGGCTTGTCGATATCTTGTGCAATCAATACCGGGCGGTGCTAGTCGATGAATTTCAGGACACAGACCCGTTCCAATTTGCCATCTTGCAGTCTGTCTTTTTGACACCCGAAAAAAGGACAGATCATGCCTTATTTTATATCGGCGATCCGAAACAGGCCATATACAGTTTTCGCGGCGCCGATATTTACGCTTATCTGCGGGCGGCCAAAAGTGTCGATCATCAATACACGATGCAACATAACTGGCGATCGGAAACGTCCCTGATCAACGCTGTCAATGTTCTGTTCGAAAGACCGGAGCATTCATTTGTTTACAATGAAATTCCCTATAACAGGATAACGCAAGCGTCGGAAGCACAAATTAAACAGCTGACCATTGAAGGAGAAGAAGCTGCCGGCTTGCAATGGTGGTTTGTGCCGGGAGGTGAAGATGGAAAACCTCTGGGTGTCGGCATTGCCCGTCAATTGATTAACCGTGCAGTTGTTGCGGAAATATCCCGACTTTTAAAGTCCGGCCGCGAGCAAAAAATATTCATCGGCGAAAAATCCTTAAAGGAAACCGATATCGCCATTTTGGTGCGTAAAAATACTGAAGCCGTAACCTTTAAAAAAATGTTGACGACAGCCGGGATTCCTTCTGTGATTTATTCAGCAGAAAATGTATTTTCCTCAGATGAAGCTCAGGAGATGCGGCGATTGATGCTGGGCATCATTCATTATGAAAGTGAGGGTTATGTGCTATCCGCTTTAACAACGGCGTTCTTCAATTTACAGGCAAAAGACATTGCCGCTTGCTCCAAAGAAGATGATCGAATGGACGACTGGCGGATTAAATTTAAATATTATAACGATCTGTGGCAGACTAAAGGCTTTCTGACTATGTTCACTCTATTGCTGGAACAGGAAAGCGCCCGTCTGCGCAGTGCTTTTCGCCCCAATGGAGAAAGACAACTGACAAACTATTTTCATCTGGCACAGCAATTATTTCAGGCGCAAACCTTGGGTAATCTGAGGCCGTCAGATTTACTGCGATGGTTTGACGACATGATTCTCGCTGAAGGAGACGCTAGTGAAGATCAGCAAATGCGTTTGGAGACGGACCGGAATTGTGTCCGCATCATTACCATTCATAAGAGTAAGGGGTTGGAGTATCCGGTTGTATTTTGTCCGTTTGCCTGGGAATCAGGTCCCAATCAAAGAGAAAATCTGCCGCTTTGTTTTCATGATGAAAATAATGACCGGCAGGCTACTGCTGATTTGGGATCGGAAAACGTGGATATTCACAGGGAAGCTTATGACCGGGAAGTTTTGTCGGAAAACTGCCGCCTGCTTTACGTAGCGCTCACCCGTGCGAAAAACCGCTGCTATTTTGTATGGGGAAACATCAAAAACACTTCATCCAGCGCTGTTGCCTATCTTTTCCATCGGGAACTCTGGCTGAATAAAACGATGAATTTAAGCAACGCGGAGATGATTGACCAGATGCGGTCGTTTTCCAATCTCGTTCCGCGGGACATCAGGATCACAAGCCTGGAAACAATTTCCGAGATTGAAAAATGGTCGCCGGAAAAAGAGTCGGAGAATATTTCTTACCATGAATTTAAAGGTAGGATAGATCCCTGCTGGAAAATCGCGAGCTATACCTATCTAACTTCCGCCTTGCAAGATGATTTGGAATGGGACGAGGAGATAGCATTTACGAACCATGCTGCAGGGATTCCGGAAATGGAGACAGGGGATAACATCCTTCTTTTTCCGCCGGGAGCAACCTCGGGTATTCTATTGCATGAAATATTGGAGAAGATCGATTTTACCCGAGTAGCTGAAGAACAAACAAAAACGATCATCAAGGAGGTTCTGGAGAAATATGCTTATTCCATACAATGGCAGGCAGGCATTTTAAAAATGCTTAAAGAGCTTGTGCAAGCAAGGCTTGATCGCTCAGACAAAGCTGAATTCAGTCTATCACAACTTGACAATACTCAATGCATTAAAGAACTGGAATTTTATTTTCCAATGCAAGATGTTTATCCTGAAAAGTTGATGTCTGTTCTGCAACAGACGGAGGAACTTCAAAAAACAAAAGATCAAAGGAAATTGAATTTCCCCCCGGTTCGTGGCTTTTTAAAGGGATTCATTGATCTGGTCTTTGAATTCGACGGACAATATTATCTGGTTGACTGGAAATCCAATGATCTGGGTGATCGTTATGAATGTTACGCACCCGCTCTTTTAAAACGAGAGATGATTAAATCCTTTTACGATGTGCAATATTTAATCTACACCGTCGCTCTCGATCAGTATCTGAAAAAACGATTGCCCGGTTATGTCTATGAAAAACATTTTGGCGGCGTTTACTATTTCTTTTTGCGTGGCTTTAATTCAAAAGAGGGGACGACCAATGGAATATTTTTTGATCGGCCTGCCGGGCAATTCATCGTGAAACTGGAGAAAGCGTTACTGGCGCATTAAAGTCGGCTTCACTATTTACTCTTCCCCTTGGGAAACCTTTTCTGAAGTTCCGGAATGAGTTCTGTGCGAATGTGCTCCGAATCAATGTATTTTCGTTTATAAGCGCTGGAGAAACGTAAGATACAGGTTGGTGTTTGATCGATTTCAAAGCGTTTGATCATCTCAGACCATTGATTAAAAACGGGTTTGGGATCGATCACTTTTAAAGCAATATTCTTCGATTTCAGGGCGGCTGCCAATACGTTTTCCTGATCTACTTTCTTTTGCCCGGCCAGAGCAAAGAGAATGTTTCTTGCCTTCATAACATTTTGATAGCCTTTGTCCGAAGCGCAAGCAGAAAGAAAATATTTTGCATAGAGTGCTGTTCCCTTATGACCTGGAAAATCAACAAAAGTGATCTTAATGCCCCCTCTTGCCAGAAGTCTTTCAATCTCCGGTTCCAGGTCTTTTTCCACGGACTGGCAGGGAGGGCAAAAGTAATCTGTGAAAATAATGAGTTCCCAGGATCCTTTGCCATAGGAAATGCTGCTCGTATTGTCGGCAGCATAAGCCGGCGTTGCGGATCCGGAAAAGGAAAAGCTGACAAATATATAGCCGAGAAGCATCATAACCAACAAGGGAAGGCGCTGCTGATCGATAAAAGGAATTTTTGCATCGCCTAAAACATATATTAATTTCTGATACCACTTATTTCTCATGCTGAACCTTTCGTAATTGATAAGATACATTATTAAAACCAATATGCCAAAAGATAGGCAAAAGGGGCAGAAAACATTTTCCGACACTTGAAAAGAAACTAGAAATACTTCCACGCCAATGCCTGCCGCGACAATCATGCGCATTAAATCCGCCTGCTTTAAAAGCGACAGAAGGATGATGACAGTCATATATCCCACGCCAACATATTTCAGGTCAATGCCGAAAATATCCCCCCGGAGATAAGAGCAGGACGTATCGCAAACGGCGTAAAAAGCCATCAAACCAATGCCAATGACGGCCAGTATGATCGTAATAATTAAACGGTGCTGAATGAGCAAACGGTATAGGCGCATCTGTTATTCTTTTTAAAAAGTATTTTACACGTTTTCGGTAATTATAATATTGAGTAAGGCAATGTCAATATAATGTTCTAAAAATATTCTAAAATAAAGAATTATGGCCTTGACAAGGTTTATGGGCTTATTCATAGTCATCTTAAGGAAGCCTTAAAGGCAAACGATATGATAATCAATGGCGGCATAAAAAAAAATATGGAGAGTTTTTTTTCCTCATTCGATCTACAGATTGCGAAATTTATCTCATCCCTCGCCTCAGAAAACAGCAATGACGTTAAACTGGCAGCGGCATTAGTCAGCCGTCAATTAAGAGACGGTCATGTTTGTGTGAACTTGCCTGAATATGCAGGCCAGTCTCTGGCGACTGGTGATGATCAGATTGAAAGAGTAAAATTTCCGGGATTATCGATATGGCTGCAATCTTTGAAATCAGCGGATTGCATTGGCGCCCCCGGCGATTTCAAGCCTATGATTTTAGATGAGGCGCATCGTCTATATTTTCATCGTTACTGGCAATATGAACAAGACATAGCCGAATTCATACTCCGCAGCATACCGAATCAAAAAGATCCACTAACCTTTCCAAAATTAATTCGGGAAAGATTGCAATTCTATTTTCCGGAGATGTCTTTAGGAAAGATATCTTGGCCAGGGATCGCCGCTGCGGCATCCCTGATGAGAAAATTTATGGTGATTACGGGCAGTCCGGGAACAGGCAAGACGACAGCTATTACAAAAATCATGGCCTTTCTTCTGAACGTAAAGAAAAATCCGTTGCGCATTGCCCTGTGTGCCCCGACGGGTAAAGCCGCCGCGCGCCTGGAGGAGTCGGTCAAAAAAACAAAAGCAATACTTAACTGTCCTGCGGATGTTAAAAATTGTATACCGGAAGAAGCCATGACGATTCATCGCCTTCTCGGCAGCATCAGGCATTCGCCGTATTTTCATTTCAATGAAAAAAATACTTTGCCCTATGAACTTATTGTAGTTGATGAAGCTTCCATGGTTGATTTACCGCTTGCGGCGAAACTGATGACGGCGCTTGCCCCCGATGCACAGTTAATTTTGTTGGGGGACAAGGATCAACTGGCTTCCGTCGAGACCGGTGCTGTCTTGGGAAGTATCTGCTTTCCTGACCCATTAAATGTTTTTTCCGAAACCTTTGGACGGCAGTTGGATGAAATATGCGGTGAAAAGACAGAGGTGTCAGACGCGCTGCCCGGTGTCCAGGACTGTATTATTGAATTGAAACAGAATTACCGTTTTTCGGAAGAAAGCGGCATTGGCCATTTGAGCCGAGCGGTGAAAGAGGGTGATGTCCTGCATTCCCTTTCGTTAATCAAAGCCAATACATTTTCAGACATTCACTTATCTGAAATTTCCAGCCCCGAGGACGTGATTGTACTTCTGAAGGAAAAGGTCGTAAAGTCTTATCGGGAATATTTTCAGTCTGTCACATCTGTTTCGCTGGGAGCCGGGGATGTTTTTGAACGATTCGAAACATTTCGTGTTCTGTGCGCACTGAGAGTTGGTCTCTGGGGATCTCAACGCATGAATGCTGTAATCGAGAGACTTCTTGCCGAATCAGGCCTGATCAATTTCACGTCTCAGTATTATGAAGGACGGCCCATTATGGTTGTGCAAAATGATTACCGCCTGAAATTATTCAATGGAGATGTCGGGATTGTTCTGAGAGACCCTGCCGATCAAAAAAAACTAAAGGTTTTTTTTCGTGATCAAAAAAAAGGCCTGAGGAGCATAGCTCCCGAAAAGCTTCCCCCGTGTGAAACTGTCTGGGCAATGACGGTTCATAAGAGCCAGGGGTCGGAGTTTGATAAGGTTGTGCTTATTCTATCGGATGGTGATGCTCCGGTTTTGACGAGGGAATTGCTTTATACAGGTATTACCCGCGCGCGTTTTTATGTGGACATATGGACATCCGGGGACGTATTCATGAAAACAATTCAAAAGCAGATATTCAGACAATCCGGATTGACGGACGCCATCAAATGTCCACGGAAAATATCTGCCAAATAAATCAATAATATTAATGCCATGCCATTGTGCGATCCTGTATTGATTTTATTTAAATTATTCTCGATAAATCTTGACAATTACTAGGCAATCCATTAGCCTACCGACTTGTTTTTGAGGATCATTGCAGGCATTTGACCCGATTTGCGCCAACGTGATGTTCCTTGTGCTTTCAAAAGAGGGGAGACAATAATGATTGGTGTTCTTATAACAACACACGGGAATCTGGGCAATGAATTAATTCATGCAGCAGAATCCATAAAAGGAAAATTAAAAGACGTTATGCATGTTTGCGTCGAACAGACCAAAGGCGTAGAAGATTTAAAAAAGGAAATTCAAAACGCGATCAAAAAACTGGATCAAGGCAAAGGCGTTTTGATTCTGACCGATCTTTTCGGTGGTACGCCTTCGAATATTTCCCTGTCTTTCATGAAAGAAGGCAAAGTGGAAGTGGTGACAGGGGTTAATCTGCCGATGCTGCTCAAGCTATCGGACGTTAAAGAAGAAACTACACTCAATGAGTTTGCTACTTTTATTAAGGATTACGGGAAAAAGAATATTTCTCTGGCCAGTGAAATATTAAGCAAAAAAGCAATCGGGTGATCAATTGGCGGAATCTTACGACATGGCCCTGGTGCGGGTGGACAACAGGCTGGTTCACGGCCAGATTCTGGAAGCCTGGGTGCCATTTATTCAAGCGAAATGCATCATGGTCGTGGATGATAATGCTGCCAGTGATTTTTTCTGTGAAACCGTTATCCGTATGGCCGTCCCCAGTGAAATCGAAATCAATATCTATTCTGTGGAGGATTTTATCGCCAATTATGTTTACGTTCAGGGCAAAGGCAAAAAGACAATCGTATTGTTTAAAAATATTGCCGATGCCATGAGAGCCTATTCAAAAGGATTTCATTTTAAAAAACTCAACATCGGTAATATCCATCATGAAGACTATAAAGTCTGTTGCGCACCATCTGTGTTTTTGTGTGAGCCGGAAATTCAGGATGTCTTAAAGTTATTGGAAGACAATGGCGTCGCCGTTGAACTGAAAAGAGTTCCCAGAGAAAAAGCCGTAAATATCAAAGACGCTTTAAAGGAGTTTTGCCCGGTAGAACAATAGTGAGGTAAGTAAGATATTGTTTGTTAAAATCATTCTCATATCTTTAGTCGGTGGCCTCCTTTGTCTTGATCGTGTATTCATTCAGGCCATGATTTCCCGGCCGATCATCATTGCCCCTGTCATTGGCTGCATTCTTGGCGATCCTTACACGGGACTGATCATCGGCGCGATTCTCGAGCTGTTCTGGATTGACCGCGTTCCCATTGGCATTTATATTCCTCCCAATGATTCTATTGCTGCCGTGATGGCGACATCAACTGCGATATTGACCAGTCAAGCACTGGGAATTGTCTCAAAAGAACTGATAGCCCTGTCGATCCTTCTTGCGATTCTTTTCGGCATCCTGGCAAAAAAAATGGATGTTAAAATCATCGAGTCCAATAATGTTCTTTCCGATCAAGCGCTGGATGATGCAAAAGCGCTCAATATACGTGCTATAGAAAGAAAAACCTACCTGGGGCTGGCCAAAGTATCCATTTTTTACATTGGCCTGCTTTTAATTTTACAGCTGATTTTCATTCCCGTGATAATCTGGATTTATCCGAAAATGCCACTTCAGGTCAATACCATGCTTTCCCTGACGTATTATTTTCTGCCGCTCGTGGGCATTGCCGTTGCGCTCAATACCATTAAGCTGCTTAGGACAATTCCCGTTTTTTGCGCGATATTTTTAGTTGTTGCCATGGCTATGGAATTTTTCCATGTCTTCTGAAAATACAAAACAGCAAATCAGCGTCGATCTGATGAAAAAGGAAGATCTGCCGGAAATACTGGCGATTGAAGTAACATCATTTCCGACACCCTGGACGGAAGGCATGTTTCTCGATGAACTCAGAACAGCACACGCCCAGTGCTTGGTCATCAAAATTGAAATCGAAGGGAAAACAATTATTGCCGCCTATATAATTTTCTGGTTGGTAGCCGGTGAAGTTCATTTACACAATCTGGCGGTCAAAAATGAATTTCGCAGGCAGGGGCTGGCTTACAGTATGATGAAATTAATGCATCATATCGGGGCGCAGGTGGGGATGACCCGGCAGACTCTGGAAGTTCGCGAATCAAACCACGTGGCAATAAATCTTTACCGTAAGTGCGGTTTTGTAGTAGAAGGAAAACGCCCCCACTACTATACCGACACCCATGAGAATGCCTTGGTGATGTGGGCGGAAATCCAACAGGAAAACAAAAATGACTAAAGATATTTACATTGGAGAAGTATCCTGTAACGAAGAACTTCAGATCAATTATTTTCTGATGAAGGTGACGCTGCCTCCAAGTTTTACAGAACCCTTACCGGGACAGTTTGTGATGATCCGCATTGCCGGTTTGCAAGATCCGTTTTTGTCACGTCCCATCAGTATTTATTCATTTTCGAGGAGCAAATCGAAATGTGCTATTGAACTTCTTTATCGCGTGGTGGGCAAGGGAACGCAAATACTGGCAGGATTGATTAAAGGATCTCAAGTTGAAATATCCGGGCCTCTGGGCGGAAGCTATGCCATTGATCCGTTAAAGAAGAACATTATTTTTATTGCAGGCGGCATCGGCATTGCGCCATTGTCCTGGCTGGCTCAATACCTTTGTAAGAAAGACGGCCTGACCCGAGACGCCATGACATTTTACCTGGGTGCGCAAACCGCCGGAGCGGTTGTCGGTCTCGATCGTATTCAAAAACTCTGTTACAATATCACCTTGTGTACAGACGACGGGAGTCTGGGAGCAAAGGGTCTTGTTACCGGGATATTCAAAAAAGACATAAAGAGATATTCTCCTTCTGATACAATTATTTATGCTTGCGGGCCTAAAGTGATGCTTCAATCATTGTCGACAGTTTTATCCGGCAAATATGCCTGTCAGGTATCGCTGGAAGAACGCATGGCCTGCGGTATCGGCGCCTGTGTGGGCTGCGTCGTAGCCGTTAAAGACGAAAAGGGCGGTAAGATTTACAAGCGCGTGTGTGCCGATGGTCCTGTATTTGAACTGAAAGACGTGATCTGGGAATAGAAAGTATATATTAAAGGGGTATCCTCTCTTGAAAAGAGCGAAGGAAACAGATGCGGCCATGGCTGTCGAGATTGCCGGGATAAAAATGAAAAATCCGGTTATGACGGCGTCAGTGACATTCGGCTGCGGAGAAGAGTATGCTGATTATGTTGATTTGAACCGGCTGGGTGGCATTGTGGTGAAAGGTCTTTCGCTTAAACCCCGTCCGGGCAATCCGCCGCCGCGCATCATGGAAACGGCAGGCGGTATGCTCAACGCCGTGGGCCTGCAGAATATTGGCGTGGACGCTTTTATTGAAGAGAAGCTTCCCTTCTTGCAGCAGTATCGTGTTGCCGTCATTGCCAACATCTATGGCGAAAGCTACAAGGAATATGCGCAGGTTGCCAGGAAACTGAGCAATGCCGTGGGTGTTGATGCTTTGGAAGTCAATATTTCCTGTCCGAATGTGAAAAAGGGCGGATTGAGTTTTGGCTCCGATCCAAAAGCGGCGGCGGAAGTTACAAGGTGCGTAAAAGCCGAAACACATCTGCCCGTGATCGTTAAGCTGACGCCCAACGTCACGGACATTACAGTCATTGCGCGGACTGTGGAAGAAGCAGGGGCGGATGCAGTTTCCCTGATCAACACCTTAACCGGCATGTCTATCGATCTTAAAACTCGGACCCCTCATTTAAAAAATATTACCGGCGGCTTGTCGGGTCCAGCCATTAAACCGGTTGCGCTGAGGATGGTCTGGCAGGTGGCGCAAAGGGTTGCCATTCCAGTTATCGGTATCGGTGGCATTATGACAGCCTTAGACGCACTGGAATTTATGGTGGCGGGGGCAAAAGCCGTGCAAATCGGCACGGCCAATTTCATCAATCCACGCGCGACGATGGAAATTATTGACGGTATGAGGCGTTATTTGCAGGAAAATAATATGAAAAGCATCAACGACATTGTCGGGACGCTGCGTGTATAAAATATGAGGATGAAAACGGAAGAAATCGTTAGCGGAGTTTATCTGATCGGAGGGCCCAATGTCACCCAGTCTGATGATGCGGCCGTTTATTTGATCGATTTTCAAGGTGATCTGGTTATGGTTGATGCTGGGGCCGGAGGAAGTTCGTCGCAACTGGTCCGCAATATTGAAATGCTGGGGTTGAATCCTGCGCTTGTCTCTCATGTCATCCTGACGCACTGTCACATCGACCATATCGGCTCCGCGCCTTTTTTCCGCGAAAGGTACGGTGCGAAAATTCTCATTCATGAACAGGATGCGCGTGCGCTGGAAACCGGCGATCCGGTACGGACTGCAGCCAACTGGTATGGAACAACCTTTCCCCCGATGAAAATCAATCAGCAATTAAAAGGCGATCATGAAACCCTGAAATTCGGACATGAAGAACTCCACTGTCTGCACACGCCCGGCCATACACCCGGGTCAATTTCCCTGTATCTGGATAGAGAGGGGAAGAGGGTTTTATTCGGACAGGACATTCACGGGCCGTTCAACAAGGCTTTCAGTTCCGACATCTCTGCCTGGAAAAAATCCATGCAGAAGCTGCTTGCTTTGAATGCCGACATTCTTTGTGAAGGGCACTTCGGAATCTACCGGTCGAAAGATAAGGTAAAAGATTACATTGAGAGATATATCGAAGAATATGAATAGACGCCGAAGGACGAGGCCATTCCGGTATAGTGCATAAAGATTGGTCATCCGACATTCTTCCTGCTATACGTACCAAATGGATGTTTGACAGATAAATAGATATTGGTCATCATCTATCTGCTTTTCTTGATGATTTAAGAAAAGGAGGCAGAAATGACCAGTATAGAGAGTGCAACACAGGAGGCAGTTTTATCACCTGAAAGTATAACATCACCCGTCGTTAAGACCCCTGATTATCATCAAACGAGATTGCGTTTTACATCCCACCATGAGGAGAGCATAGAGGCTCTTGGCAAGATTCTGA
>Ga0116171_10005868_pt1 | contig 10711 bp, 9 predicted proteins | sample AD_JPNHW2_MetaG_FD_89798 | JGI IMG/M metagenome (GOLD analysis project Ga0116171, IMG submission 89798) | Active sludge microbial communities of municipal wastewater-treating anaerobic digesters from Japan - AD_JPNHW2_MetaG | ecosystem: Engineered > Bioreactor > Anaerobic > Digestate | place...
TACTTATGATTAATATTGCTTTGAAATTCATTTCATGGCCATTCGTTTTATTACCGGCATTCTTCTCGGGTATTTGTCATCCGTTTCATTTATTTTAGTAAGAATAATACCTTCATTCATTTCAGATTTCATTATCCCATTTACTGCTGGTGTAGTATCTGTAGATAACCCTAAATCAGCAATATGTTTCAGTAGATATTCGCTTAAATCAGTCTGATTTTCATTTACATAAAGATATATGAAGCCGCCGGTTTTGAGGAGAGGAGCCCCTAGTTCTGCTGCAGTATAAATATCAGCCATTGCTCTTGTAAAAATGAAATCGAATTTGCAGCGGTAATCGTTATTTCTACCTGCATCTTCAACACGGATATCTGCCCCTTCGACATTTTTTATTTCTAATTCATCAATGGTTTTGTTTATAAATCTGATTTTTTTCTGATTGGAATCAAATAAAATCCCGCGGCAGCCTTCATATTTTATTGCCAATGGTATTCCGGGAATTCCAGCTCCAGTTCCGATATCACCAAATTGTGTTCCACGTGGAACATTTAAATGTTTTACAGGCTCAAGGCTCCCGATTATCAGATTTTCAATTATATCTACCAGAGCTTTGTGTCCTGTAAGATTGTACTTCATGTTTTCTGAATAAATTTTTTTTGCGTAGGCTATAAGCATTGAAAGTTTTTTGCTATCTTTGATTCCTGTTCTTTCAGATAAAAGATTGATATCAGTCAGATGTTCCACGTAGAACCTCCTTTGATTTGTGCGACGCTGCTTCAAGGTGAACTAACAGGATTGATATATCAGATGGGTCAACTCCGGAGATTCTGGAGGCCTGGCCTATAGTTGCAGGTCTGACTTTTATCAGCTTTTCTCTTGCTTCATTTTTCAATCCCTGAATGGATTTGTAATCGATATTTTCAGGAATAAATTTTGCTTCCATTTTCTCCATCTTCCGGATTTTTTCCGCGTCTCTTGCAATATATCCTTCATATTTAATCTCCATTTCTATAATCGGAGATAATTGCTCATCATAGTTTTCATTTAGCATTTCAGAAATATTCCTCATTGTAATACCGGGTCTTTTTATCAGGTTTTCCAGTTGTGTTTTCCCTCTTACGTCTATTGATGGATCAGCAGCGGTGAGAATATCTTTTATTCTTGAATCAACAGTAATTATGGTATTTTTTATCCTGCTGATCTGCGAATTTATTTCATTATATTTGGATTCCATGATTGAATACCGGCCGCTATTGATTAAACCGCTTTCAAAACCGTATTTCATAAGCCTTTTGTCTGCGTTATCCTGTCTCAGCAGCAGCCTGTGTTCGGCTCTTGATGTGAACATCCTGTATGGTTCGGTTATTGTTTTTGTAATAAGGTCATCAATGAGTACACCGATATATGACTCAGATCTGGAAAGAATTAACGGGCTCATCTTTCTGATTTTTCTTCCGGCGTTGATTGCTGCAATTAATCCTTGAGCTGCCGCTTCTTCGTAGCCCGAGGTCCCGTTTATCTGCCCTGCATGATAAAGACAGGATATTTTTTTCGTTTCCAGCGTGGGGTAGATTTCATCTGTTGGCACAAAATCATATTCCACTGCATATGCCGGCCTCATTACATGAACATTTTCTAATCCCGGGATTGTCTTAATAAACTCAAGCTGTACCTCTTCAGGCAGGGAGCTTGAAAAGCCGTTTATATAATATTCGTTTGTATCCATGCCTTCAGGCTCAAGAAAGAGCTGGTGTCGCGGCTTGTCGGAAAAACGAACTACTTTGTCTTCAATTGAAGGGCAATATCTCGGGCCTATACCTTTAATCTGCCCGCCGTAAAGTGGTGAGCGGTGGATATTGTTTCTGATAATCTGGTGAGTATTCTCTGTGGTATAAGTAATCCAGCATGGGATCTGTTCACTCTTTATAGAATCTGTCGAATAAGAGAAGGGGGAGGGGATTTCGTCAGGATATTGAGCCTCACACTTTGAGAAATCTATTGTATCACAGTTTACACGAGGCGGTGTGCCAGTCTTAAGACGCTGAACATTAAGTCCTGCTTTCCGCAATGAATCGGAAAGACCTTCAGATGAAAAATCGGCAAGTCTTCCGCTCTTTTCCTGATATTCACCGATATGGATTAATCCTTTCAAAAAAGTTCCTGTGCATACAATAACGGACTTAGAATAATGTTCTATTTTCCGTATTGTTTTAACTCCAATAACTGTATTATTTTCAATTAATATATCTTCAACAATATCCTGTATGATGCTTAGATTCTTCTGCTTTTCAAGTGTATGTTTCATCAGGAACTGATATTTTTTTTTATCGGCCTGAGCTCTCGGTGCCCAGACTGCGGGCCCCCTGCTTTTATTCAGCATCTTAAAGTGGATTCCGGTTCTATCTATAACGCGTGCCATCTCCCCGCCAAGTGAATCGATTTCACGCACAAGGTGACCTTTCGCCAGACCTCCGATTGCCGGATTGCAGCTCATCTGCGCAATGGTATCAAGGTTGCCTGTCAGTACCAGAGTTTTGAAACCCATTCTTGCAGAGGCGAGAGCTGCTTCGCATCCCGCGTGTCCTGCACCGATAATTATTATGTCATATTGAGAATACATTAATGTAACCTGTGTGATGTTGTATTTTTGAGCATTAATTAAATTAATATGTTATAAGAGCAATTAAAAATAATTAATTAATATTTATATCTAAAAGTGCCAATAGTGATGCCGGGCAGGTTTGATGAAGTGATGAATCGGGATTTGTCCAATGACAACACTATGTCTCGTATGCCATTGCCGAGCAACGGGCATCCCATAATTACATCAAGAGTTAGACACTTAATTGAAGGATTCAAGTTTAAAAAAAGAATATTTAAATCAATAATCGTCTGAGGTGTTATGTCCCATGTATTTTTAGCAGCTATTGCTTTTGCGTTGAATTCTGATTCTGGGAAGATAATAATTTTTGGAATTTAGAAAGGGATCATTTAATTTATTATGAGTTTTATAAAAATTCTTGACTGATGTACTTGGATCAAACCTCATCATAAATAACTTTATAAAACCGGATAATGATGTCTAAGAATAATGAACAGTCGATCCTTGTTGTTGACGATGATATGCTAGTACGTAAAGTGCTAAAAAAGTATATATCGAGCCTGGGATATTATGTAGATACCGCTGAAGATGGTAGTGGCGCTCTTGACATGCTCCACTCTTTTTCTTATGATCTTGTTTTAACTGATCTGCAGATGCCCAGACTTGGCGGAATAGAACTGCTTAAAAAGATGTTTTTAGAATATCCTGATATCCCGAAAATTGTACTTACTGGCCAAGGCACAAATGATGACATTATTGCCGCTCTTAAATCAGGGGCATATGATTTTTTATACAAGCCGATAGATGATTTTGAAATTCTGGAATTTTCGATAAAAAGAGCGGTTGAAAGTAAAAAGCTTAAAGAAGATAAAGAGAGACATGTTGCTGAGATTGAGAAGATAAATGAGATAGTTTCCATGCTTAACAGCGGAAAGAGTACAGAGGAAATTTTCAGTAAACTCCATCTTTCTCTAAAGCGGGTGATTCCCTTTGATGGAATGGTCCTCACTCTTCTTAATGAAACAAACACATTTCTTAACATCGAAAATATGGTTTTTAATCAAAGTCTCTTCTATACAATTTTGAGAAAAGATGACCGGTTTTTTATCTCTGATCCTTCAGTGAAGAAGTTAATAGAGGGGGATTTTGATCTTCTGAATATTGAAGATCTTGGTTTATATTTAAAGAGTAAAAGGCTGGATGACGTTTTTTATGAAATAAATAGAAATGGAATAAACTCAATTCTTGCTGTTTCACTTGTTTTGAAAAATCAGATAAGAGGTATAATTTTCTTTTTATCAGGTTATAAATCTTTCTTTAAAAATGAACATATTACTTTTGTAAGATCAATAGTAGGTCAGATCGCTCTGAGTGTACAGCGCGCGGAACTGATGAAGGAAATTGAAAATCATTCTAAAAATCTCGAGAAGATGGTTTCTCAGAGAACTGAAGAAGTTTTAAAAACACAGAGAGCAACCATATTCGCATTAAGCAGCCTTGCTGATGCCAGAGATTCTGAAACAGGAGATCATCTTGAAAGAATCCGTAACTACTCTGTGTTGCTGATGCAATTATGTATGATGGAAGAAGATCATCCTGAAATTAATGCAAGACTGCTTAGAGATTTATATGACTCTTCAGTACTTCATGACATAGGCAAAGTTGGTATTCCTGATTATATTTTATTGAAGAAAGGATCCCTCACTGAAGAGGAATTTGAAGTAATGAAGAAACATACTGTGATCGGTTATGATGCTCTTCGAAATGCTTCGAGAGATTTAGGCTCAGATTTTTTTCTTAACATGGCTATGGATATTATTTTATATCATCACGAAAGATGGGATGGAGCAGGGTATCCTTACGGCTTAAAAGGTGAAGATATTCCGTTAAGTGCCAGGATTGTTACAATAGCAGATGTCTATGATGCTCTTACATCTCGAAGACCATATAAAGAAGCTTTCTCTCATGATAAAGCTATTGATATTATGAAACATGAATACGGAAAATATGATCCGGCGCTTTTTAATCTTTTTATAAAAAATACCGAAAGATTTAATAAGATAAGAATTGAATTTTCAGAAGAACAGAAGGGCGGTGAATCCTGATGTATCAGAAAAATGTCAGCATAAGAATAGGGGGTCCCATGACTCCCGGCGTAAAATGGCTCATGATTGTAAATGGAGTAGTTTTTCTAATTCAGCAGACCGCCGGTTTATTTATTCCTAATGCAATGGAGTATATTTTCGGAATCAGTCATAATGGTTTTATTAATAATTTTATGATTTGGCAGCCGTTCACTTATATGTTTCTGCATGGCGGATGGATGCATATTTTCTTTAATCTGTTAGGCCTCTGGATGTTTGCCGGTGAACTTGAAATGGTCTGGGGAAGAACAAAATTCATAAGATATTATTTGCTCTCCGGTCTGGGTGCAGGACTTTTTATTGCTTTAATGAATTATATAGCGTTCTTAAATTTCGGTTCATCTGCTGTAACTATTGGAGCGTCAGGCGCAATATATGCTATCCTTCTTGCCTATGCTATCCTCTGGCCTGATAGAGAAGTCTTGCTTTATTTTCTTTTTCCTATTAAAATAAAATATCTGGTTATAGCATTCGGGCTTATGGAATTTTTTGGAACACTTTCTTCAACTGCGGGTACCGGCGGAAATATAAGCCATATCGGTCATCTTGGAGGTATAATTTCCGGATTTATTTTAATCAAATTTATGAGAAGTAATGGTTCTTCAGGAAAATCCAATGTTTCTTTTTTTGAAAAGTTTAAGAAAAAAAACAGGATGAATAAAAAGAAAAAAGTTATAGATACAAGAATCGAAGCGAAAAGAATAATAGATGAACTACTTGGTAAGATAGCAAAGAACGGAATGAGTTCTCTTACACAGGATGAAAAAAAGAAACTGGAGTGGGCGAGAAAACATTATTATCCGTCAAATGATGATATACTTCATTAACAGGCGGTAAACTATGAGCCGGGTTTCACTTCTTAAATATAACAACTACAATAGAGATGATCTTCTCGATGCAATAAACCAATCGTGCAAAAATATATCATTTGATCCGGCTAATCTCACCGGATCAAAAGTTGCAGTAAAACCGAATCTTCTTACTGCAGCTCTTCCTGAAAGTGGAATAACAACTCATCCTGAATTTTTCCGCGCTGTTGTCCATTTTATTAAAGAATATAAGGGAACACCGGTACTTGTTGAATCACCTGCATTTTTTCATCTGGAGAAAGTATTAAGAAAATGCGGGTATGAGGAGATTATAAACCGGGAAAAAATTTTAATAGCCGATACGGCCAAAACGTCTCTGATAAAGAATGAGAATGCTAAAAAATATAAATCGTTTTATGTTGCTGAAGATATTATCAACTCGGACTTTATTTTTAACCTGCCGAAATTGAAGACTCATTCATTAACTTATTTTACTGGCGCTGTTAAGAATTTATTCGGCTCAATTCATGGTCTCGAAAAATCGAAATGGCATGTGAAGACAGAAAATGAACAAGAATTTGTTTCGTTTCTTCTAGATTTATATGGATCATTTTTATATTCAAAACAGGATAGAATAATTTCAATTATGGATGGCATTATCGGCCTTGAAGGGGAGGGTCCGGGAAAGAGCGGTAAGCCTGTATTTTCAAAGGCTGTCATAGCAGGAATGGATGCTATTGCGGTTGATACAGTGGCAGTGATTGTTGCAGGACTGGATATCAATAAAGCTGTTCTCTGCATTGAAGGTGAAAAAAGAGGATTAGGAGTATCATCAATAAGAAAAATTAAAGTATCCGGAGCTTCACTAACTGACTTTAATAATAATTTTATCCCTCCAAAAACCAGATCGTTTCTGGGAAAAATTCCTGTAAGCACTACTCTGCTGAAGAATCTCCTTGTTAAAAAACCTGTTCCTGATAAAAAAAAATGCACTCTCTGTTATCAGTGTAAAACTATCTGTCCTGCAGGTGTAATTGAAAAAAGCAGGGATGAGCAGATTCCTTTTTATAACTATACCAAATGCATAAGGTGCTACTGCTGCATGGAAATCTGTCCTGAAGGTGCAATTTTTCTAAGAAGGAAATTATCTTAGAAAATTTGAGAAAAAGAGCAGCTATACTAAATTGATTTACTGATTATTTATTGATTCAAGATTTTTCTGAAGTTCAGTGATATCATACTCGCCATGGGCAGCACAGTAATTATTCTCATTACAGTCGAAGTTAATCATTTTTCCGCCTGTAATTGTTTCATTAATAAGCTTATTAAGTGTGATATCAACTTCATGTGAGATTTTATTTCTGGCAAGGTTTATTGTAATGTGGCTGGCGATTATGAGTGAAGCCCGCTGATTCAATCTCTCTTTAATCTGTAGCTTAATGGTATCGTTGGTTGCATCATCTTCAAAAGGAAAGAATTCAGAAATAGTAACTTTTAGAGTATTGCCGGATATTCCTTCCCACATTTCAGAGCTGGCGCTTGAGCTGGCGCATCCTGTCAAATATACCAGAATTAAAGTCTGAATAAGTAAAAACACTAATTTTTTCATCTGTTAATTATTTTTATGAGAGCAAATTTATGCAATAAAAAAAACCCCCAAATTATATTTTGGGGGTTGAGAGAAAATCATGAATATGATACAACTTAAATGGTAATTGGATTATACATATTATTAAAATTTAGTCAATTAGGGGAAATGATTATTTCGTAGTAAGGGAAACCCTTATATATATTAAAAGAGTTATTCCTGTCTGTTGGACTGTCTCATGGTGATTTTATCAATGAAGGTAACTATACGCGGATGTTCGGGATTATTGAAAATTTTATCAGGTTTTTCATCAGCAATGATCTTTCCTTCATCCATAAAAATTATTCTGTCCGCAACCTCTTCCGCAAATCTCATTTCATGAGTAACAATAAGCATAGTCATCTTTTCGCGAGCAAGATTTATTATTACTTTCTGTACCTCGCCAACCAGCTCGGGATCGAGAGATGAAGTAGGCTCATCAAAAAGCATTATATCGGGATTCATCCCGAGAGCACGGGCAATTGCAACGCGTTGTTTCTGTCCGCCTGAAATTCGTGAAGGGTAGGCGTTTTTTTTATCAGAAAGGCCGACTTTTTCCAGCAGAGCCTCAGCCATAATAATTGCGTCACTCTTTTTTACTCCGGATACTATAATTGGAGCTTCAATTACATTTTCAAGAACCGTGCGATGGGGGAAAAGATTGAAATGCTGAAAAACCATCCCGAGTTTAGCTGATATCTCTTTTTTCTGTTTTGGAGTAATTTTGTCTTTTTTGCCGGGATCTTTACTTGCAAAGGTCTCTCCTTCAATTGTGATTATTCCCGATTCGATCTCTTCAAGGCCGTTAAAACATCTGAGGAGTGTACTCTTTCCTGAACCGGATGGCCCGATAATTACGATTACTTCACCTTTGTTGACTTCGAAATTAACATCATTGAGGACTCTATGTGTTCCGAATGACTTGAAGAGATTGCGGGCCTGAATCATTTTCATTGATAAATCCTGATTACTCATATATGGAATATTTAATTTCAATTTTACGGAAAAAATAAACAATAACTGTTGTCATAAGGAGGTAAACTACAGCCGCAATCGCAAAAGGTGTTATGGCAAAATCTCTGGCAAATAATTCTTTTGCGGATCTCAGGAGGTCGCCCATTCCTATAACCACGACAAGGGCTGTATCTTTTACAAGTGTAATAGCTTCATTACATGTGGGCGGAATAGTTCGTCTCACAACCTGTGGAAGTATTATACGCTTCATTGTCTGGTAATAGTTCATGTTGAGAGCTTTAGACGCTTCGTACTGGCCCTTATCGACAGATTCAATTCCTGCCCGGTAAATCTCTGTAAGATACGCAGAGTAGTTTATTATAAAAGTTAATGCAGCTGCAGTGAATGCCGGAAGGTTTATCCCGAATATTGCCAGGCCGTAATATGTAAAAAATAACTGCAAAAGAAGGGGTGTTCCTCTGAACACCCATGTATAAAATCCTATTGCGATTCTTAAGGATCTGAATCTGGATATTTTCATCAGTGCAAGGGTAATCCCCAGGGGGATTGAAAACAGTATAGTAACAAAATAGAGCTGTACTGTTAAAATACTCCCCTTGAGGATAAAGACTGATGCATCTAATACATATTGTATATAATTTTCCATAAACTATTTAAGAATTATATTCTCACCGAACCATTTTTTTGAAATCTCTTCGCCAGCTTTGTCACTTTTGATTTCATCAAGAACTTTGTCCAGTGCTTCTTTGAATGTTATGTCATTTTTTCTGATACCTACACCGTAAAGCTCTGTGCCCATATCTTCTGCGAGCACTTTATAAACGCCTGGTTTTTTAGCCATATTCCATCTTCCGACAATCTCATCAACAACAACTGCATCTACTCTTTTTGCAGCAAGATCCATAAGAGCGAGTGTGTTATTCTCATACTTTTTAACTTCTTTCAGCTGTTTAACAAGTTCAGGTTTTGTGTTAAGAGCTGTTTCACTGCTGCTTCCAAGCTGCAGGCCGACTTTTTTACCTTTCAGCATTTCTATTGTGCTGATTGTGCTGTCCAGAGTAACCATAATTATCTGTCTATTGTTCAGATATGGTTTAGAGAATTCGATCTTCTGTTTTCTTTCATCAGTAATAGTCATACCGTTCCATACTACGTCAATATCCCCTTTGTTGAGGCTCATGATAATTCCGTCCCATGCAACAGGCTTGAACTCTACCTTAACTCCAAGTCTTTTAGCAGCTTCTTTTGCAAGGTCAATATCAAAGCCTACTATTTCATTGTTATCTGTTCCTCTAAAACCCATTGGAGGGAACTGATCGTCAAGACCGACAACGAAAACACCTTTAGCTTTAATCTGCTCAAAAGATTTATCCTTTGAGTTATCCTTTCCGCAGCCTGATGCTAAAAATACTACTGCAAGAAGCAAAGACAGGAACATAATAATTTTGTTTCTCATTACAACTCTCCTTTTTTAATTTTACAAATTAATTACATTTATTTATCAGTAGTTAATCCTGATACAGATTTAATGATTAGAGTCTATAATCCGACTTTGATCAGTAAGCCGGGAAATTGATACCGGACTCAAATGTATTAAATATATGCCGGAATTATTACCTTTTACATTATAGTTTTTCAAAAGATTAAAATTCAATAAGAATTTTATTGTAATTCATTAATTGTTTGTGTCTGTATTTTAAACAGAAATAAATTTATCTGTTCTATAACAGTTAATGATTGGATTGGTATGTACTTTCGGGTATGCGATGTTCAGCAGGCTTGTATATCCGATCACTGAACGCTGCTGAAGGGCAGCAAGGGTGGACTCTACTCGATTTATGATGCGGCAAGCGGAATAAATTCGGAGATATTTTTTTATTATGAACTGAAAGTAACAGGTATTGATATTTCAGAGAGTATGATTAGACTTGCGGAAATTAATTGCCCTGAAGGAAAATTCTTTGTTGATGATATAAGAACTTTCAATACAGATAGTAAATTGGATGCTGCTGCCGCTGCATTCTGTATCGATCATCTGAAGCCGGAATATTTTTTTTAAACTTTCTGCTTTTATGCATAGAGAATTATATCTTTACTCAAGCATTATGGAAGGTAAATACAGAGGATTTTGAAAAAACAATTTTTACAGATAAACCGATCTATTTTAGCTATTACAATGCCGACTTAATAAAAAAAGAACTTGAAGAGAATGGGTTTTACGCATTAGAAATTAACAGTGAAGATTATCCTGAAGGGATGGATCTATAACTAAATATGTTTTTATGGTTTTAAGATACGGAATTAAATAATAATGATAAGAGGTATTTATTTTGCCCAGAATTAAATTAACAGAACTTGATAGATACAGATTCAGCCACAAGCAGGAGATTTATATCTCTAATATTAACCCTGCAGGTCATGTAGGAGCATCTCAGATGGTAGATCTTATTCATGACGGAAGGATTCACATGCTCAGAGAACTTGGAGCAAGTGAATTGAATCTCGGTGACGGGAAAACAGGAACTATTCTGAGCGATCTTGCGGTAAACTATAA
>Ga0116171_10005871_pt1 | contig 10708 bp, 10 predicted proteins | sample AD_JPNHW2_MetaG_FD_89798 | JGI IMG/M metagenome (GOLD analysis project Ga0116171, IMG submission 89798) | Active sludge microbial communities of municipal wastewater-treating anaerobic digesters from Japan - AD_JPNHW2_MetaG | ecosystem: Engineered > Bioreactor > Anaerobic > Digestate | place...
AATATAAAACTATTAAATAATTTAAATATAGAAGTTCCAATGGATAATGGAAAGTTTAATGTTACTAAGAATGGTTTCTATTTTGTATCTTTTAATTCTAATGTTGATGCCGAACAAGTACCAATATCTAAATTAACTATAAGAGTAAAAGAAAGTGGTGATTTTTTTACTAGTAATACTGGAATAAATACATTTACCAATATTGATCCTAAACCTAATACTAATAACCCTCATAAGATTGGAACCTTCTTATCAGCAGGAACTTATCAAATTATGATAAAGGTAGAAGATAATTGGTTAAAGTATGGTTGTGCTTCTAATCCTGTTAAGGATTTTAGTGCTAATTATTGTAGCGAGTGTTGTAATGATACTGGCACTCCTAAATTAAATCCTTTTATGGATGATGATAGTAATGAAGAATGTTATAATTGTTTTTTATAACCAATCTGTCCCGCCAAAGTGATAATGTCATAGGGCGGGCAAAGTTAAAATGTCATAGTTAACAAAATTTGTGTCATAATTGTCTGATAATAATATTAATTAAATTAGACAATTATGAACAACAAACAACTAATAACTATGACATCAAAAGAAGCTAAAAAATATGAAGTCATTAAGGACTTGCTATCTAAAAAAATAGATGGCACCGAAGCTACCAAATTATTAGGTTTATCTCTTAGACAAACTAAAAGAATTAAAGCCAAGGTAAAATTAAAGGGTATTAAAGGAATAATTCATGGCAATCGCGGTAAAGAAAGCCATAATAAAACCAATTTAAAAATTATAGAAAAAACCAAAGAGTATTTAAATGAAATTTACCATGATTTTAATCCTCTTCTTGCTCAAGAGCATTTACGAGATGATAATAATATTAATTTAAGTAAAGAAACAGTCCGACAATTAATGATAGATGAAAAGATTTGGAAACCAAGAAAAAAGCATGAAACCAAAAAGCATACTTGGCGAGAAAGGAAAGATAATTATGGAGAGATGCAACAATTTGATGGTAGCTATCATAATTGGTTTGAAGGTCGAAATATAGAAGAGTTAGGCGAAGAACAATGTCTGCTCCTATCTGTAGATGATGCTAAAGGAACAATTACTCACGCCGAATTTGCCAAGAATGAGGGGGTAGAAGCAGTATTTAAGTTCTGGGATGGGTATTTTAAAGAAAAAGGGCTACCACTATCAATATATTTAGATAAATTTAGTACCTACAAGGTTAATCATAAGAATGCTGTAGATAATAAAGAGTTGATGACTCAATTTGAACGAGCTATGAATTAATTGGGTATTAGAGTAATTCATGCTAATAGTCCCCAAGCTAAAGGTCGAGTTGAAAAGATGAACGGAACACTACAGCGAAAGTTGGTTAAAGAAATGAGATTAGCCAATATTAATACCATGGTCGAGGCTAATAAATATTTGAAAGAAGTGTTCATTCCAAAGTTTAATACTCAGTTTGGAGTAATAGCAAAAAAGAAAAACAACTTACACAGAAAATTAAACGAACAACAAAAAATAGAATTAAAGAAGATATTATCTATTCAGTCTGAACGCAGTATCAATAATGATTATACTATTAGGTTTAAAAATAATTATTATCAATTAGAAGAAGTGCAATCAACTACTGTTTACAAAAGAGATAAAGTAGTTATCGAAGAACATTTAGATGGTAGTTTAAAAATTGCTCTGCGAGATAAATATTTAGACTATTTTAAATTACCAACTAGACCGAAGAAAGAGATTGATGTTAAATTAATTGCTTTAACCAAACAGAAACCGATCGGTTGGAAACCACCTTTTAATCATCCATGGAGGCAATCATTTTTATATAATAAAAAACAGCTAATAAATATGGCTGAGAGATTATAAAAGAGAGGGGGGTATGACATTTTAACTTAGCCTTTACAAAGTAGGACAAGATATTGCAAAAAATGTAAAAATAGGGTAATATACCATTATAATTCATTTAATTTTTAAAATTATGTTGTCTTATGTTGATATTAGGTCGTTGTATAAAAATACTAGTAAATACTTAGATCAAAGTATAACTGTTGCTGGTTGGGTTAGAACCGTTAGGGTTTCTAAAGATTTTAGTTTTATTGAGCTTAATGATGGCTCTTTTTTAAAAAGTTTGCAAATAGTTGCTTCGTCTGGTTTAAATAATTTTTCTGAAATAGAAAAATTAAGTATTGGTTCTTCAATAGAGATTTTTGGTACCTTAGTTAAATCACCAGCTGAAGGCCAACCTTTTGAATTAAAAGCTGAGAGAATAGATGTTATTAATTTAGCTGAATCTGATTATCCTCTACAAAAGAAAAAACATAGTTTTGAGTTTTTACGCGAAATTGCTCACTTGCGTTCTCGTTCTAATACTTTTTCGGCTGTGTTTCGTTTGCGATCAGTTTTAAGTTATGCTATTCACAAATTTTTTCAAGAAGAAGGTTTCTCTTATGTCCATACTCCAGTAATATCTTCAAGTGATGCTGAGGGTGCTGGAGAAGTTTTTTCTTTAACAATGTTTGATCTAAATAAAGAAATTCCTAAAGATAAATATGAGAATGTTGATTATTCTCAAGACTTTTTTGGTAAAAAAACTGGTCTTACAGTTTCTGGTCAATTAGAAGCAGAAACTTTAATTTATGGATTGAATAGAGTATATACTTTTGGTCCAGCTTTTAGGGCAGAAAACTCTAACACCACTCGTCATGCTTGTGAATTTTGGATGGTAGAACCAGAAATGGCTTTCGCTGATTTAAAAGATGATATGGACTTAGCTGAAAGAATGTTAAAATATTTAATAAAATATATTTTACAAGAATTACCAGAGGAAATGGAATTCTTTAATAAGTTTATTGATACTACTTTATTAGAACGTTTAAATTTAATATTAAATTCTGAATTTAAGAGAATGACCTATACTGAAGCTATTGATATTTTATTAAAAGCGGATAAGAAATTTGAATACAAAGTTGAATGGGGAATTGATTTGCAAACTGAACATGAAAGATATCTAGCTGAAGAAGTGGTAAAAGGTCCGGTTTTTTTAACTGATTATCCTAAAGAAATTAAGGCTTTTTATATGCGCCAAAATGATGATGGAAAAACGGTAGCTGCAGCTGATTTATTAGTTCCGGGTATTGGAGAGATTATCGGTGGTAGCCAAAGAGAAGAGCGTTTAGAATTATTGGGGGCTCGTATTAAAGAGCTGAACTTAAATCGGGATGATTATTGGTGGTATCTAGATCTAAGAAAATATGGCTCCATTAAACACTCTGGTTTTGGTTTGGGATTTGAAAGAATGATTATGTATTTCTCTGGTATGGCTAACATTCGTGATGTTATTCCTTTCCCACGGACTCCAAAAAATTTAGAATTTTAATCTTGTGGACAAACCAAATTTAACTATTATAGCTCCTTGGCTCAGTAAAGGTGATTGGACTGGGTTGATTTTTAGTTCTTTAATTAAATCTGCTAATGAGGAAAATATTTCCTTTAATGTAATTATTGGTGATCGTGTTGATAACAACAAAAAAAATAAGAAAAATAAGGCTTTTGATTTTTTATATCCGAAGTTAAGAGTTGTAGAAAAAATGGTTAGTTTGGCCAATAAAAACCTTTTAGCAGATAGAATCGTTATTATTGACTCTTCTTTTGTCAATATGAAAGCGATTAGGTATATTGCTGGCTCCGAGGCATTTATAAGCTGTTTTGTTAATGGAGGATTTTTTCAAAAATTTGATCTTGATAGACAAACTATTTTTGGGTATGATAAAGAATTATCAAAATTTGAAGAAGGGCATTATGCGTTAATGGATAAAATATTTTTACCATCAAAATATGCTTTAAATATTTTTCTTAAAGCTTACCCACTATTAAAAAATAAATCTTTTTTTAATTATTATTTTCTAAAATTTGATCCTGTTAAAATAACTAAATTTTCCGACAAGTTTGGCTATTTATATCCATCTAGACAAGTCTTCCAGAAGGGGTACGATGTCATACTTGATTTATGCAAAAAAAATGTAAATATTGATTCGATAATTGGTTTAAAAAACATTGAATTTAGAAAAAAAATTTCTAGATATAAAGTTGTTTTAATTCCATCCAGAGCTGATTTATTTGGGTTTTGTGCTTTGGAGGCTATTTTAGAAGGAACAATTCCTGTTGTTCCTAAAGGCTTCAGTTATGATGAATTAATAAATATTCCCAGTAATTTTAAATTGACATTGCCTATTAATAAAAACACAAAAAAAGAGATTATTTCGATAATTAAAGCGATTGAGAAATTATCAGAAAGCGAATATAATAGAATAATCTTTGAGGCAAGAAACACTATAAAAAAAAGAATTAATGACAAAAATCATGGTTTTTTATCAATAATTGAATCGGTGTTTTATGAAAAAAAGAAATAAAGTGTTTTTTTTCTCTCCTCATTTTGATGACGCAATATTTTCTTGCGGTGGCACAATCATAAATCATTTACAAAACGGAGATGAAGTTTCAGCTGTGACTGTTTTTTCTGCAATACCAAATTATAAAAATTTATCAAAATTTTCATCAAATCTTATTGGTTTAAATTGGGTTGAGAGCAGAGTATTGGAAAACTTTAAGGTTCTAGATAAAATTAATGTTAAGATCGTAAATCTTGACTTTTTAGATGTTATATTTAGAAAGGATGATGTAGGGAGAGATGTTTGTTCTTCTTGGTATGATGTTTTTTTAAAAAATAATGATAATTATAAGAAGGAGAATAATCTATTTATTTTGATTAAAGAGAAAGTTTTAAAATTATTGGAATTAAAACCTAATATTATATATTTTCCTTTGTCAATTGGAGGCCATGTTGACCATGTTGTTGTTAATAAAATATCCAGAGAATTAAGTTTGTCAAAAAAGAATTTAAAAGTTTATTATTATGAAGATCTTCCTTATGCCAATTATTCATTGAAAATAAATGAATTGTTAAATGATTATTCAATAAAAAAGGTTGAAGAAATTAATATTAATAAAAAAATATCTTTAGTTAGTGCTTATCGAGTTGGTCTTGGTATTGGCAGCAATTCATCATTTGTTATTTCTTCAATTAAAGAATATTCTACTAAAATTGGTAAAAATAATAATAATTTTGAAAGATTTTGGATTTTAAATAAATTGTATGAAAAATAAAAGGATTTTAAAAATAGTCTTAACAGGTGGTCCCATGGCTGGTAAAAGCTCTATTTTGTGTTATTTGAAAAAGTATTTTAAAAATAAAATCATGGTTATACCGGAAATAGCGACTAGTTTTGAAAATAACTTTTTTAGAGACCAATATTTTTTTTCTAAGTCTTTGAATAAAGATTTAAATAAATTATTTTTTAGTCTTCAATCAGAGCTAGAGTTTATATATTCAAAAGTTGCTAAAAAGAAAGGAATTAATATAATTGTTTGTGATAGAGGATTATTTGATGGGGCCGCTTATTATAACGGAAGTATTGATGAATTTTTAGATATTAACAAATCAACGCCAGATTCAATTTATAAAAGCTATGATGTTGTTATTTGGTTAGAAACATTAGTTGAAACAAAAAACGATTTTGTTTTTAGGCATAGAGTGTTGTCCAGAAAGGAAAAAAATACAATTTTAAAAATATCAAAAAATAACTTAAAATATTGGAAGTTACATCCCAATTTTTATATTATAAAGAATGATTATCTTAGAAAAAGAAAGGCAGCTGTTGTAAATATTATTTATGATTTAATTCAAAATTAATAATTTTATGCCAAAAGATATCAATCTTAACAAAAAATATAAATCTATTCTAAATAAATTTATTATAGTCAACAAAAAACAAATTTTTAGCTTTTTGAATGGAGATTTAATCGATTATTCTGAAAGAAGTTTTAATTTTTTTGAATTTAATAATGGTTTTTATGTAATAGTGAAACCGAAGGCCTTACCTGAAAATAAAAAAAGTACAATAACGTTTTGTTTGGGGTTCCCTTTTCCTGTGTGTAAGATTAAGAAAGAGTTTAGAACTAAACATATTAAAGATTTTACATTTCATTTTAGAGGAGAGTCTTTTCGAATTGAACAAAGAAAAATATTAAAAAACTGGGTTAAAAATAATTTTAAAAAATCAGTTTGGACTGAATTTGACGACAAAGCTTTATTTAGAACAAGGTTCGACCAAAAAATAAAATTATTTTTTAATAAATATTTATTATATGTTGATCCATATAGTTTTATAGGTGATTCTTTTATTGGAGCCCATTTTTCTGATTTTTTAATAAAAAAATATAAATTTTCACAAAGAATAATTTTTTCTAAATCTTTTAATCATATTTCATTATTGGGAGAGGCTTATCCCTATGATTTAGATTTAATCAAAGACTTTTTTATAAAATATAAATGTCTTATTCTCCCGGACCTACTTGATATTAATTTTGAAAAGACGCTTTTTTTTCTTTTAAACCTTTCTAGTGTTAATGGAATTATTATTATTCCAGGTAGATCTCTTTATGTCGTAATCAATGATAAAAAATTGCAATGCTTTCATCTTAATCAGCCAGACGTGATACTCAAAAACCAAAATATTGAGGATTATATGAATGAATGTATGAACCCATTTATTGGGTCTCACAATGCTTTACAGCAAAAAAAAGTAAAAAATAATAGCAATCTCATATTTATAAATCCTTTTGGGTCTTTAGAAAATAAAACAATAAATCTTGATTTTATTGTTTTGCTTTGCAAAAATTTAAATAAAAATAAAAAGTTAAAAATAAATTTAATTTGTGGTTTGAGAGATTGTTCTTTTCATTCTGATTGGGTAAAAAAGTTTATTGAATTAAAAAAAGAAAATAAAATAAAATGTAATCTTTCTAATTATTCTTCTTTAAATCAATTGACTTTAAATTTGTCTAAATTAAGGCCAGGGGCTATCTTGACTGCTGATACTTCGATATCTCATTTGACTCACCGCTTGAACATTCCAACAGTAATATTTTTTCATGCTGCTAGATTTGATAATTCTAGTGTTCAATCAATGGTTTCGGAATCACCACTAGGATTTGGTCGTTATTTTAAAAATAGTTTCCCTTTGCTGATAAGAGAATATAATAATTTGTCAACTAAAACCATTTCAACGTTGCTTTTATATTTGGCAAAAAATAGCAAAAATAAAAAGCAAAAAGATTTTTTAAAGAGCAGATTGTGTGATCTTTTTCCTGAAAATTATTTTTATGATTATGTTTCTAAAGTATACCAAAAAAAAATAAAAAAAATATTAAAAAAAATATCGCCAATTAATAAAATATAAATATGAAAAAAATTAAATCATTAAATTTAATGGTAACCAGTAGATGTAATGGTGCTTGTAATATGTGTAATATTTGGAAGGGAAAGGAAGATTCAAATTTAAACTTAGACAGTTTGAAAAGATTTTTATCTTCGCCAGAGTTTTCAGAATTAGAAGATCTTAGTATTTCTGGCGGTGAACCAATGCTTAAAGATGATATATATGAATTTTCTAAATATTTAATTAAAAATTTACCTAAATTGAAGATGTTTTTTATTAATACAAATGGTTTATTGCCAGAGAAAACTATAAAATTAGCCAGGTTTTTAAAAAGAGATGCAAAGTTATTAAACAAGGATTTAAAAATATATTTTTCTATATCAATTGAAGGTCCAAAAGATATACACGAAACAATTCGTGGCAGAAGCTATGACTTATCTATAAAAACTATTTTGTTGTTAAAAAAGATAATGTCTAAAAAGTTTGAAGTTATTATTTCTATGACACTCCAAAAATATAATTATAAATTTGTTGAACAAGTTAGTTCTTTGGCCAAATCATTAAATTGTGGTTTTTCTTTTCGCTTTGTTGATTTTTCTGATAATTATTATAATAATATTGATAATAATAGCATTTCTTTAAGTAAAAAGGAAGCAACTAGCATTTTAGAAAAATTTAAAAAATCTTTTGAGGGCGATAGATTTTTTCAGGTATTGTATAAAAGTGTTTGTAGCGGAAAAAATGATATTATGCTGAACGCCGATGGAAAATTGGTTTGCAAAGCAGGAAGTTTGTTTATTTTTGTTAAAAGTGATGGAAATATTTATCCATGTATATATAGTAAACAAAAAATTGGACATATTAGTGAAGGGCTCCATGCTTTTAAATTAAAAAGATTAAAAAATTGCCCTTGTTGCACTGAATGTCATATATATCCCATGTTAAACTTTTGTAAAGATAAATAAAAATATAAATATGAAAAAAAATAATTTTGCGATTATTACTGACTTTGGTTTTGACTATTCGATTGCATCTATGAAGGCCTTGATAATTAGTAAATTGCCAGATGCAAATATAATTGACATTGATCATAGCATAGAAAAATTTTCAATTTTGAGTGGCGCTTTTATTATTAACTCTGTCTATTCATATTTTCCCAAAGGAACTATTTTTATTTGTGTAGTTGATCCAGGCGTTGGCGGAAAACGTGACATTATTTGTTTGGATATAGATGGTTATTATTTTATTGGACCAAATAATGGTATTTTTCATTATATAATAAAAAAATCTAAAAACTTTTTTTTAAGAAAAGTAAACGAAGATAATTTTTTAGATCATTCAAATACCTTTCATGGGCGTGATATTATGACCCCAGCCGCAATAGAGGTCGCAAAAGGTAATAATAATGTTTTTTGTTCAATAGATAAGGAAGAATTAGTTTTTATAAAAGAATTAGAGAATAATTCTGAAATTATTATTTATTATGATAACTTTGGAAATATCAAAACCAATATTGCTTCAAAAAAAAATAAGTTTACTGTTTTTTCTGAGGTTTTAATTGAAATAAACAAGAAGGTTTTTTCGGCTGTTTTTTTAAATACTTTTAGCGAAATTAGCCCAGGAAAGCTAATTTGCTATTGCGGAAGCAATGGTACCCTGGAAATTGCTGTTAATTTAGGGTCAGCTGTTGATTTTTTATCAGCTAATATTGGTGATAAAATTAGTATTAAACCAAAAATAACCAATAAATAGGTGTTTTTATATAATCGACCTATTGACAAATAATTTTATTTGTTATATAATAGTCTATTAGTCGCGATAATGCTTCTAATATAAAGTCCTTTAACAACAATAAATTATAAAATAATATGAAGACACTATTTGATTGTATAGACATTAAAGACATTTTGGATAAAAAATTATCTGATGGTCAAATTTCCGTTTGCGGATGGATTAGAACTAAACGTTCTTCAAAATCTCTTAGTTTTATTGAACTAAGTGATGGAACATGTTTTGAAAGTTTACAAATTGTTTATGATGAAACAATTTCTGATTTTTCTGAAATTTCAAAGATATCTGTCGGAAGTGCTGTTGTTATTTCCGGTACTATGCAGAAATCTGAAGGATCAAAACAGGCTATAGAGCTCAAGGCTTATGAAATTATAGCCGCTGGTCGTTCTGACACTGATTATCCTTTACAAAAAAAAGCACATTCTCTTGAGTATCTTAGGGAAATAGCTCATTTGCGTTGTCGAACAAAAACATTTCAAGCAATGTTTCGTCTGCGCAGCATTCTTACTTATGCAATACATAAATTTTTTCAAGAGGAAGGATTTACATGTATTAGTACCCCTGTTATTACTGGTAGCGATGCTGAAGGTGCTGGAGAGGTTTTTAAAGTAACCACAAAAGATCTCAAATCTAAACAAGTTACTGATTCTAAAGATGATTTTTTTGGTCAAGAGGCTTGTCTCGCTGTTAGTGGTCAATTGGAAGCAGAGGCTTTAGTGGCTGCTTTTAAAAAAGTTTATACTTTTGGCCCAATTTTTCGTGCTGAGAAATCAAACACTAGAAGACACTTAGCTGAGTTTTGGATGGTTGAACCTGAAATAGCTTTTGCTAAAATTGATGAAGTAAAATATTTGATTGAAAAAACGGTTAAATATCTCATTTCTTATGTTTTAGAAGTCGCTAGTTCTGAGATAAAATTTTTTTCTCAGTATTATGAGCCTGATTTGCTAAAAAAATTACAGGACATTGTTTCTAGTGATTTTGCTACGGTTACCTATACTGAGGCTATGAAAATTTTGCAAGAAGCCGATGAAGATTTTTCTTTTAAGCCAGAATGGGGAATAGCTTTACAAACTGAGCATGAAAGATATTTAGCTGACAAATTCTTTAAAAAACCGGTTTTTGTTGTGCATTATCCCAAGGAGGCTAAAGCATTTTACATGAAACTTAACGATGACGGAAAAACAGTTGCCGCAACTGACCTTTTATTTCCAGGAATTGGTGAAATTGTTGGTGCGAGCGAAAGAGAGGATTCTTTTGATGTTTTATCAAAAAGGATTTTAGAACTAGGACTTAAAGTTGAAGATTATTCTTGGTATCTTGATCTAAGACGTTATGGTAGTGTTCCTCATGGAGGCTTTGGTATTGGGTTTGAAAGATTTTTGATGTATATTACTGGCGTTGAAAACATCAGGGATACAATTCCATTTCCGAGAACCCCAGGAAAGCTTAAATTTTAAAAAATTAAAATTTTGGGTTTAACAAGTGGTCATCTTCCTGATGACCACTTTTTATATACCAGGAAACCCCAGACACGGCGGTCGTCTAGATCCGATAAAGGATAGTAGAATGTGAACCGCCGTCTGGGGATGAATGGTATCCCGGACATATATTTTATTTTAGGTAAAATA
>Ga0116171_10005872_pt1 | contig 10707 bp, 9 predicted proteins | sample AD_JPNHW2_MetaG_FD_89798 | JGI IMG/M metagenome (GOLD analysis project Ga0116171, IMG submission 89798) | Active sludge microbial communities of municipal wastewater-treating anaerobic digesters from Japan - AD_JPNHW2_MetaG | ecosystem: Engineered > Bioreactor > Anaerobic > Digestate | place...
ATGCGCCCCGACAGCCAGCTCTACATCGTGCCGGCCACGGGCGGCACGCCGCGCCGGCTGCGTTCAAACGGGTCGCGCATGAACTCCTGGCATAGCTTCTCGCCCAACGGCCGCTGGCTGGTGTTCAGCTCGAAGCTGCGCTCGCCGTACACGCAACTCTATCTGACGCACATCGACGAGCAGGGCGCCGACAGTCCGGCCGTGCTCATTGAAAACACCACGGCCTCCAACCGCGCGTCGAATATCCCGGAATTCGTCAATACGAGCTACGGCAATATGCAGTCGCTCGGCGGGCCGGCGATTGAGGCGTACCGCCTGATGGACCGCGCCCTTTACTATCAGCGCACACGCCAGTTCGCCGAAGCCGCGGACCGCTGGCAGCGCTATCTGGAGCTGGCGCCGGACGACGCCATGGCGCACGGCTACCTGGCCGTGGCGCTAGTCGAATTGGGGCGGCGCGCCGAGGCGCTGACGCATTTCGCGCGCGCCGCCGAGTTGAAGAAAAAGCGCTAGGCGCGTGCGCGGATGCGCCGCAATTCCGGCAAAATGTCGCCCAAATCCACCGGCGCGGAACCCGGTTGGCCCAGCGCGAAATAGAGCTTGCGGTATAGCGCGAACAGCTCGTCGTAGCGCGCCGCCTCGGCTTCGTCCGGCTCAATCACGTGGAACTCGGGGCAAAGCTTGGCCTGCGCCTCTTCAATCGAGGCAAACGCGCCGGCCGCCATGAAGGCGAAAATCGCCGATCCCAGACTGGTCACCTCGCGCGACGGCACCAGCACGGGCTTGTGGAAGACGTTGGCGTAGACGCGGTTCAGCGCCGGGTTTTTCTGCGGGATGCCGCCGCCGTTAATCACCTGCCGGATGGGGACGCCTCCAGACTCCATCCGCTCGAGGATGACGCGGCTGTGGAAGGCAGTGCCTTCGATGGCGGCGAAGAGTTCGTCCTGGGCGGTGTGGGTGAGTTTCCAGCCCAGGGTGACGCCGCCGAGTTCGGGATTGACCAGAACGGTGCGGTCGCCGTTGTCCCAAGTGAGACGCAACAGGCCGGTCTGGCCGGCGCGGAACGATTCCAGACCTTGCGACAAAGCGGCTACGGTGGTGGACGCGCGTTTTGCGATGGCGTCGAAGATATCGCCGGTGGCCGAGAGTCCGGCTTCGACGCCGGTCATTGACGGATGGATCGAGCCGGGCACGACGCCGCACACGCCTTGAATCAGCGATACGCCCGGCATGATGGCCATGATGCAAGTCGAAGTTCCGACGACGTTGACCACATCGCCTTGCTTGCAACCCGCACCGATGGCATCCCAATGAGCGTCAAATGCGCCAACCGGGACGGGGATGCCCTCATTCAAACCGAGTTTGCCGGCCCATTCGGCGGAAAGGCGGCCGGCGATCTGCTCGGAAGTCTCATACCGGCCCTGCAACTTGGCGCGAATACCGGCGAACAGCGGATCGACTGCGACGAGAAACTCTTCGGGGGGTAGGCCGCCCAGAGATGCGTTCCACATCCACTTGTGGCCCATGGCGCAGATGGAGCGTGGTGCGTCCTGGGCGCGCCTGATGCCGCATAGCGTGGCGGCGGCCATGTCGCAGTGCTCAAACGCAGTCGCCATGCGGCCGCGCTTGTCAGGGTTGTTGCGCAGCCAGTGGAGCAGTTTGGAAAAGCCCCACTCTGACGAATAGGTGCCGCCGCACCATTGGATGGCTTCAAGGCCGGTCTCGTGCGCTTTCGCCGTGATTTCGGCCGCCTCGCGCCAGGCGCGGTGGTCGCACCAGAGATAGTAATCGTCAAGAGGCAGGAGGTTGTCGTCCACAGGAACGACACTTGACCCGGTAGTGTCGATGGCCAGAGCCTCAATGGCCGATCCGGCGACACCCGCCGCAGCCAGCGCCTTGCCCATGGCTTCGACGAGGGCGGTCATGTGGTCGGCGTGCGATTGGGTGGCGTGGTCTGGATCTTCCCGCTTGCGATGAAGCGGGTATTCGGCGAGACCGGATCCGATACGGCCTCGCACACTGTCAACGATCGAAACCCGGACGCTCAGCGTCCCATAGTCAACTCCGGCAACGACAGCCATGGATGTCTCCTCAATTCAGAGAAAGGGCGCATGGCGCGCCGCGGGAAGCGCGCCACACGCCCGCGATAAGGACTAGCAGTGCCAGTATACGTCCCAGCCGAGGTAGATTGTGGCGGCCTCGTGGACTGCGGCGGCGGCCGTCGCCGAGAGGTTGGCGGCGACGTGATGTTCGAAGCCGTTCTGGCAGATGTGGCGCAGCAGCACCTGCATCTTTGGGATGCGGACGACGCCTGCGCCGCCAAAGGTTGATAGCGGGTCCTTGGTGAATTCTCCCGCTCCGGCGTAGCCGCGGATCTTGCCGGTGAAATCGTCGGTCGAGAAGCGGGCGAAGCTCATCGGGCCCGCTTTCACCCGGCCCACGCAAGTGCCGAACGTATTCAGCTTGCCGACGGTGCCGGCGATGATCTCCTGGTAGTCCATACGGACATCCTCGAAGAAGTGCTTAGGCAGGTTCGAACAGTGGAAGCAGACGGCCTTGTCCGGATCGTCGCCGTAGTTATTGTTCCAATCGAGCAGGGCCGAGGGGGTGCCGGATGCGAGGCGAAGCGCGTGCATGGCGATGACGCCGCAGACATCCACTTCGCAAGCGCTCGACATCAGTTCGTTCGACATCTTGCTCATGATTGTGCAAGGCACGACGCCGAAGTACTCTTCCATCGAAGTCCAGCACTGCACGGCCGAAATGTCGAGATCCATCTCCTTCATCCATGCGGAGATGACAACGCCGAGTTTGGCCATTTTCAGCAGCGGCCCATCGGGGACGCCTTCGGTCGAAACATAGCCTCTGATCGAACCGAGCGCTGCCACCACTTCGGGTGCGTCGTCTCTCAGCCGCTCGATGCGGCCGAAGATCTCGGACAGGTCGATGGGCTCGATGGCGATGCCTGCGAGTTCAAGCAACTTCTCGCTGTAGCGGACCGTGTTGAAGGCCTGGGGACGCGCGCCGATAGCGCCGACACGAAGACTGCGCAGCCCCTTAACGACGCGGCAAACAGCGGCGAAACGATCGAGGTCGGCGACGAATTCGGGAGTGTCGGGCGATTCGGTGTGGAGGGTGGTGAGCGAGTACGGAATGCCGTATTGCTTGAGGTTGTTGCAGCAGGACATTTTGCCGCAAAACGAGTCACGGCGGTCGGCGATGGTCATTTTGCTGATTGAGTCCGGCGTGGCCTGGACGAGAACTGGGACATTCAAGTTGGCCATGCGCAGAGTTTCGACGATGGCTTTCTCTTCGCCGAAGTTGGGCAAGGTGACGATGACGCCGCCTATCGAAGCGCGGTTGGCGCGGAACAGTTCGGCGCACTTCTTGGCGTCGTCGCGGGAGGTGACCGCTCCGTGCTGGGTCTCGCCGGGCAAAGGCGCAACGGCCTTGTGACCCGCCTTTTCGATGGCGGAAATCATCTCCTGGCGGCCGCTGACGGCGAGATGGTCAGGGAAGAAGCCCCGGTTCCCGACGATGAGTCCGAATGTGATTGAGTTTTCGCTCATGATTGCTTCCCCTTCGTTACTTGCTGTCCTTCGACGGACGGAAGAAATACGCATACGCCAGGCCGCCTGCGAGCATCAGCAAACCCCACCAGACGGGCGCATGGAGTTCGGCCAGGACGACTGTGCGCGCAGGGGGCGAACCCAGTTCGTAGAGGCCTGCGCCAGTAATCAGGACACCGTAGATTGTGAGCAGGCAGCCGATAAAAAACCAGATTGAGATTTGTCCGTTTTCGCCGGTCATATGCGATTCCTACCAAAAGATAACGTTCAACACCACGAACACGACTCCGACCACCCAGGCCCAGAAGGCGGGCTTCGACATCAATGGGACATCTTGTTCGGAGGGAATTTCGGTTGCGCCGTAGACTAGGCCGTTCAGTTCGGCCAGAGGCTTGGGCTTGGTCATGTAGCTGACCACAACAGTGACGACGACGCAAACGATCCACGACCACAGCGCCCGGTACATGTTCTCCGCCATGTCTTTCGCGTGCGGAGAGAAGGCGATATAGCGCAGCGCAGAGGCGTCGGCTTTCACCCATGCCCACATCGCAATCGAGGCCCCTGTGCCTGTCAGCAGACCCCAGAAGCCGCCCGCCGGCGTCGCCCGTTTCCACAGCATCCCCAGCAGGACCGTGCCGAACAGCGGGGCGATGAAGAAGCTGAACAGGGCCTGGACGTAGTCCATGATCGACTTGAACTCCATCACCAGATAAGCCGTGCCGATCGACACCAGCACGCCCAGGATCGTGCACCAGCGGCCCATCGAGACGTAATGCGCGTCGGCGGCATCTTTCTTGAAGAAGGCGCGGTAGATGTCGTAGGTCCACACCGTCGCGAACGCGCTCACGTTGCCTGCCATGCCCGACATGAAACCGGCGATCAAGGCCGTGACGCCGAGTCCGAGAAGGCCAGGGCCGAGATATCTCGCCATCATCAGCGGCAGCACTTCGTTGTAGCTGTGGCCACCGGCGGCGATGGCCTCCGCCTCGCCGGTCAGTTTCATGTCCAGCAGGCCCAGTCCGAGCAAGCCGGGCAGGATGACGATGAACGGCACGAGCATCTTGAACCACGCGCCGATGATGGGGGCCATCTTAGCGGCACGCAGATCCTTGGCGGCGAGCACGCGCTGGACGACGAGGAAATCGGTCGTCCAGTAACCAAACGAAATCACCCAGCCCAGGCCCAACACGATGCCGGTCCAGTGGATGCCCATCGGGTTACCGTCAAATGTCCCGAGTGTACTCCAGAGGCTGGTGAAGTTCTGGCCCGCCCAGTTTGCGGCGATGCGGGCCTGGAGATTGGTCCAACCGCCCGCTTCCACCAGTCCGAGGATGGGGATCAACATCGCACCGAGCCAGATGAGGACGAATTGCAGAACTTCGTTGAAGATGGCCGAACGAAGTCCACCCAGGGCGACGTAGATGGCGACCGTAATCGACGAAACCCAGATAGAGAAGTTGATGTCCCAGCCGAGCACCACCTTCATGACCAGGGCCATCGAGTACATGTTGATGCCCGACATCAGCACAGTCATGAAAGCGAAGCTGACGGCGGAGAGGCCGCGCGAGGCCTCGCCGTAGCGCAATTGCAGATAGCCGGGGACGGAGTGGGTCTTCGAGATGTAATAGAACGGCATCATAACGACGCCGAGGAACAGCATCGCCGGGATGGCGCCAATCCAATACCAGTGCGTCGCCAGGATGCCGTATTGATAGGAGGCCGCGGCCCAGCCCATCAGTTCGAGTGACCCGAGGTTGGCTGACAGGAAGGCGAGACCCGCGATCCAGGCCGTCATTTCCCGGCCGGCCAGGAAGAAGTCGTCTCCGGTCGATGAGCGCCCCTTGAGGTAGAAACCGATGACGAGAACAGTGGCGAAGTAGATGGCGATGATCGCCATGTCGACGGCGTTGAGGTGGATCAGCCGTTCAGGAGCGGCCAGCAGCAGGGCGAAATTGGTCATGGTCGGACTCCGGGCGGCATGGGGTCGTCATCGGTGGCGGGCGAGGCACATCTCGGGACGGGAGGAGAGAGCAGGCCGACGGACACGTGGAAAGTGGGATTCATCATAATCGACCTGCAAGCGGTTTCAGGCCCGAATATATCTGCTGCGAATGGAGCCTGTCAACCGTTCGGCAGGAACTCGGGGGGAGCCGTATGGGTGATATATTGTCAGCGGAGTTAGGGAGGAACAAGAGCATGACTGACATTACCCGCCGCTCGTTGATCACCTCTGGCGCAGCAAGCCTGGCCGCGGCGAACGTTTCGGTGGCGCGTCCAGGCGCGGGCGCCAGCAAAACAGGGATCCAGCTTGCGCACGTGATGTCGCCGGGACGGCCCGAGAGTTGGCAACTTTGGAAGCAACTGGGCGTGGATCACGCGATCGCTGGCGTCGGCGGATTGCTGGGCCGTATCGAACGCTCACAGTATGCCGACGCGCTGGCCAAGATGAAGGCCGAATACAACGCGGCGGGCATCGAAGTGGCGGGTGTAGAGAGCCATCCGGTACCGGCCGAGAAGATCAAATTGGGCGTCGCAGGCAAAGACGAGGAACTGGAGAACTACATCGCGGCGATCAAGGCTCTCGCCCAGGTGGGCATTCCGATGGTCTGCTACAACTGGATGGCCGGCCTGGGCTGGTATCGCACGAAGAAAGACGTACTGGAGCGCGGCGGGGCGTTGACCAGCGAGTTCACCAATGAGGCAGCCGAGGCGCAGGGACTGACCGAGTGGGGCACGATCAGCGAAGAGAAGATCTGGGACAACATGGTGTACTTCCAGAAGGCCATCATCCCGGTGGCCGAGAAGGTGGGCATCAAGATGGCGCTGCATCCGGACGATCCGCCGCTGTCGCCGCTGCGGGGTATTGGCCGGATTCTGACCTCGGCGAAGAACTTCGAAAAGGTGATGCAGATTGTGCCGAGTCCAATCAACGGCGTGACGTTCTGCCAGGCCAACTTCATCGCCATGGGCGAGAATGTGTACGAACTGGCGAAGAAGTGGTGCACGCAGAAGAAGGTGTTCTTCGTTCACTTCCGCGACATCCAGGGCACGGCAAAGAGCCTGCGGGAGACCTTCCACGACAACGGTCCGACCGATATGGCGCGGCTGATGCGGGTCTATCATGAATCGGGATTCAACGGCCCGATGCGGCCCGACCATGCGCCTGTGCTGGCCGGTGAAGGCAACGACCGGCCGGGGTACATGGTGCAGGGCAATATCTTCGCGTTCGGCTACATGCGCGGAATCCTGGACATGATCCAGTCACCGAAGGCATAGGCCAGGAAGCCCGGGGGAGTTCGTTTGGTCAGCGCTGGCCAATAACCGACAAAACGTATTTAGCGGCTTCAATGCCGCGGTACTGCGCCTCCTCGAAGAGTGACAGGCCGCTCAGGTCCGTGTTGGCGAAGGCCAGTCCGGACGACGGTTTGCAGAGCGCGAGTCTCGCCGGATTCGTGAGAAACCCGGGCGCGGGGCGCGGCATGGCGTGCCCGATGCGAAAGATGTCCACTCGCTCGACGCAGGTGCGGATATCGGGATGGGCGCGTTCGAGATCGGCGAAGATGCGGTCACACCAATAGCGCCAATCGCCGCCAAGCAAGATTCGCCGCTGGTCGAGGGCGCTGCTTTGACTCAACGCCCAGTAGAAAGTCCAGACGGTCTTCGGGATGTGCGTGCGCAGCGATTGATGAGTGGCGACAACGTAACCGAGCGCGGGCGAGTTGTAGATGACGTTATCCCATGCCGGCTCGAGGCCCTTTTCAGCGGGCCAGCGGGCCATTGTGAGGTTTGCGACCAGCCAGGGGGCCGACTCCAGGGGATAGGCAGGTGGTTGCGGAGAGACCACCCAGCGGGCCAGCCAGGTGGGCGCGGCCCAGATGACGGTTTCCGCTTCATAGAGCGTGTCGCCTGCCTGGACCCGCCAGCGATTGCCTGCGCGCTCAATCCTGCTTACCATGACGCCGGTGCGGATGTTCGGCTGGACCCTGGAAGCGATGCCGCGGGCCAGCCAGGCGTTGCCCTCGGGCCAAGTGAGCGGACCGTGTTCCTCGGATTCGCGGGCGGCGAAGTAGTGCAGGCCGGCGAAGGCGCTGACGGCATCGATGCCTGTGCCATAGTCGTCGCGGGTTGAATAATCGGCGAGCCAGCGAAGGCATGGCGAAAAGAAGCCCTCGTGGTGCATCCAATCCGAGAGCGTGAGCCGGTCCAGGGCGGCGTGCGCGGGCTTCAGTTTTCTAATGCCCTGTTCCAACGGAATGGTGAATGCGCCGGAGGCACGGAGTTCGGCAACGCGGGCGAAGAACCGATCGAACTGCCGGATGTCGTCCTTGGTCAGACCGACGTGGGGTTCGAGACCCTCCTGCCAGCGGCCGTGGATGAAGAGCCGTTCCTGCGGGGAATGGCAGAGCCAGCGCTCGTCCCAAACGCCGTTCCGGAAAAGTCCGAGTTCCTCGCAGAGCAGGCGGACGTAACGGGAGTTGGGCGACGGGACTGGAAGGTAGTGGGCGGCCCAGGGGTAGCGGGTGATTTCGTTTTCACCCGCCCTGGAATTGCCTCCGGACTCGGATTCCATTTCAAGAAGCACGAAGTCCTTGAAGCCGGAGCGGTTCATCCACCAGGCAGCGGACAGACCGGCGATTCCCCCGCCGACGATGACGGCAGGGACGCGGACAGTCCGTTTGGTTGGGGAAGGCTGGGCGCGGTCGCGGATCTGGTGGCCGCGATCCTGGGATTCGAGAACGAAACCGCCTTTGAGCGGCCGTTCGGCCTTGACGGTCATGCCGAGCAGGGCCGGGGCCACCTGGCGGCGGGTCAATTTCAACGGACGATCTCCCTCCACTCCTGGTCGTAGTAACGGACCAAAACCTGATCGTTCAGGCGGTTCACCTCGGTCGGGACGGGAGCGAGGTCGGGCGGAAACTCAAACAGGGCGTGCATTTGCGAGACGGTGAGGAAGCGCAAGCCTTGGGGGAGTTGGCCGCCCGGCGACCAGTCGTTACGGGACGCCAGGACGAAACCCCACTCGCCGAACGACGGGACGTAGGCGTGATAGGGAAAAGTCTTCAGGCCGGCTGCCTTGAGCGTTTCGACGATGCACCAGTAACTGCGGCGGGCGAACATGGGCGAGGTGGATTGGACGACGGCGAGGCCGCCTTCGCTGAGGGACCGGCTGAGCAGGCGGTAAAAGGCAGTGGAGTAGAGCTTGCCAAGCGAGTAGTTGTTGGGATCTGGAAAGTCGATGATGGCGACGTCGAAGAGTTCGCGCGACTGCTGAAGCCAGGGGAAGGCGTCGGCGTTGACGACCTTCACCTTGGGCGAACTGAGCGAATCCCGGTTCAGTGAGCGAAGCAGCGAATGGGACTTGAAGAGACGGGTCATCTCAGGGTCGAGATCGACAAGAGTGATGGACTCCAGGCCCGGGTATTTCAGCAGTTCACGGACCGCCAAGCCGTCACCGCCACCAAGGACGAGAGCGCGGCGCGCTCCGGGCCGCGATGCCATTGCGGGGTGGACAAGCGATTCATGGTAGCGGTACTCGTCGCGGGAACTGAACTGGAGGTGGCCGTTCAGGTAGAGCCGGTAATCCTCTTTCCAGCGAGTGAGGGCGATTCGTTGATAGGGCGTAGTGCGCGTGAGCACGACATCGTCGGCATACAGCGCGGCGTCGGCGGTATCGGTGATGGTCTGGCCAAAGAACATGCCGCCGGTGAGCAGGGCGATGACCGCGATGCTGGCGAATCGCTGGGCCGAGGCGCGGGGCAACTGATCACGAAAAAGAAACGTTGACCAGAGGGCGACTCCGGCGTTGATGAGTCCGAACAACATGGCGCTGCGGACCAGGCCCATGTGTGGGACCAGCAGGAGCGGGAACAGCAGCGATGCGCCGAGCGCGCCGAGGTAATCGAAGGTGAGGACGTTGGCGACGAGTTCCTTGAACTGGAAGCGCTCCTTCAGGATACGCATGAGCAAGGGGATCTCGAGTCCCACAAGGATGCCGATGGCGATCACCATGAGATAGAGCAGCAGGCGAAAGCCGGTGGTCCAGGTGAAGGCAAGGAAGAGGATAGTAGAGGAGAATCCGCCGAGCAGCCCGACCATGAGTTCAACGGTGATGAAGCGCGACACGAGGAAGCGGTCGATGAACCGGGAGAGCCAACTGCCGATTCCCATGGCAAACAGGTAGCTGCCGATGATGGTGGAGAACTGGAGGACGGAGTCTCCGAGCAGATAACTGGCCAAGGCTCCGGCGATGAGTTCGTAGATCAGGCCGCATGCGGCGATCAGGAAAACCGAGAGAAAGAGAACAAACGCCATGGCGTGATTCGGAACCGGGCCGGGGCCAGGCGCCGGGGGCCGAGCCTAGTGGACGGCCGAGGCGACGATGATGGCGATGCCCAGGGCCATGAGTCCGGCAAAGATGGCCAGAGCCGTGTTGTTCTTCTCGACGATCTCCTTCCAGAGGTCATAGGGAGTGATCTTATCCCAAAGGGCAAAGGAGACAACCAGGATGACGACGCCCAGGACGGCATAGACGATCGCGTTGATAAAGGCGCTCAGGTGGAATTCAAAGTTCATGGCGGTTCACTTTCCTCCGAACCAGCGCGGCAGAAAACCGTAATGGGAACGGTAGACGCCGGGGTTCTCGCGGACGGATTTCGGGACGTTCTTGACCTCGGAATACGAGGTGGCGGAGAGGCCATACCACTGGCCGGCAGCGAGGCCGCCGAGCATCAGCAGGCCGTAAACGGGATACGAGAACAGTTTCATTCGTCGTCATCGCCTCCAGCGGAAGAGTAGTCGGACTCCATCCAGCGCTTGCCCTCGAAGGCGGCGGCGCGGACGGAGGTGATGATGGGCGGGATGATCAGGAAGGGCAGGATGAGCCAGAACAGCCATGTTGTGGGAACATCGCGTTTGACCGAGATGGAGTAGTTGAAGCCCCTGGGCAGTTGGCTGAAGCCAGAAGCGGGGGTCTCCATTTCGGGTTCGATGCGGAGATAGTAACGTCCGCCGGGAACGCGGGGGATGGTGGCCGAATCCGAGCGCGAGCCTTCCGACCAGGAGCCGTCGGAGTCCACACCATGGTAGTAGCTCACTTCGCGGCCGAAGTCGTAGCCCTGGCCGGTGGACTCGTTGATCA
>Ga0116171_10005874_pt1 | contig 10704 bp, 7 predicted proteins | sample AD_JPNHW2_MetaG_FD_89798 | JGI IMG/M metagenome (GOLD analysis project Ga0116171, IMG submission 89798) | Active sludge microbial communities of municipal wastewater-treating anaerobic digesters from Japan - AD_JPNHW2_MetaG | ecosystem: Engineered > Bioreactor > Anaerobic > Digestate | place...
CGGTCAACAGCGAGAATAGCTTTCAAAGTCTGGCTCCCAACACGGCAGCAGTTACACAGGAGGCTGCTCAAACCGATGCGCCGCAGCAGCAGACAGTCAATAGCGACGTGCCAGCCGGGAACACGGATGCCCCCGCGCAGGAAACGGCCGCGCCCGGATACAACGGCTAACGATGTGTTAACGTGCAAGGAGGAGGACACATGAAGGTTTTATTGCTGAATGGAAGCCCCCACGAACACGGAACCACCCGGCGCGCGCTGGATGAAATGAAGAAAGTTTTCGCGGACCATGAGGTTGAAACAGAAATCGTTACAGTTGGTAATAAAGCGATCCGTGGCTGCATTGCCTGCAACCGCTGTGACGGTCGTTGCCGTGCCTTTGACGACGAGGTAAACGCGACGCTTGAGAAGATGGAAACATCGGACGCGCTGGTGATTGCTTCCCCGGTCTACTTCGCCTCTCCGAACGGTACGCTGATTTCCTTTCTGGACAGGATGTTTTACGCGGGCGACGGGGACGCTGTTTTTGCGGGGAAACCCGCCGCGTGCGTTGTGTCCGCTCGGCGTGCCGGCACGACGGCCAGCCTGGAAGCACTCTATAAGTACCCGATGATTAACGGCATGCCTGTCGTATCCTCCAGTTACTGGCCAATGGTGCATGGTTCCAACCCATCGCAGGCAGAAGAAGACGCAGAAGGGATGCAGGTTCTTCGCAATTTGGCGCATAACCTGATATGGATGATGCGCTGTATCGAGCAGGGACGTCAAAATGGGATTCCTTTTCCGTCAGGGGAAGCCCCGGGATGTCACACAGACTTTATCAGAACATAAAAAGTGCGCCCCCGTTTTCGGGGGCGCCGGTTCATGATGAACTGATTTACAGCAATCCGGTTAGGGTGCGGGCTACGGTAGCGGTAGCCTGCGGAGCGTCGGCCAGAATGCCCGTCGCCTGCAGGAAGATGACCAGAATACCCAGCAGTGCCACATAAAGTGCGAACCAGTTGAGCGATATTTTGGTGATGATCCGCAGCATGAAACGGATGGCCAGATAGCCGCTGAGTCCCGCGACGACTACGCCGACGACAACGGATATTATATCACCGGACTGAGCCTGAGACAGCGCGCCGCCTTTGTATGCGTCGTAGCCTTCACTTAAAAAGCTGGCCAGAATGGCGGGCATGCTCATCATAAAGCTGAATTTGGCCGCGCTTTCACGATCCAGGCGGGAGGCGACGCCGCCAAAGATGGTAGAACCGCTGCGGCTGACGCCCGGAAGCATCCCAACGACCTGCATGCAACCCATGGTAATCGCGTGCTGAATGCCCACCTTGTCGGTCACCAACTGGCGCTGTTCATTGCGTGTCGCCAGCCATTGCGTAAGCATCAGCAGCAAGCCGGTCAGCAGGAAACTGACGCCCAGCAGACCGTTATGGGTTTCCAGATAATCCAGCTGATCGCCAAGCAGTAGTTTGGCAAACAATGCCGGCAGTGAAGCAATAATCAACAACAAGAGCGTGGGATTCTTGATGGGATGGCGCAGCATGGCGATCCAGTCGCGCCAGAAAACCACCAGCACGGCAACCAGTGTGCCCATGTGCAACAGAATGTTAAAGAGCAACTGATTTTCAAACCCGGTTTGGAATAGCGCCTGGAACAGGTTGAGATGCCCGCTGGAAGAGATGGGCAAGAACTCGGCTAACCCCTGGATCAGACCCAAAAACGCGGCAAGCAGGACTTTCATGGATCAACGTCCTTTCCTGTATGGTTCAATCTCGCATAGTATACACCAGAACCAGTGGCTTTGTCACGATCCGGACGCGTTTTTAAGCTGTGGATGTAACCGTTTTACAATATCGCATCCCGGGAGGAATGAAATGATTCAAAAAATCGGAGCCTGTATTTTCGCCTTCCTGCTGCTTGCCGCAAGCCCGACAGTCCGCGCGGAGACGGTGAAACAAAATCCGCAGACGGAAGTGAAGGCGTTCTTTCTGAATGTGGGCAAGGCGGATGCGGCACTGTTTTCACTGAATGGCAAGTGGTTTCTGGTGGATACCGGCACAAAGGACAGTGCGGATACGATGATGAGCATGCTGGAGGATTACGGCGTAACGCAATTGGATGGCATTCTGATTACTCACACTGACAAGGACCATGTGGGTGGCCTGAAACCCCTGTTAAAGAGCGGTATGCCTGTTGCCATGCTGTATGCGCCCACGTATTCGGTGGACAGCGTGGAGGATCATCCCGTTTGGACGGCCGCGGAGAAATATGGGGTGCCGTTCCGCTGGTTAAACGCGGGGGACACCGTAACAGTTGATGATTCCGTTTCTTTTTTCGTACTCGGTCCGATCAGCAGGGACGCGGAAACTGAAAACAACAACTCGCTGGTGCTTCGTTTGAAAACTCCGCAGGGAGACATGCTGTTAGCCGGCGACATGGAATTACCGGAAGAAACAGAACTGTTGGCCGCAGGTGTGATCCAACCTGCCGCGGTATTGAAAGTAGGCCACCACGGAGCGGACGACGCAAGCGGCGAACCCTTTCTGTATACAGTCAAGCCTCAAATTGCCGTTATCTCCACAGACCCGGAAGAAGATGATCGAACGCCGGACCCGAAAGTCATTCGGCGATTATGGAATATCGGCGCGGAAGTGTTTTCCACCTATCAGGCCAGTTGCTGTGTGGAGGTTACCCTGCGGGACGGCAACGCAGTAGGTCGGCTGGTTAACGGTTCTGCCCGTTGAACGTTATAGCGTATACCATAGATACGACATCATAATAAAGCGCGGCGAACCGTTTTGGTCTGCCGCGCTTTTATGAAGCTTTTACTCAGCAAGGTTTGCAACGATACCCAACAAGCCCGGGCCGGTATGGATGGCCAACACGGGGCTGACCGGACGGATAAAACTGGAGGCAATGCTTAACGACTGTTTCAGTTTTTCCAGCAAACTTTCCGCCTCTTCCTCCGCCTGCCCGTGAACCACCGTAAGGTTGATACGGTTTTTACCGAAGCGACGGACTACCTCCTGCGCCATGGTTTCCACCGCGGCTTTATAGCCGCGTGCTTTAGACAGCGTCTGGTAGACGCCCTCATCGTTAATATAGATAATCGGCTTAATCTGCAGCAGGCTGCCGACCACGCCTTCCACAAGACCGATGCGTCCGCCCTTGCGAAGATACTCCAGCGTTCGGATTACAAACATGCCCAGCTGGGAGGAGCGAACCCGTTTCGCTTTTTCCACCGCCGTATCGGGATCGTCGCCCGCTTCAAGCGATTCGGCGGCGGCAAGCACCATCAGGCCCAGTCCCGTGGACAGGGTAAGCGAATCCACTACCCGGATGTTCATGCGGTCCCGGTAATCCTCTGCGATCATTCGCACCATGTTGAACGTGCCGCTTAACCCAGAAGAAATGCAGACGTGTACAATGTCGGTAATCCCCTCGGCGGCTAAACGGTCGTATAAACCGCTTACATCCTCCGGCAGGGGAAGGCTTGTTTTTGGCAACTCCGATTTCAGCAGTTCATAAAGCTGCTCCTGGCTTAACTCAACCCGATCGCGGTATTCCGCGTTCTGGCATACAATTCGCAGCGAAACCATATGGATATGGTGCTGTTCCAGTTGCGCATCGCTCAGATCACAGGAGGAATCCGTTACGATAGCGATTTTGGACAGATCAGACATACGCGTGCTCCTCCTCAGGTGTGCCGGATGAATCCGGCATCCATTTTATTATAACACTTCACAGCGTACCGTCAACGACGGGGGTGTATTTTCGGAGAAGGTTTCACGATTTGTTCACGTTTTTGCTGTAACGAAAGTCACAACTTACTTCCCTCGGTTGACAAAGCGGTAACAGGCGGTTACTATTTAACATGGTTTTTTATGGGTTTCAGGATAAAACACATCGGAGGCGAAGCGGCGGATGATATCCAATGTAATGGGAACGACCGGGAGCCGCATACGGTTCAATCGAATCATGGGGACAGTGGCGATCGTCATTCTCCTTACGGTTCTCACGCTTCTTCCTGGTTTTTCACGGGCTTATGCCGCGGGCAATCCGGCGTCGATAGCAGGCTCTGCCGGGGAAGCGGGCGGCGGGGTAAGCGTTGCGATTGCTTCCGTGGATACCCAGCTTTCCACGCAAACGGCTCAGGACGGAAGCTTTACATTTGCCAATCTGGCCGCGGGAGATTACACCGTATATGTACCGCTGCCTCAGGGCCAGAAACCCGCGGCGGATTCGCAGTGGCAGGTTTCGCAGAAGGGCGACATGCTGTGGCTTTCGATTACTGTGAAAGCCGGAGAAACCGCCAGGTTGCCAGCGATACAGTATGCGGCCGACGTGCCGGAGGGGCAGACGGCACAAATTGCAGTAGCCGCTTTTATGGACAGCAACCAGAACGGCACTCGCGGACCCTATGAACGTGCCATCGCGGGCGTGGTTTTCGAGGCGGTCGACGCAACAGATGCGACCGGCGCCGCGGCAGCCACCGTGACGACCGATGCGAATGGAAGCGGCACGCTGGCGGGGCTTATGCCAGGGCAATATGTGCTGCGCGTAACGTTGCCGGACGGCTACCTTTTTACCGTAGCGGCGGAAGGATGGAGCCTTGGAAACGGCTGCGTCAGCAATTCCAACGCGCTCACGGCGGTTTCATCGGCCATTACGCTCACAGCGGGCCAAACGGCGGAGGCGGGGGCAGGCGCGATCCCGGTCGGGTCGTTCTCTGGCCGCGTGTGGAGCGATATCAATAACGACGGGGTGATGCAGGCGGATGAACCCGGCGTAGCCGATGTTGCCCTGACGCTGACCGGCAGCAAGACTGGCGCCAACTATACCTGCACGTCGGATGCGAACGGAAACTATCGCTTCGACCTGCTTTTTGACGACACCTACAATTTTTCCGCATCCCTGCCGGACGGATACCTGTTCGCCCGTTATTCGCAGACGGGCGGGGACGCGCGTTCCGTATTCACCACCGAGGGCACAACCGCTAGCCGGCAGTTTATTGTGACCGGCGCCCAGAATGTGACGGATAAAAACGTGGGCGTTGTGCAGAAGGCAACGCTTAGCGGTATTGCCTTTCTGGATGTGAATTACAACGGCGTATACGATCAGGGCGAACCCCCGTATGCGGGTGTTACGCTGGAAGCGATTAAAAATTCCAATGATAAGTCTATGGGGAAAGTCGTAACCGATGAAGACGGAACCTATTCATTTAACACGCTTCGCGGCGGGGATTATCGGCTGCGGGCCATTTTGCCCAACGATGGCAGCATCTTTACCACTGTTCCCGCAGCGCAGAACGAGACGACCAATCCTTTTGCCGCGAAGGAAGGCCGCCGCGAGAATACCATACCATCGGTAACGCTCGCAAACGGCGCCACTACGCAGGTTTGCGTGGGCGTCGCAATGGGAGGTACCATCTCCGGTACGGTATTCTTCGATAAAAAGTACGATGGCGTGCAGGATGGCGCGGACAACGCGGCGTCCGGCGTAAAAGTCCAGCTGGTAGACAGCCAGGGAAACCTCGCGGGGTCTGCCGCCAGCAACGCGAACGGCCATTACACGCTGGAAGGGATTATGCCGGGTGAATATACGGTCCGGTTCCAGCGCAAGGATGGATATGCGTTTTCGCGCTATCGCCCGGATCAGGACAATGGCAATGATGTAAGCGCGCTGGCCAAAGATGGTTTTGGGGAAACACAGCCCATCGCAGTAGCGATGGGGCAGACGATTGAACAGGTCAACGCGGGGATGCTTCCATCTTCCACATTGACGGGTGTATTCTTTAACGACCTGAACGACAACGGTTTACGGGACGAAGGGGAAGGCGGTTTTACCGACGGAAGCGTACGGTTGCTTTCCGAGGATGGGGAAATCGACCTGACTTCACCCGTTGCTGAGGATGGCGCCTATTTCTTCGATGGCGTGATGCCCGGCAACTATACGGTAACGTTCCTGTTACCGGATCATGCGACGATCGCAAAAGTAGCCGATGGTGGAAACACGCTGGATGCGCAGGGCAAGGAAAATGTGCTGAAGGGGCTCACGGTTGAGTCCGGAAAAGCGTACGAAGCACCGCTGGTGGGCGCTGTCACGTTGGGCTCCTTTGAAGGAATCGCCTACCATGACCGCAACGGAAACGGCGAAAAGGATCAAGGGGAAGAAACCCTGAAAGGGGTAACCGTAACCTGCACCCCCGCCGATTCGGCGCTTCAGGGCGGTCAGGCAGTAACGGAGGAGGATGGCGCTTACTCCATTACCGGGCTGAGACCTGGGCAGTATACGCTACGGATTCAGCTTCCGGAGGGGTACATTTTCTCCGGCAACCTGACAAAGAGCGGAATCACACTGGATACGACTGGTGACGCAAGCGTCAGCTGCCCGTGGGCAGCACTGGTCAACCGCGAAAGCAACATGATCGGGGCGGTGAAACCCGCCACGATAACCGCTTCCATTTGGCTGGATGAAAACCGGAACGGAACGCACGCGGAGGATGAGAGCTTCGTAAGCGGTCTGAAGTATGAGCTCTACGACGAGGAGGAAGAAGAGGTGGTGAAAACCGCCACTTCCGACCAGAGTGGCGACGTGGCGTTTACCGATGTGCGCCCCGGGACTTATACGCTGCGGTTTACGCTGCCCGCGCAGGCGCAGCCTGCGGAAGGCAAGAGCGACTTCACGCTGGACGGCTCCATGCTCTCCCGCGGCGGTATTACCGTGACCGAAGGGGAAACGGCCGCGAACCTGACTGGCGGGCTGGTTTCCTACACCAGCGTCGGTGGCACGGTCACGTTGGACGAGAACGGCACGCATACGCCGCAGACGGGCGTGGAAGTGGCGCTGTATGATGGCGACGGAGATCAACCCCTGCAAACAACGACGACGAACGAACAGGGTGTTTATCGTTTTGACGGGTTATGGCCGGACACCTATCGGATTACGGTGAAGCAGCCTGACAGTACGATCTTCGTTCGCCCGGGGGACCCCAATTACGCGGATGGCGCATCCATCGTTGCCAAATCTTCTGACGGGCTGGGTATCAGCGACCCGTTCACGGTACAGATGGCGAAACATCAGCTGTCGCTGAACGTGATCCTGATTAAACCCGCGCGGGTAGGCGATCAGGCATGGCTGGATACCAACCAAAATGGCCTGCTGGACTATGGCGAACCTACGATCAACGGGGTAACGGTTGAACTGCTCTCCGACGGCGTCGTCGCTTATTCCACCCAAACGAACGAATGGGGATATTATGAATTTCCGGATGTGTATCCGGGTACGTATACGTTGCGGGCAAAGGCTTATCCGGCGCTGACGATCACAAAATCCATGCCGGCTCTTCGGGTGATTTCCAGCTGCCTCGTCAGTGGGGATGGTACCAGCGCGGAAAGCGATCCGTTCAGCGTGGAAAGCGGCACGAAGAATTTCGATTACGACATGGGCTACCAGTTGCCAGATGGGGCTACGATGCCTTCCGAGATTCAAACAGGCGCAGTACAGCAATGGCCCGCGCCTGCGCAGGATGCGAAGTGATCGTATATCAACGCAGGCATCCGGCCTGATGATTCACAGGGAACGCCCCACCGCGGATTTCTTCCGCAGCGGGGCGTTCCCTTCGTTGTCAGCATCTTTCACAGAAAGGCGGATTTTTTCGCCCGGCGTGATGGGCTCGGCACTCGTCGCAACGACCATGTTTGTGGCACTTTGCGGAACAGGGGCAACAGAGAAAAGTCTGTGAGACCTGAGAAGCGCGGATGACCTGGATATGATTCTCCTTGAGCAGGGAGGCTGTCAGCCCGTCGCCATCCGTAAGCGTGCCGGTAAAGGTGCCATCGTATCTAACGCCGGACCCACAGGAGGGGCTGCGATCCTGTAAAACAGCGCAGGAACAGCCCAACAGCCGGGCGACGCGCAGTGCCTCATCAGCACCTTTCCGGTAAGCTTCGGTGACATCTGCGCCTGAACGGGTGACTATGCGATCATTCTGTATTTCCGCAGGTTCACGTGGCGTTGCGAGCCCACCGTAGATTTCCGGGCAGAAGGGCACCAATACATGCTCTTTACCAAGGGCTATAACAGCATCGTTTGGCACGCTGCGACCATCATAGCGGCAGGGTAAACCCAACAAACAGGCACTGACCAGAATCTTCATCAAACCCCTCCTGACTGTAAACATTATAGCATCAGTTCCGGGAAAATACCCATAATGATCATACAGAAGGCCTGCACAGGTTCGATTAGACTTTCTCAACTTGACACGTTGATAGGCCCGTGATATTCTTTACCTGTTTGGGGTTGTTGAAATGCTCCTTCAGATGTTGACAGGGCTCGATTTTTACCCGCAGGAGGCTACGCTTACGTCATGGAGGCAGGCATGAAGAAGCGATATTTGCTGTCGCAGGTAATAAAGACGGTTTTCCAGTGCTTACTGTATGTTTCTCTGTTTATAGCTTTCTTTTTACCACTGTCCACTACAAACCCTCAGATTATCAATATGAGCCGTACCGCAGCCACAACGATGGCTACCTTTACGGTTCTGTTGCTGATCCTGACGTATGTATACGGCGGATATGAACTCGGCGCTAAAAAGGCGCGCTCGGTTTTCGCCTCGATTGTGATTACTATCCTCCTGACGGACATCATTACGTATCTGCAGTTACAGATCATGAACGTTAACAAGGCGAACAATTCCCGCCTGATCCTTTTCGGGGGGGACTTTTGGCTGTTGCTGATCGCTATCCTGATCCAGATCAGCCTGATTTATCTGTTCGTCATGCTGGGTTACCGTATTTACTTCCGGATCAATCCGGCGGAGAAATGCTGTATTATTACCGCTTCACAGGAGCAGGCGGAACATATCGCCCAAAAAATCGCCACATTCCGCCAGAAGTATAAATTGTGCGACGTGCTGCATTTCGAATGTGAAGATGTAGAACAGACGATATTAGATAACGACGTCGTGTTTCTGGCAGGAATCCCCGACACGGAGGAAGCACAGCTAAAATCGTTCTGCTACCAGAACGGGAAGACAATCTATCTGCAGGCGGAACTGGAAGACGTGATTGCTTCCTCTTCTCAGCAAAATGTGATTGATGATACGCTGTTCTTATATATCCACCGCGCGGAACCCTCGCTGATGCAACGGTTCGTGAAACGTATTTCCGACATCGTGATCAGCCTGCTGGGGCTGATCGTAACCAGCCCGCTGATGCTTCTGGCAACGCTGATGATCGCTTTTTCACACAACGGCCCGATATTCTTCAAACAAAAAAGAGCAACGATTGGCGGACGGGTGTTTAAGATCATCAAATTCCGGACGATGTATCAGGATGCGTGTGACGCGGCGGGACAATCCGCCTGTGAGGACGATGAGCGAATTACCAAGGCAGGTCGTTTTTTACGAAAATATCGGATTGACGAGTTGCCCCAACTTTTTAATGTGCTCAAAGGAGATATGAGCATCGTTGGTCCTCGTCCGGAAATGTTAGAGAACGTAGACCGCTATACGCAGGAAGTGCCGGAGTTTGAGTACCGGAAACAAATGAAAGCCGGGCTGACGGGGCTGGCGCAGATTGATGGCAAGTACAACACCACACCCCGGGATAAAGTCATTCTGGACCTGTTCTACATCGAAAACTTTTCTCTGATGCTGGATATGAAGATGATTCTTCGCACGGTCACGATCTTTTTCCGCCGGGACAGTACAGAGGGTTTTTCTTCGGAGAAACAGATGATTTGCCCGCTGATGCGCACCAAGGCTCGGGCATTGAAAGAGTCGGTGCCGACCAGCGCTCCCACACGAGAAATTAATAAGAAGACGGTAAGAAAGCCCACTCCTCCTGCGGTTGATAAACCGGCAGAGTTTATACGGGAAAACATACCCAATGAAACAATCATGGAGAATACCAATCGCCTGGAGGAAGCGCTGCCCCGATGGGATGGAGAGACCGCGCCGAACGGTCTGCAGGAAGAACCGCATCCTGCAAAGGAGGGGTCGCCCGCTACGGAACTGCTGTCCGGTGCACACGCGGCGCTTTAAGATAAAGCTGGATGGAAAGGGAGAAAGAAATGGACAAAACGTTATTGATTCTTGCGGCTGGAATGGGGTCACGCTATGGCGGCAACAAGCAGGTGGATGGGATGGGCCCGCATAACGAAATCCTGCTGGAATATTCGGTTTACGATGCTATTCAGGCCGGTTTTAACAAGGTAGTCTTTATTATCAAACATGAATTTGAAGAGCGGGTGCATCAGCTGATTGGCGATCAACTCAGCCGTAAAGTGAAAGTGGAATATGTCTTTCAGGAACCGGAAACTATGCCTGGCTGGTATTCCATTCCCACAGGCCGTGTCAAACCGTTCGGCACAGTTCATGCCATGCTTTGTGCCAAGGATGCGATCCATGAACCTTTTGCGGTTATCAATGCCGATGATTATTATGGTCGCCCGCCCTATGCGCTGATCAGCAAACGAATCGGCAGCCTGAAACCGGAACGGGAAGCCTGTATGGTCGGGTATTATCTGAAGAATACGGTCAGCGAGAACGGACATGTAACCCGCGGTGTCTGCGAAACCTCCGCGGAGGGCAAGCTGAAAAGCGTAACCGAGACCTATAAAATTCAGCCTTTCCCGGATGGGACGATCCGCGACACCAATGCCGATCCAAACGGTGTGATCCTGAACCCGAACAGTCTGGTGA
>Ga0116171_10005875_pt1 | contig 10704 bp, 10 predicted proteins | sample AD_JPNHW2_MetaG_FD_89798 | JGI IMG/M metagenome (GOLD analysis project Ga0116171, IMG submission 89798) | Active sludge microbial communities of municipal wastewater-treating anaerobic digesters from Japan - AD_JPNHW2_MetaG | ecosystem: Engineered > Bioreactor > Anaerobic > Digestate | place...
AATTATTGTGTCTGGCGGGAATGCTGATTTGCAGAAGCTTCCTTTTGGTCAGCGAGTTTGATTGACAGTCATTTTTTCCTGCCGGGTTGCTGACCTGACAAACCTTCCTTACGGCAAGAAAGGGTGATTGACTCGGTTATTTCCGGCGTGAATCCTTGCCTGTCAAAACTTCCTTTCGGTCAGCACGCCTGAAATAGGCTATCACCGGGTAGTGGTCTGAATACCTCACCTTGACAATATCAAAGTCAGTGCATTCTATCCCTTCGCTGTACAGGACATAATCTATCCTGTTTGGCGGGTACTTACCCCGGTATGTGAACCCGGCCCCGTAACCCGCCTCCACAAAGGCATCCTTCAGCCCGCGGCGCATGACGCGATACGTGTATGAAACGGGCGTGTCATTGAAGTCACCGGCCACAATCACAGGGTACGGTGATGACTCCATGTGCCTCCTCACCCGGTCAACCTGCAGGGCACGACTGGCAAATCCCTGCATCAGGCTCCGGTAAATACCTGAGATATTGTCCATTGAGCTCCCATTCTCCTCTCCGGTAATCTCATTGAGGAGGGTTCCCTCCACGCGGCGGAGGCGGAACGATTGCAGGTGATTGTTGTAAACCCGGAACGTATCGGTGTCAACAACGATATCACTGAAAATTGTCAGTGATGATGACCCCGGATGCACCACATCGCCCCTGTGTATGATAGGGTACCGCGAGATGGTTGCAATGCCGTAGCGGCTGGCCGTGCCACTCTTGATCAGCTTGAAATGAGTGTATCTTTTCTCCCCGAGGCTTTCCCTGAGCTTCCTCTCGCCAACGGCAGGATCACCCTTGACAAAATACTCCTGCACGCACAGAATGCCCGGATCCTCTTTCCTGAGAAGCTGGAGCATCTTGCTGTATGTGTTCTTTTCACCCGATTCATAAATATTGAACAGGCGCACGTTGTAGCTCATCAGCTTCAGGTCATGGTGCTCCTCGCGTCCCTGGTTTGTGAACCTGATGAAGTTGTGGATGTATCCTAATCCCGCCACCACGGCCAGGGCCGGTATCAGCGCATACCACTTCCTGAACAGGATCCAGACGATCACAATCACCAGGTTCGCGGCAGCAATGTACGGATATGCCAGTCCGAAAATCGCAGGGAAGGCAATTGTTGCAGGATTGAGGTAGATTGAAAGGTATGCCAGCAACAGGAGGAGGACAAGGAAGAAGGTGACCGCCAGCAGTATGTTTCGCGTGAAGCGCCTTATACCGCTACCCTTTTTTCTGGCTCTCGCTGAAGAGGATTGCTTTTTCTTCCTTCGTGAGACTGTCATAACCTCCTTTTGAAATCTTGTCGAGTATATGGTCTATCTCCTTCTGTCTCCCGGCTTTTGCCGTGTTATACTCAATGTCTGTCTTCGTCTTCCCCGCGTCAAAGGCGGCACCGGCTTTTTTGTATTTCACCTTCAGCCTTCTGCCGGGCTTGAAGAGATTAACAACAAAGTCGATGATCGTGTTTAACCATGCCCCAAAATCCCTGCCATTCCTGATGCCCTGACCGTATGCCAGTCCCATCAGTGCGCCCCCGATGTGGGCTATCTTGCCGCCGGTATTGACCGAGAAGTCAAATACTGAAGTTATAAGGAACGTCACCAGCGCCAGGTATTTCATCTTCACCCGTCCGAAGAAAAGCAGGTGCAGCTCAAGGTCCGGCAGGTAAACGGCAGTGCCTATGACCAGTGCCATCACCGAGGCTGAGGCACCCAGTGCTATTGATACATTCACCGCTGACGCGAAAGCCGGGAAGATATTGAAGACGATTATATAAAGCAGTGCCCCGGCCAGCCCCCCCATGATGTAAAGTGCCACCAGCTTGCGCTGATCGAGGTATGCCAGGAATATTTTTCCGAACCACCACAGCCACATAAGGTTAAAGAGCAAATGGATGAATCCCTGGTGGGTGAACATATATGTCAGGGGTGTCCATGGCTTGAGAGCCAGGGCGGTGGTGGAGGCCGGAACGGCAAGATTCGAAATCACCGCCGGTGCCAGCCCGGGACTGGCGGTAAGTACCCCGATGACTTCAATAATCTTAATTATCAGGAAAACGGCACCATTGATGTACATCAGCCGCGTGAGGGCTGTGCCATGTTTGAATGACCCCTTTATCTCGTCCCAGATGTTCATCAGTAAAGGGTTTTAGTGGTCTTCCGCCAGTATCTTATCAGGATATAGCCGAAGAGCATCCCGCCGAGATGTGCCGTATGGGCTATGCTGCTTCCCGGGCTTGTGATGGCCAGGTAGAGCTCTATGGCTGCATACCCTATGACAACGTATTTCGCCTTGACAGGTATGGGAGGAAATATAAACATCAGCTGTGTGTTTGGGAAGAGCACACCGAAGGCCAGAAGCACTCCGTAGACCGCTCCTGATGCTCCCACAACAGGAACATTGAGTATCGAGTTGAGCCTCCCCATATCCGGGTCGGTGAAGTTCTTGCCCTGGCTGACGGCATTGCTTCCGGCATCATAGACATACTGAAGCTGCTCGGGTGAGAGGATTCCCATCACCTTATTGTACTGGTACCACTGTACCAGTTCAAAGAAAAATGCGGCACCCAGCCCGGTCACCAGGTAATAGAGCAGGAACCGCTTTGGCCCCCATACCTGTTCAAGTATCCTCCCGAACATCCACAGGGCAAACATGTTGAAAAGCAGGTGCACGAATCCGCCGTGCATGAACATGTGCGTGACGATCTGCCATGACCGGAAGAACTCCGACTTCGGGAAATACAGCCCGAGGATGCCGTTCAGGTTGATGCCTGTCGTATACTTGAGAAGTTCATATAGCAGGAGCATCACCACATTTATGATGATGAGGTTTTTCACCACCGGGGGAGTTCCTGAGAGTATTCTGTTCATCTTGTTGTTTTCTCGTGTTTCAGACCGCAAATTTAGCCATTCTGACCGAAAATCAGCTGAATCTCCGGTCAAGCTCCTCAAGGGTGATTATATTCATCACCGTTTTGCCTGTGGGAGAGTAGTTTGGCATGGCACAGGCGAAGAGCATGTCAAAGAGTTCCTCCATCTCTGTATGCGTGAGCGGAGTTCCGTACTGTATGGCTGAAGCCCTGGCCATCGAGAGGGCAACACGTTCCCGTGCGCCTATGGAGGGATCGCCCATTGAATGTTTGTATTCGGCAATAATGGTCTCGAGCATCGACAGGGGGCTGGCATTACGGCTGTCAGCCGGGTGGCCGGTGATCGTTACTGTGCCCTCTTTTCCTGTCTTTATGTCAAAACCGAGCATCCTGAGCTGGTCGCTTATCTCTTCAATGATCACCATGTCGCCGGGGTTGAGTTCCGCCTCCACGGGGAAGAGCGACACCTGTGCCGGCCTCGGGCCGTCACCCAGCGAGGCCAGGTATCTCTCGTACAGCACCCTCTCATGTGCCCTGCGCTGGTCTATCATCATTATGCCGGATATGACCGGGCACATGATGTAGCGGTTCTTCACCTGGAAGAAACGGCGCTGGCCTGCGCTGCTGATGCCGTCTGCCGCACGGCCTTCTTCCCCCTGCCCGCCTCCCTCATAGCTGTCGTGCCCGGCGCCGGCCTGCTTCTCCCTGCCTTCAGCGCCGCTGCGGGCAGTGATTGTGAATAACGACTCCCAGTTGCGGGGGGTGTTGCGTTCAGCCTCCCACTTCCATTTTGTCTCAGGTCTCTGGTACTCGGTGCCCTCAAAGGGATTGAAGGTGTGGTCAACCTCTATCTGGGGCAGAGGCGGGGGAGGAGTATTCCCCATTATGACCGGTATCTCCACTGCGCCCTCAGGCCCGAAGTCGAGCGAGGGCACAACATTGAACCGGCCCAGCGCCTCACGGACCGAGGCCAGCATGATCTGCCAGACGGATCTCTCGTCTTCAAACTTGACCTCAGTCTTGGTTGGATGGATGTTGACGTCAATTGTTGCCGGGTCGGCGGTCATGTAAATAAAATATGCCGGCAGTGTGTCAGGGGGAAGGAGGCCCTGGTAGGCTTCAAGCACCGCCCGGTGAAGGTACGGGTGCCTGATGAACCTGTTGTTCACGAAGAAAAACTGTTCACCGGCAGAGCGGCGTGCGTTTTCGGGCTTGCCCGCGAACCCGCTGACAGTGACTATTGAGGTGGAGGTCTCAACGCTGACAAGGTTCTGGTTATAGTGCTTCCCGAAGAGCCCCACGATACGCTGACGATGGTTTCCCGCCGGCAGGCGGTAGATCTCCTGGTCATTGTGGGTCAGGTTGAACCGTATCTCAGGGTGAGCCAGCGACACACGCTGGAACTCGGTAATAATATGTCTGAACTCGGTGGTGTCTGATTTAAGGAACTTGCGGCGTGCGGGGACATTGAAGAAGAGGTTCCTGACGCTGAAGACTGATCCTGCGGCGCAGGAGCAGGGTTCCTGCCTGGTAACCCTCGAGTTGTTTATCTCCACGAGGGTTCCTGCTTCGTCTTCTTCGCGCCTTGTGCGCAGTTCTGTCATGGAGACTGCCGCTATTGAGGCCAGCGCCTCGCCGCGAAATCCTTTAGTAGTGATGGTGAAGAGGTCGTCAGCAGATGAGATCTTTGAGGTGGCATGTCTTTCAAAAGAGAGGCGGGCGTCGGTCTCGCTCATGCCGCAGCCGTTGTCTATCACCTGCACGAGGGTGCGTCCCGCATCGCGGATGACGACGCTTATCTCCGTGGCTCCTGCGTCAACGGCGTTCTCGGTCAGCTCCTTGACCACCGATGCGGGGCGCTGGATGACTTCGCCGGCCGCTATCTGGTTGGCGACGGAGTCGGGCAGGAGCTTGATAATGTCACTCATCCGGGTAGTTTAGAAGCGAAGATAGATATAAACTATAAGGGCAATAATGATGAGGATGACCAGGAGTCTTATTGTGTTTTGTTTCCTGACCCTTTCCTGTCTTCTGGGGAAGTAGTTTTTCATGTCGCCCCGCATGATCTTTGTGCGGTAGGGTTGGCGGGCTCTGTTCTCCGGAGCTTCAGCTGAGGAGGATTCTGCTCCTTCCGAAGCTTCAGAGGAGGAGAGTCCTTCTCCCGGAGTGTTCTTCCCCTCATCCTGTTTACCGCGCTCCTTTTCCCATTCCCTGCGGCGTTGTTCAAGCTCCTCCTTTACCGGGTCATAGTAGCGGGGGATATAGTTAAAGCCTCGCGGTTTATTCTGTTTGAAGAAACTCGGTATTGCCATAGTGGTCTTTTTGCAAAAGTAGTAAGAAAACCCTTAACGGGGAAGCAGTGATTGCCTGACTGTGGCTTCAGGTTATACTCTTTTTGATTACTTTTGAGAGACTAAATCTGTTACCTGAACCATGAAGATACTTGTCGCCCATGCGGGGATGTCCGGGCTGTCAGCCAGTGTGGCTGAACGTGTGGCCCGGGTGTTGACCGGCCTGGGTGCGGATGTGACCCTGTTACCCATGTCAGGGGTGACAACGGTGAAGGGTTATTCGGCTGTCGTTGCCGGTTGCCAGGAGCAGGGTGGAGGATGGGTTCCTGAGGCGATGGAGTTTGTAAGGCACAACCAGGCAGCGCTGAATAAAAAGCCTTTTGCTATTTTCACAGTCATTCCCTCCCTTGGTTCGGCGAAGGGTGCTGAGTCACACATGGTGATTTTGCAGTACACGGCCCATGTGCGGGGTATGGTTCATACCATCAGTGAAGGTTTCTTCAGCGGTGATGCTGAAAAAAAGGATTCATCACAGCCCGGTGAGCGGTCAAGGTTCAAGCTGCGTCTCTTGCTTGGCCTGCTTCGTGAGGCTGAAACACGGGGTCATTCGGAGATAGAGACCTGGGCAGCACAGCTGCATGAGAAGCTGGTGAAGCTGCTTTCCAGGTAATCAGGCAAGAGGCGGCAGGCATAAGGCAATAGTGAAGTTTTCAGTTTTCTGTCCGCAGTCAGCAGACAAATACCACGCAGCGATTACAGCATAGTAACACAGACGCCAAATGATGGATACAGGCTGCACACTTTTAAGCATTGCAACCCAAAGGGCAATAATTACCGCCTAGTTCGCAGGTCAACCGGCACTGTACTCCATGATCGGCCCCCGATCCCCTATTTTACCCTGACGTATTTTTCCGACCAGTAATTGCTTTTATCCACTTCTCCCATTTCATCTGCAGGCCATACCTGGACCAGGGTATCGTTGGCGACGACGATTCTCATCCGTAATGTTTGTCCGACAAAATCAGCGGTTGAGTGGTATTTGATTGTCTCCTTGTATACTATACCCTCAAGGGTATATGATCCGCCGCCGAAGCCATCTATGATTACACTGTCCGCAGTAAATTTATCCACGAACATCCAGTAGTTATTGCACCACATTTTCACCTGGCTTCCCTGGTAGTCAACCGGGAATGTGGATACGGTAGAGTCATTTACCACCTGTCTGGCGTAAATCAGGTCCCATGCGCCAACGACAGGGTTTACGGGCTCCTGTTTGCATGCCACAAGCATAAACAGGAGCATTGAGCAGAGAACAGCAGTCTTTTTCATAGGCAATTATGTTTTAGTTCCACCCGGTAACGCTTTATAAATTTACGTCATTTGGCTGCTGAAGTCAAGTAAATCTCTTGTATTCTCCGATAAGTTGTCTGTTAATGATGTTTATAGCGCCGGGTGCCTGACGCCATGATTGTAATGGAAAGTCATCTTGCAGAGTCATACATTAAAATATTTCGGGAAAACTGTTGACAATCTTAAAAACACTTCTTAAATTTGAGATGCTGCATTTCTAAAATCGTATAAATGACTAATTGGAAGCTTGTTTCCCTCGCATTGAGCATTTATGTACCCCTGCTTCATGGTATTATAATGCCAGACAATAGCAACTATTTCCTCAGTAAGGAATCTATTAAATGAAGAGCTAAATGGAGTTACTGCCTAAAGAATGGTCAGAAAAAATCCTTCCGGATTACCTGTGCAGAATTTCTACGAAAAGTAAGATGATTTATTGGGTCATCATAGTAATTATTATTACTGTCTTGCTCTCATTACCACTCATTTATGTTGATGTAGCAGTTCGTTCACGTGGGTTTTTCCAGTCTGGTATTGAAAGACAACCAATTCAGGCTCCTTGTAATGGCAAGGTGATATATACCGCGATAATCAGTGGTAAAAGTGTAAGCAAAGGTGATACTCTTATGGTTATTGGCTCGGAAGCTTTATCTGCGGAGCTTGCTTCGATTGAAAAGCGGGTATCCGAAAACATTTTTGCAATCAATGATTTGAACACTTTGCTCTCAGTCAGACTCGGCGACACCAGATTAAGTTCTGTGAGCCTTGGTACACCACGCTACCTTGCAGAGTACACAAGCCTGGCAAGATTAATTGAACTGCAGGCTCAGTCTTATTATAAGACAAAATCAGATTACCTGAGAACAAAAAAGCTATATGATCAGAAAGTAGTTTCAGATTCCGAATATGAGGCATCATTTTTCACATTTAGGGCAGAACAGCAAAACCTGGCTCAGGTTGTTGCACAAACTATTGCTAAATGGGAGTTGGATCTGGCACAAAGAAAGAATGATTCAATCATCCTTCAAGCTGAGTTATTGCGATGTAATGAGGAACTAAAAAACCGTATACTGATTGCACCGCTTAGTGGCGAAATTATTCAAAGCAGGGATATTCAGACAGGTGCGTTGGTTTACAATAACCAACACATTGCTGAAATATCTCCCGATGGCGAGATTGTAGGCATATGTTACGTTTCACCTGAAGATATAGGGCTGATAAAGACCGGATTACAGGTTGTAATTCAAGTTGATGCGTTAAAGTATACTGAATGGGGTCTTCTTGATGCCTGGATAACTGATATCTCTGATGATTTGATTGTCGATGAAGGGCAGTCGGCATATTTCAGGGTTGAGTGCAAACCGGTAAAAAACTATTTATCATTGCATAACAACGTGATTGCAGAGCTCAAGAAGGGGATGACCTTCAATGCGAGAATAGTTATTACCGAAAGGAATCTTTTTAACCTGTTATTTGATAAGATGGATGATTGGTTTAATCCTTATAAGAACTAGATAGTAGATGGGTATCAGAGTTAAACAAAGGGATATTACCGATTGCGGTGCTGCCTGCCTGACATCTATTGCTTCATACTATAAGGTTAATCTACCCCTTGCACGCATCAGACAATATGCGTGTACTGACAGGAAGGGCACCAATGTACTTGGAATGATCGAGGCCGCTGACAAGATGGGCTTTACAGCCCGTGGGGTTCGTGCTGATTGGGACAGTCTTTTCAAAGTACCTGTACCGGCAGTTGCTCATGTGGTAATTAAAGGCATTCTGACTCACTATGTGGTAATTATGAAGGCCACAAATAAGTATATAAAAGTCATGGATCCGAGTGATGGTGAGATACATAAGTTAGGACATGATGTATTTAAGGAGCAATGGACAGGAGTTTTGATTCTAATCGCACCCGGCGAAAGATTCAGGATTCGGGATGAAAAGGGAAAACTCTGGACAAGGTTACTTCACTTGGTAAAGCCCAGTAAGAGTATTCTGATTCAGGCATTGGTGGGAGCTCTCGTTTATTCTGTATTGGGACTGTCAGTGTCGATTTATGTCGGGCGGTTAGTTGATAATGTCATCCCTGGAAGCAGTTCCAATTTATTGAACCTGCTGGGGGTGATAATGCTTATTATCATCATATACCGGTTTGTTTTGGTGATCTTTCAGTCGGTTTTTGTGTTAAAAACAGGTCAAAGGATTGATGCTGCCCTCATTCTGGGATATTACCAACAATTATTGAAGCTGCCCAAGACGTTTTTCGATAACATGCGAACGGGAGAGATAATTTCCAGAATTAGCGATGCAGTCAAAATCCGGATTTTCGTTAATGATGTTTCTATAAGTCTCGTTTTAAACGTTTTTATTCTGGCGGTCTCATTCGTTATCATGTTTACATTTTACTGGAAACTGGCTTTGATAGTATTATGTGTAATTCCATTCTATTATCTCATCTACTTTGTTTCCAACAAGCTTAACCGGAAAACTCAACGGCTTGTAATGGAGCGATCTGCAGATCTGGAGGCTCAATTGGTTGAATCATTGAGCAGTGCTTCTACCATCAAGAGGTTTTCACTTGAGGATATAGCTAATCTCAAAACTGAAACAAGGTTTGTCAATTTACTGGAAGGAGTATATAAGTCAGGTATGAATTCAATCTTTTCATCCACATCTTCTGGATTGATAACACAACTTATTACTGTGCTTGTATTGTGGATTGGGGCCAGCTATGTGATTAAGACCCAAATCACTACCGGAGAATTGTTGTCATTTTATGCAATCATAGGATATTTTACAGGCCCGGTGTCAGGAATAATAAATTATAACAGGACATTGCAGGATGCTCACATAGCAGCTGACCGGCTATTTGAGATTTTCGACCTGGAACCGGAAGAGGATTTTGGAAAAATAGAATTGGTGCCACAGCTTATTGGGGATATTCAGTTTGATAATGTTTCTTTTAGGTATGGTACCAGGGTAACAATCTTCGAATCGTTTAACCTGACAATTAAAAATGGAATGTTCACTGCCATAGTGGGAGAGAGCGGATCGGGCAAAACAACCTTAATCTCATTGTTGCATAGATTATATCCATTAAATGGCGGTTGTATCCGTATAGGAGGTAATGATATCTCCAATTTTTCTAATCGGTCACTCAGAAAGAATTTGGCCTGTGTGCCACAGGAAATTGAACTTTTCACTGGCTCTATTGCTGAGAATATAGCACCTTCTGTCCTTAGTCCGGACATGAACAGGATTCTTGACATATCTGTGAACCTTGGTATGTCGGAATTCATTGAAAAAATGCCTGGTGGTTTTAATACTATGCTCGGAGAGCATGGTGCAAAGCTCTCTGGCGGACAACGACAATTAATCGCAATAGCGAGGGCACTGTATCTTGATCCGGAGATACTCATACTTGATGAAGCTACCTCTTCGCTGGATCCAATATCAGAAAGTTCCATACAAAGAGCCTTAACTGAATTCAAAAGGTCCGGCCGTACTTTGATTGTCATAGCTCACAGGCTCTCAACTATCAGAAGAGCAGATACGATTTATGTTTTGCATCAAGGCAGGGTTGTTGAGAGCGGTACCTTTTCAGCTTTGGCCAGGGAAGGCGGATTTTTTCTGGATATGTTGAAACACCAGGGTTTGTTGTTGGATTACGAGAATGAGCAAGAAAATTTACTTATATCATGAAAGTATTTGAGTATTTGGATCGGATTGGTATGATGCATAGAATGTTGATTAGAAAATCGACTGGCTCTCCTTCAGAGTTTGCACACCAATTGGGTATTAGTAGAACCACCCTATATGAAATGATTGATGAATTAAAATCGAGGGGAGCGCCTATCTCCTATTCTAAATCTCTTTGCACATTCTTATATACTGAGCCTTTCGAAATAGATGTCAGCTGCTCTTTGCGACCACTTAATCATTTTGAGGAAAAACAATTAACCGGAGGCAACTTATTAGGTAGAGTCCTTTTTTTCCGGACTATACAGACGGAAATTAGTCTTTGATAATACCCTAAAAGGATATTCTGAGTACTAACCTAAAACAAATGAATCATGGGAAAAACGGTAAATTTAACCTTGCTTGGTGTAACAGAACTGGGCAAGGAGGAGATGCAACAAACCAATGGCGG